>CEAR01019937.1_pt1 | contig 41099 bp, 71 predicted proteins | sample 557461 | NCBI WGS metagenome assembly CEAR01 (sample SAMEA3182075, study PRJEB8094) | gut metagenome | biome: human; feature: gut; material: Stool; isolation source: human stools | place: Canada | collected 2012-03-14 | reverse complement strand
AGATTGGCAGCTCCGGGTACTGCGCCCAGATTGGCAGCTCCGGGAACTCCGCCAAGATTGGCAGCTCCGGGGACTACGCCAAGATTGGCAGCTCCGGGGGCTACGCCCGGATTGGCAGCTCCGGGGACTCCGCCCAGATTGGCAGCTCCGGGTACTGCGCCCAGATTGGCAGCTCCGGGAACTGCGCCCGGATTGGCAGCTCCGGGGACTACGCCAAGATTGGCAGCTCCGGGAACTCCGCCCGGATTGGCAGCTCCGGGGACTCCGCAAGAATCAACTGTACAGGAGAAGATTCGGTGATTTGCTGCGCCGGACATGGCTCCGTGGTCAAGGCTTCGGTGGGCTGCTGGATTACGCTGGCCGAGTGGAAATTCGACGACGCAAAGCAACGACACGTCCCGGTATGTGTGAAAACGGAGTATGTGGATGGCGAAAAAATCAAAGCGGATACACCGTACATGCTGAAAAACGGCGAGTTTGTGGAGGCAAAGCCGTGAAAGTTCTGATAGCCTGCGAGGAATCGCAAACCGTGTGCAAGGCGTTCCGGGCAAAAGGGCATGAAGCCTATTCTTGCGACATTCAGGAGCCCAGCGGCGGGAAACCTGAGTGGCACGTCCTGGGGGATGCCCTGGAAGCTATCAAGGGCGGCACAATCGTCACCATGGACGGACAGACGCATGATGTGGGTCGGTGGGATTTGCTGATTGCGCACCCGCCGTGTACATACCTTACTGTTACCGGGAATCGCTGGTTTAACACGGAAAGATATGGCGAAAAGGCGGCCAGGCGGTTGGAGTTGCGGGAAGAAGCGGCGGCGTTTTTTATGGCGTTTGTAAATGCCAACGTTTGTAAAATCGCGGTAGAAAATCCGGTCGGATATATGTCTACGCACTATCGTAAGCCTGATTGCATTATCCAGCCGTATGAATTCGGGCACCACGCAAGAAAAAAGACTTGCCTATGGCTTAAAGGCTTACCCGCTTTGCGACCGACAAACATTGTAGATGCAGGAGATATTCTCCCCGGGGGATACAGCGTGGGGGCAAGCGCAGATTCCGCGAAAGACAAGGACGGGAAGACCCTGCGATGGAATGACCCGCGAACGGCCAAAGCCCGAAGCAAGACCTTCCCCGGGATTGCAAAAGCTATGGCGGAACAGTGGGGTGGCCTGCAATGCGAATAGCCCGCGTGTTCCCAACGAAAACATCCATGTCCCCAACTGATCCGTTGGCATTCTTCGGGGCACCTACACTGGATGCCATAGCAGCAGAGCCGGATGAAGTGCATATCAGCGTGACATTTTCTTGGGACTTGGAGAAAGCGGACGAACTTTACTACCAATGGGAAATGTTGGGTGTACCCGTTGAAGTCGGCGGCCCCGCCTTTGGGGATCGCACGAGCGAAACATTTACACCTGGGATGTACCTGAAAGAGGGGATGACCATCACAAGCCGAGGCTGTCCGAAGGACTGCTGGTTTTGCGATGTGGGGAAATGTGCCAACGGGAGGGTGATCGAGTTGCCGGTACAGGATGGGTGGAATATCTTGGACGATAACATCTTGGCAACCAGCGATGACCATTTTCGTGAGGTCATGAAAATGCTGAAACGGCAAAAACGCCGACCTGTGTTTTCCGGTGGCCTGGAACCGGAGTATATGACCCCGTGGAAAGCGGAGCAGCTTATGTCCGTGAGGCCACAGACGATGTATACAGCGTATGATACCATGGACGACTACGAGCATTTAAGGGCTATGGCGGATATGCTGCATAATTCGGGGCTTAGTTGGAAAAGCCATCAGGTAAAGTGCTATATGCTGTGCGGATACCCGGAGGACAGCATGGATGCAGCGGAGAAACGAGCCAAACAAATCATGGGGCTGGGATTTCTGCCCTTTGCCATGCTCTACCGGGACGAAACAGGAAGCCGAGACCCGGAGTGGATGAAGTTTCAGCGGGAATGGGCAAACGCCTTTATCGTAGGGAAAAAATATGCGGACTTCTGGGAGAGTAGAACTTAAAGGGATCGAAATCGAGGCAATTGATAGCCCGGGGCAACCCGGGCGGGAAGGAGATAACATGGACGAAATCAAATTGAAGCCCTGCCCGTTCTGCAGGCGAATGCCGAAGGTACGGTATCGTGCATTCGGGTGCTGCGGGGCCTGGGTGGAGGTGCGGTGCAAGCCACTGTTTCGGCGGGAACACCTAGCGGTGCAGCATGGTGCGGCATTAACGGAACGGGCCGTTGACATGGCGGCGGAGGACTGGAATCGGAGGGCTGACAATGGCTAAAGCTGTACTTATCAGCTGATGAAAAATGTATGGTTCCGGCAATGATTACCAAAGCACCGCAAAGCTGGTGCTATGTGGAGGAATTGAAATGAGTGATTACATCAGCCGGGAGGCGGCAATCGAGAAGATTCGGGTGGCAGCAGGCTGTGCTGAGTGTGCTGGAAGCAGCGGCGCCCTTTGCGTCTGCAACGTTTGTGACGTTTATAATGCTATCCGCCTAATTAAGAGCCTCCCCGCCGCCGATGTGGAGCCGGTGCGGCATGGGCGGTGGGAGTGTGTCTACGATGACGGCATGGGTGAGACTAATATAACTTGTTCCCATTGCAAAAACACTAGAGCTGTCAACGGATGTTTTGTTTCAACCGATGGAAAGTCATGCTATTTTGAAGATGACTATTGCCCCAACTGCGGCGCAAAAATGTGTTTGGAGGATAACGATGAAAGTTGAACGAGCAATTGAGATACTCGACCCGGAACACCGGGAGCATTACGACGGCATGGACGAGGTAAACGAAGCCTGCCGGATGGGCATGGAGGCGTTGGAGCGGACAAGGTGGATTCCGTGTGGTGAGAGGCTGCCGGAGAAGAACGTTTCGGTTTTGGGCTGGTACAAAGATAACCCCTTTGCAAGATACTGCCCGGAAATCGTTTCGTGGAATGGGAAAGGCTGGGTGTTTGTGTATGCGCAACGGTATGTAACCGATGTAACCCACTGGATGCCGCTTCCAGAATTGCCGAAGGAGGAAAACGATGAAACGATTGACGGTTGAACACTGGCAAAATCTTGATCCGTGGGAATGCTGCGGGCAGGATAACTACTGCATGCGCCCTAACAATAAGCCGGGTGGGTGCCGAAATGGCTGCATAGTGCCAAAACTCTATACTCGCCTTGCACAGTATGAGGATACAGGGCTTTCACCAATGGGAATGCACCTACTCCCATCGGCGCCGAAGGAAGGAGGCGAAGAGAATGGCTGATTTTATCGAGGTGCATCTGCAGGGCGAGCCCCGGCTGGTTAATCTGGACTGGGTGGAGGAGGTATGGCCGACGGAGAACGGGACGCAGATTTATTTTGCGTTTGCCAGCCCTGCTGAGACATCACAGGATTTTATAACAATAGATGAAAGCTACGACAAGATCAAAGGCATTATAGCCTATCAGCGGGGCTAAAGGGGGTAAATCGGAATGAGTGAAAGACAAGAACACCGTCAGCGCCTTAACGCTAGAATTGCTTACGCCGCCGCTATTGAGCGGTGGGCGAAGAATCAGCCGTCACGCATTCGGTTCTTTGCCGTCAGACGCTGGCTGAAAGAGATGCCGAGGATGGAGGATTTTTATGAGGCCGATTGATGCAGACGGGCTTCGCCGCAGAATTGTAGCATTTTGTACAGGATGTAGCACCACATATTTGACAGTGGAAAACATTGTGATGATGATAAATCAGGCTGATACCGTGGATGCCGTCCCCGTGGTAAGGTGCCGGGACTGCATTGCATTTGAGGAAATAGGCAAGTACCCCACCAACAAAGGAGGAACGCCATTTGGGTATTGCTATCATTGGCAATATGAGCAGGGCATGTCCCCTAACGAGGTAGACGGCAATGATTTTTGCAGTTATGGGGAGCGAAAGAAGGATGAAAATGGAAGAACTTAACGGCTACACCCCACCTGCCAGCTTGAATTTAAGCGACTTCCAGGATGCTATCGGAGATGCCGTAGTACAGGCGATTATAAAAATTGGTATCCGGGTGAATCGGGAAGAACTTCTGAAAGCTCTGAAATATGATAGGGGGCAGTACAAGGCGGGGTATGATGCTGGTTTCGCAGACGGGTTCATTGAAACGCTCCATACCGTCCGCTGCCGGGACTGCATCCACCGGCAGGGAGACGAAAATCCTATGTGTATGCTGCACACCGAGCCTTACCCAAATGTCAGAGGCTACAAGGGCGAGGCTGTTTGCGTGGAAATGAACGGCTTTTGCAGCTACGGAGAAAGGAGAAAATCGAATGAAGATTACACTGGGTAGCCACGATCTGCACGATGGGGCAGAAATCAAACTGCCATGGGAGGAACAGAAGCAATGAGCGATAAACCTACCTACATGGACTGCTGGCACTTTATCGCCCCGCTGATTCCGGTGGACACTGACTACACAATGGATATTTACGTCATGGTGTTTAACGCCCTGAAAGAGGCGGAGAAAAAACGGATTGCCAAGAAGAAAGGGGGCACAGAGAATGGATGAAGTTATCGCGGCTGTGTTCGTTGTGATTGTGTTCCTGCTTTTCTGCGTGCTTATTGCCACGATGCTGGTATGGGTGATTCTTATAATTGTCAAGGACATCATCGAGCTGTGGTGGGAAATAAAGGAGTGAGAATCATGAGCAAGAAGCCGGACTATCTCACCCTGTGCTCCATAGCCGCCCAGAAGGCCGGGACGAGCTACGGGAAGTACATGGCAATGCACGGATACCACCCGCCGATTCAGGCCGATGTGGAGGACGTGGAAGCCCCGCGGGGCATTTCCAAAATCTGCCCACAGTGCGGGAAGGAATTCACGCAGGGCAAGATCGCGCAGAAAATCTATTGCAGTTGGGAGTGCCAGAAAGCCCACGCCCAGAGAGCCGCTCAAAGGAGATACCGCGACAGGAAAAATAAGGAATTGGAGGTACATGAATAATGGCAGAACAGGATTTCAAATTTGATGATGCGTTGCTCATGAAGACTGCACGCGAGATGCTTGCAAAAAAATTGACCGAAACAGTGAAAGAGGTCGCCAAGTCCGGGGAATGGGAGATAACCACCATCGAGCAGGAAGAATCTGACCCGGAAAAGATTCTCCGGAGGATGTTTGCAAAATACGCCTACGGCAACGTTCCGGAGTGGTTCGCCTCTGCGGTATCTGCGACGTTCTATGTGCTGTCTGTGGACAAGGGAAAGGGGATTGAGTGTATTTCCGTCTTGCACACGGCAGCGGAACGGGCACCGGCTGAAATTCGGATGATGGCGCAGACAAAGTTGCTTATGATATGCCAAGAAACCGGGACGCTCGGCGGGATTGGGAGCCTGCCTGTTCTCTAGGGGCAATATGGAATACAAGGACGGCAGGAAGTATTGCGCCGGGTGCCGGTATTTCTTCGGGTACTACGAAGGCAGCCGGTGCTGCAATTACATATTCGTCCGCGGGGGAAAGCGGCCTTGCCCGCCTGGGAAGGATTGTACAGAAAGGAGGGAGAAAACGAAAAACAGGAGACGGAATTTAATATTATAGCTTTATCCCTGTATAGTATATATTAAATATAATCTTATATCTTGTGTGTATTGTGTACTATACAGGGATTTAATAAGAAAAGAAAGGAGAATTTCTAAAATGTGCCTATTTTGCGAGGCGTACGATGGCAAGCGGCAAATCGCCGACCGGTTTCTAACTAATGGCCAACGGGTGGATATTTCCGTCGCAATCGTTGAACGGTATTTTACCCGGGCAGACCGGGTCGCCGGGCGCAGCCTGGACTATATCAACGATGGAAAGGGCGCACCCCTGAACTATTGCCCGACTTGTGGAAAGAAACTGAGTGGTACGGCATAGCCAAAATAATCAACTGCCCGAGCTAAAGAGGGATTTAATAAGATATGCAAGGAGGAACGAAATGAACTGGAAGTATGAGGCCATTGAAAAGCTAAAGGAATACAGCGCGAAGAAACAGTCCCTGAAAAGCATTCCCGAAGAAATGGCGCGGCTGGAATCCGCTATGCAGAGTATCCGAAGTGCCACGGCTGACGGTACGCCGGTAAGCGGCGGTGGTTCCGGCCGGGAAGATATGATGCTATCGAATATCGTTCACCGCGAGGAACTGGCGCGGTCGCTGGAACAGGCGAGAAAATGGGTGTCGCTTGTGGATTCCGGGCTTGAATCGCTTAGCGCCGATGAAAAGAAGATACTGAGCAGATTCTACATAAGCCCGGCTATAGGCAACGTCGATGCCCTGTGTGAAGAACTTGGAGTTGAAAAAGCTCAGGTTTACCGCCGCCGGGATTCAGCACTACGGCATTTCACGCTGTGCCTGTATGGGCAGACTGAAAGCTGAAAATGAGAAAAAAATGAGACGATTTTTCGGTTTGAATGTGCTATACTGGTAAAAAAGAAAAAGCGCAAGAGGCTTGGGATTGTTCCTGAGCCTCTTTTTGCATGGCGCGGTAGAAAACGAGTTGGGTTCACTCTCCCCAACAGAAGGCCGTTTGAATCGGCCTCGCGCCAATTATTTTGTATGAGAGGTGGTGCTATGGCTGCAAGGATTACAGATCGGAAGAAAAAGAAAATAATCGCCGACTGGATAGAAATGCAGTCGTACAGCGCCGTTGCAAAAAAGCACGGCGTAACTCACCAGACTGTGAAAAGGATTGTCAGCGCTTCACCGGATATCGCCCAAAAAGTGCAGCAAAAAAAAGAAGAGAATACCGCCGATATGATGGCATACATGGAATCACAAAAAGCGGCGATGCAAGAAGCAATCACTTTGCATCTGAAAGCGCTTACTGACCCCGAAAAGATTTCAGCCGCAACATTAAGCCAGATCGCAACATCTTTCGGGATTATTGTTGATAAGGCCACAAGAAACACGGCAAGCGGTAATGATAGCCTCAATAAGTTGGATGGGCTAATTAAGGAGTTCAGAGATGCTATTAAGCCCGAAACAGATTGAATTTGCAAGGTATGGGAATCACCGATGGAATTTCAAGGGCGGCGCGACCCGAAGCGGGAAAACATATCTTGATTTCAAGTGGATTATTCCCATGCGGATTCGAGAACGAGCCGGGAAAGATGGGCTTTCCGTTATTTTGGGCGTTACAAAATCCACAATAGAGAGAAACGTACTAGAGCCTATGCGGAATCTGTACGGGGATAAACTTGTTGGGGCGATTTCCAGCGATAATACGGCGTGGATTTTTGGCGAGAAGTGTTATTGCCTGGGCGCGGAAAAAGTGTCTCAGGTATCCAAGATTCGCGGTGCGTCTATCAAGTATTGCTACGGCGACGAGGTCGCGGACTGGTCGGAGGAAGTTTTTGCCCTCCTGAAAAGCCGGCTTGATAAGGAGTATTCCTGTTTCGATGGCACATACAATCCACAGTATCCCAACCACTGGTTAAAGAGATTCCTTGATAGTGATGCCGATATTTTCAGCCAAGAATACACAATAGACGATAATCCATTTTTGCCCCCCACTTTTGTTGAAAATCTGAAAAAAGAATATGCCGGAACGGTGTTCTATGATAGGTACATTTTGGGGAAATGGACGCTGGCAGAGGGACTTGTATACGATTTTTCCGAAGCGAATATCACGGATAAAGTGCCGGAATTCGCGGATTATTACATAAGCATCGACTACGGCACCCTAAACCCGTTTTCATGTGGCTTATGGGCGGTAGATGGCAACAAGGCGGTTAGAATCAAAGAGTATTACTACGATGGCAGAGCCAACTATAAGCAGCTCACAGACGAGGAATATTGCGACGCTGTGGAGAGCCTGACGGACGGCTACGAAATCAAGAGGGCGATTATTGACCCTTCGGCGGCCTCTTTCATTACCGCCCTGAAACGCCGCAGGTTCCGCGTCCAGCAGGCAGACAACGCCGTTCTTGATGGTATTCGGCGCACGGCGGTATATCTCAAGAATGGGAATATAAAAATTCATCGGTGCTGCACGGATGCCATTCGGGAGTTCGGGCTTTACCGGTGGGACGATAAGAAAACGGAGGACGCCGTCGTGAAGGACAACGACCATGCTATGGATGATATCAGGTACTTTTGCAACACCATCATGAAATACAAAGTGGAGAAGAAAAACGAGATTTCACCCGCTGCTGCGTTGCTGTTGTGATTTTGTGAGATTTCTGCTATTGGAGAAAATGCATGAAAATTTATCAAGATTTGGAAGAAGCCATTGCAAAGGGAACTACCGGGAAATTCATACGTGATGCCGTGCGGGAACACCAGGGCAGCAAGGCGTATAAAGATGCCGCTGACGGTATGGCGTACTACAACAAGCACAATATCACTATTGAGAAATTCCAAAAGTTCCTTTTTACCTTATCCGGGAATAAAACTCCTGATATTTGGAGTAGCGACTACCGGCTAAAAACGCTCACATTTCGGCGGCTTGTGACGCAGGAGGTGGGCTATATTTGCGCTAATGGCGTAAGCATGGACGAAAAAGAAAAGCTTGGTGCAGATTTTGATATTAAGCTTCAAGCGGCGGCAAAATTGGCACTGTCGCAGGGCGTTTCCTATGGCTATTGGAATCTCGATCATCTGGAAGTGTTCTCGTTCGCCGATACTCCCGGGAACCCGGGATTCGTTCCGCTGCTGGATGAAAAAACGTCTGAACTGATGGCCGGAATCCGGTACTGGTTCCGGGAAACTGGCCAGAAAACAGTTTTCCGGGCTACGCTTTACGAGCTGGACGGCGTTAGCGAATGGAGCGCAGAGGGAAGCGACGACGCGCACCTGACTGCAAATAAACGCGCGTATATCCACAAGGAACTGCGCAACGCCTTGGGCGTTGTGGATGTGTGCGACGAGAATTATACCCGCCTGCCTATTGCTGTGCTGTATGGAAACGATACCCACGAAAGTGAACTCGTTGGGTTGCGTGGCTCCATCGACTGCTATGATTTTATCAAATCCGGGTTTGCCAACCAAATCGACGATACCAGCGGAATTTACTGGATTCTGCACAATACCGGCGCTATGGATGATAAGGATTTGGCGCAGTTCATTCAGAGAATGAAGAGCGTAAAGGCCAATGTGGTAGATAGCGCCGATGGAACAGCAGCAGAGGCTCACACCCTTGATGTCCCCGTAGAAGCCCGAAAAACCATGCTGGATATTTTACGCCGTGACCTGTATGAAGATGCCCAGATGCTTGATGTGACGGCTCTGGCGGGTGCTGAGAAAACGGCTACAGAGATTTCGGCGGCGTATCAGCCGCAGGACAACAAATGCGCCGATTTCGAGTATTTCCTGATAGATTTCATTCGGCAGATTTGCGATGTTGCTGGTATCAGCAATCCACAGCCGGAATTTACATGGAACAAGGTAATAAATCGCACCGAGGAAACAAATATGGTGCTTTCGGCGGCTGCGTTCCTTGATGAAGAAACGGTTCTGAAACACCTCCCGTTTCTTTTGCCGGAGGAAGTGCCGGAAATCCTGAAAAGGAAAGCGGACGCTGACATAAATACGGTTTACGGCGGTGATGAGGATGGCCAGACCGAATGAAGCCGATAGAGGAACCGATAGGGCGCTTGCCGATCTGGAACGCCGCATTAACTCCGTATATTCTCAGGCGGCTAAAGAACTGCAAGAGGAAATAGATGCTTTTTTCAAGCATTTTGCCGATCAGGATAAGAAGATGCAGGACTTGATAGGCCAGAAGCGCAACGGTAAGGAGTGGACTGAAAAGGACTACCAACAATGGCGACTGAACCAGATGGGGTGCGGGGCACGTTTGGAAGCGCTTCGGGACAAGCTGGCCGAACGTGCGACGGAAGCAAAAGAGGTGGCGCTTGCGTATGTGAACGACGCTACGCCTGGAATCTACTCCCTGAATCGGAATTACACCGCCTATACCATTGAGAGCGTTCACCCGAGTGCGGATTTTACGCTTTTTGACGAGCAGACCGTAAAGCGCTTAATTGTGGAGCAGCCGGACGTAATGCCATACTACCCAGAAAGGCTGGCGCTAAAGCGGGGTATTGATTTGGCTTTTGGCAAGCAGCAGATTACGGCAAGCGTTACAGGCTCCATATTGCAAGGCAGAAGCATCAAGCAGATATCCGATGATTTGCAGTCCAGAATCGTCACAATGAGCCGTGTAAGCGCTATTCGAGCGGCAAGAACGGCAGTTACCGCCGCACAGAACGCCGGGAGAATGGACAGCTACGCCGCCGCTGATGAAATGTGGGGCATTAAATCCAAGAAAAAGTGGGTAGCCACAAAGGATTTGCGCACCCGCCACGATCACGGCATGGCAGATAATCAGATTGTGGACTACGATCAGCCGTTTGATGTAGGCGGCTATAAGATGATGTTCCCCGGTGATGGCTCGTTGGGAGCGCCGGGGCATGAGCTGTATAATTGCCGCTGCACGGTGGTGAATGCCACGGATGACGATCTAGAAGCGGAGCGCCACATGATGCGCGTGAAGAATCCCGAAACCGGGGAATATGAGCTTATCAAGAAAAAATCGTACAAAGAATGGTACGACGAAAAGAAAGCTCAGTATCCCCCGGAAAAATGGGCGGGCATGGTAAAGGCTGGGAAGAACTACCAGGCCGACCAACGGGAATATGCAGAATGCCGGGAGATTCTGGGTAAAAAAGCACCGAAGACGTTCTCTGAGTTCCAAAATATGAAGTACAACCAGCCCGAGGTGTGGCAAAAACTGCGAGAAGAATTGGAAAAGAAACGGCGGAATAAGAGATGAGCGTTACGTTTGTGGACAACTCCGACGAAATCCTCCGCGCCCTTGGTGAAGCGCGTGAGCGCGGCTTGTGGCGGTGTGGCGAAAAAGCTGAGGAATATGCAAAGGATTTATGCCCAGGTGCAGGAGATGGAACTGGTGACCTGAAAAATAGCATCACCGTGGCGGTAATTGATGGAAAAGAAATGCACGTCGGAACAAATGTGTATTACGGCATTTATCAGGAAATGGGAACCGGCAAATACGCCGAGGGAGGCGGAGGCCGCCCCACCCCGTGGTGCTATCAGGACGAGCAAGGAATCTGGCATTGGACAGCTGGCAACCGGGCGCACCCGTTTATTAAGCCGTCAATCGCCGATCATCAGGGAACATACAAGAACATTCTGAAAGACGAACTTAGCAAAGGAGGTTGACGTGGCGTGGATACCAGAAAAATAAATGCGCTTGGGGCTGAATACACACTTTCCGTCTGCTGTGAAGACGAAGATTCTCGGCTGGCGGGATGCGATGGATTTTGCGACGAAACCAACAAAGAACTGGTTGTGGATAGCTATAGTAAGCACGTCGGCGACCAAACTTGTAAGAAAAACTTACAAGTTCAGATTAGAAAGAACAAGCGGCATGAGATTATCCATGCTTTCCTCTTTGAAAGTGGCCTTGCGGAAAATTCCGAATGGGCACAAAACGAGGAAATGGTAGATTTTTTCGCTATCCAGTTTCCCAAACTTATGGAAGCGTTCAAAAACGCTGACGCGATTTGAGGGGCGATACAGTACGTAGATTTTGCGTGCTGTTCGGCCTTTTTTGTTTATTTCGGTAAAACCCGCGAAGTATAGCGGCTTTTATATCACAGTCGTCTCCGAAGAATAGGGGCGAAGAAAGGAAGACTGAAACAATGGCATTAACTCGCAAACTTTTGAAGGGGATGGGGCTTACCGACGAACAGGTGGACACCATCATTGAAGCACACACCGATACCGTGGACGGCCTGAAAGCCGATATCGGGAGGTACAAGGCCGACGCTGAGAAGCTCCCGGGCATTCAAAAGGAATTGGATGATCTGAAAAAGGAAGACGCTGACGGCGGATACAAGGCCAAGTACGAGACGGAAAAGAAAGCCTTTCAGGATTTCAAAGACGGAGTTGCCGCTAAGGAGAGCGCCGCCGCCAAGGAAAAGGCCGCGCGGGCGTACTTCCAGAGCAAGGGCATCCCCGCCGAGAGCATGGGGCTGGTTATCCGTGGAGCGAAAGCTGAAATCGACGGCCTGAAACTTGACGGCGAAAGTATCAAAGATACCGCCGCACTGGATGGGCTGCTTTCCGGCGATTACAAGGGACTGATTGGCAAGGAAACCAAGACCGGCACCAACACCCAGACTCCGCCTGCAACGACCGGCGGTGGAAAAATGACCAAAGAGCAGATCATGGGAATCAAGGACACGGCGCAGCGGCAGGCGGCAATGCTTGCGAATGCTGAACTGTTCGGGATTTCCTGACAGTTGAACAAAAGTTCGAAAGGAGAAATTAATAATGGCAAATGTGACCACTACGGCGGAAACCAACCTGATTACCGCCGAAAAAATGAAGCGAGTTCGCGAGGTTGACTTCGTTCAGCAGTTCCTCCACAACTCCCTGCAAAAGCTGCTGGATGTTCTGGGCGTTACCCGGAAAATCCCCATGATGGAAGGAACCACCATGTACGTGTATTCCACCACCGGCACGCTTCAGTCCGGTGCCGTGGGTGAGGGTGAAATCATCCCCCTGTCCCAGTACCAGACCACCAAGACGCCGATTGGTGAAATCACCCTGCACAAGTGGAGAAAGGCAGCTTCCGCCGAGGCTATCAAGAAATCCGGCTATGACGCCGCCGTCCGGGAGACTGACGCCGCCCTGCTGAAAGACGTACAGAAGGGCATCCGTGGCGATTTCTTCACGTTCCTGAACGGCACAATCGCCAACAGTGTTACCGCTACCGGCGATGGCCTGCAAGCTGCCCTTGCGAATGCGTGGGGCAAGCTTCAGGTAGCTTTCGAGGACGACACCGCCGAAGCCGTCTATTTCGTCAACCCCGAGGACATTTCCGCCTATCTGGGCAAGGCTGCCCTGACCACCCAGACCGCTTTCGGCATGAACTATATCGAAAACTTCCTGGGTCTGGGTACCGTTATCACCAGCTCCCGGATTACAAAGGGCACCTTTGTGGCGACCGCAAAGGAAAACCTGATCCTGTACTACCTGACCATGAACGGCGACGTTGCCCGGGCGTTTGACCTGACCGCCGATGAACTGGGCTATATCGGCATTAAGTCCGGTTACGCCAACGAGGAACGGGCACAGATCGAGAGCCTTGTCATGGACGGCTTGCAGATCATGGTGGAGTACGCCGCCGGTGTTATCAAGGGTACCATCACCGAGGCTGCCGCCGCCTCCAACCCGTCCCAGGGAACGGGGGGTTAATCGCAGCGCTGAGCGGTAAATCTGCACCGGAAGCCGTGGACGTTGACGGAATGACCAAAAGGGAACTTTTGGAGTATGCCAAGGAAAACGGCATTTCCGGGGTCAGCGCTGCAATGAACAAAGCGGATATTTTGGCCGTTATCAAAGGCCAGTAAGGAGGGGTAAATATGGGGCAGGCTGTGAGTGTGAGCTTGTATGAGCTACTTATGTATCTGCGGAATTTTTTTACCGGGGACAAGTGGGAATTTTTTGGCGAGGAAATCACGGACAAGCGCCTGCCCCTCCCCGGCCTCGAAAACGGCGACTATTACCTGATTGAGGGGAGCCGAAGGAACAACGGCATCCATGTATACGGGAACAGCGACCTCAGAAATGAAACTTACACGGGCATTGTGACAGAGGTCTGCGTACCGGCTGAGCTGCTGGCGATGCTGGATGAAATCAATGCGTGGCAGGAGAAGAACGCCGAGGCCGTACAAAGCCCGTATCAAAGCGAATCTTTCGGTGGCTACTCGTACACAAAGGCAAGCAGTTCTTCCGGCTCTGGCGAAAGCACGAGCTGGAAAACGGTGTTTGCGCCGCGCTTACGGATATGGAGGAAGATATGAGCTTGCTTGACTACTACCTGAATAACACGTGCGCACTGATGGAAAAGAAGCGCACCCCGGATGGTGAGGGCGGCTGGGCAACGGAATGGATACCGGGCGCGGAGTTCGACGCGGCTATTATTCTGGATACCTCCATGCAATCCAGAATCGCGGAGAAGGAGGGCGTTACCAGCGTGTACACCATTACCACCCGCCGCGCGAATCCGCTTTCTTTCCATGATGTGTTTAAGCGGCTTTCCGATGGTGAAATTTTCCGGGTGACGAGCAACGGGAGCGATAAGCAGGCGCCCACGGTCGGCACTTTGGATATGTGCCAGGTTACCGCCGAGAAATGGGAGCTGACAAAATGACGGCAACAGAAGCGCTCTATAAGTTTTTTTCCGGATTTAATCTCCCCGCGTATCCGGATACAGCGGTACCGAGCGACACCGTAATGCCTTACCTCACCTATTCCGTCTCCGTCGGCGGGTGGGGCGATATGGCGAACTCGCTGACGGTAAAGCTGTGGTATCACACGGAGAAAGAGGCAGAGCCGAACGCCAAGGCAGAGGAAATTTCCCGCGCGATAGGACGTGGAGGCATTCAGCTGCCTTGTGATACCGGCACAGTTTGGCTTATGCGCGGTGAGCCGTGGTGCATCAATTCCACATTTGAATCAGATCAATCCATCAAATTGCGGCAACTGAACGTTGCCGCAATTTTCAATACCATATAGGAGGAAATCAATGAAATTTACACAAATTCCGCAGGATACCTTTAAGGAGCTTGTGCTGAATGCTGGTGTTCTGCTTTCGGCCTTTTCGCCCGATACGGCGGAAGTCGCCGACGGCACTATTATTGGCGCTACCAGCGGCGGCTTGACCTTCGCGGCAACGCCCAGCTTCTCCGATTTCGGCGAAGATATTGATAACTGCCCGAAGAACACAAAGGAGCTGAAACGGCTGGAAGGCTGGGAGGTGAAGCTTAGCGGCACTTTCGTATCTGTGAACGCCACTAACGCAAAATCGATGGTGGCCGCCGCTGATGAAGCCGCCGGGAAAATCACGCCCAGAAACGATATTTCCACCGAGGATTTCAAGGATATCTGGCTGGTGGCCGACTACTCCGATAAAAACGGCGCGACAAAGGGCGGCTATATGGCCATCCATATGCTGAACGGCCTTTCTACTGGCGGTTTCCAGCTGAAAACCGGCGACAAGAGCAAAGGCCAGTTCGCATTCGAGTTTACCGGGCATTATTCCATCACGGCGCAGGATACACCGCCTTTTGAGATTTACGTAAAGGCCGGAGAGGCCGAATCCGCTACGATGTAGGAGGTCAAGCATGAGAAAATTATCTCAACTTGGCACGGACGAGTGCCTGGACGTGCTGTGCGAGATCACCCCGCACATTGTGAACCTCGTTTCTGATGAGGAAATCATGAACGCCATCGGCAAGCCGGTGGACAAGAAAAACTCCACAAAAGTCGGCGTTATGCTGATTGGTGCGCAGAGGATTACCACCGTTGTTCCGTTGCTGCTGAAAACGCACCGCGCCGACATTTATGCTATTTTGTCCATCATGGGCGAAAAGAGCATTGAGGAAGTGGCCGCACAGAGCACAATGGCGACGCTTTGGCAGATTAAGGAGCTTTCCAACGATAAGGAACTGCTGAGTTTTTTCAAATCGTGGGGGCGTGGGGAGCAGAGCGAATAATCAGCGCACTGTGCGCCCTCCCCAGAGTACGGGCGAGGGCGTACCTCTCCATTCTTCCCATGGAGTTGAAAAAGCAATGCGAACGCGAAATTCTACGGCGCTACATTACCGACGGTATCCAGATGATAACGCAAAACACGGCGGGGCGTGATGAGCGATTGTATCTATCTATTGGATACGAGGATATCATCAATCCGAAGCCGGTGGAGAACCGGTCTGCGGAGGATATCGTGGCGGATGTGATGAAAAATGCCGGGTTAAAACTGGTGACGAAAGGCGGTGGACAGGATGGGAGCTAATGTATTTGAACTGTTTGCGACGATCTCGCTGGATACAGATGAATATGAGCGCAAACTAAAGGATTCTGGGGACAAAACAAGCACATTCGCCGACGTTCTGAAAGCCAACCTTGCCAGTGGCGCGATTAGTGCCGGAGTAAAGAAGCTTGCCGGGGTAGTTGCAGACGTTGGCAAAGCGGCTTACACCAGTTATACGCGGTATGAGCAGTTAGCCGGTGGCGCACAGCTGATGTTCGGCGACGCTTACGATTTTGTGGCGGAGAAAGCGAGAAACGCCTACAAGTCCGTGCAAATGAGCCAGAACGACTATTTGCAGCAGGTGAATGGATTTGCTACCGGCCTGAAAACCGCCCTTGGTGGAAATGTGCAGGCCGCCGCCGAACTTGCCAACAAAGTTATTACCGCCGAGGCCGACGTTGTGGCGGCAACCGGGAACACCCAAGAAGCCGTACAGAATGCCTTTAACGGCATCATGAAATCCAACTTCACGATGCTGGATAATTTGCAGTTGGGTATTACCCCCACAAAAGAGGGATTCCAGCAGCTGATTGACAAGGTAAACGAGTGGAACGCAGAGAACGGCGAGGCTACTTCCTACACCATTGACAATCTAGCTGACTGCCAAGCCGCCCTTGTGGACTATATCGAAATGCAGGGGCTTGCGGGGTATGCGGCAAATGAAGCGGCGGGCACCATCGAGGGTTCCACGGCATCCATGAAAGCAGCATGGCAAAATCTGGCTACCGGCATGGCTGACAGCAGCGCCGACATGGAAGGACTTACCAAGGACTTTGTAGACAGCGTATTTACAGCAGGAAAGAACATTATACCCCGTGTACAGCAAATCGTTACCGGCGTTGGAACTGCCACGGTAGAAGCTATTTCGTATCTCCGGGAAACGAATAGCGCTATTGATCTTCTCGCCACGGCGTTTGAGTTCGCGGCCACAGCGGCGACCGTTGCCGGTGCTGCAATCGGGGCGAATATGGCCGGAAAAGCCATTGCGAATATTGCTACCGTGTTCACAGCGAATGCCTCGGCGCTTGCGTTTTTTACAGCGGAAAGCGGGAAAGCGGCGGTTGCGGAAGCCACGCTAAACGGTGTGTTTTCCGTCAGCGAAATCGCCGTTGGTGTACTCACCGGGCAGATTTCCCTTGCAACTGCGGCGCAATACGCATGGAATACGGCGATAAAGGCGAATCCAATTGGCTTGATTGCCGCTGCTGTAGCTGCTCTGGCAATTGGCATCGGCAAGGCAACCAAGGCACACAAGGAGTTCGTCAAAGAGTTAGCCGGAGAGCCGCAGACGGTAGAAGAAGCACGCGCAAAGGTAGAAGAGCTTGAGCAGCAGTACGAGGAAGCTTCAAAAGCCAGGCTGGAAATGTTCTCGTCTGATGCTGGTTTCAGCGGCGATACCGTCGAGATGGAGAGATTAGCTGAAGCCATAAAGCAGGCGAAGCAGAATCTTGCCGATTTGGAAGCGCAGGAACAGGCCGCCGCCGAGGAAGCGGCAAAGCCCGCAAATGTGATAAAGGCTGCTTCTGAGGAATATGCGGCCGCTGCACAATCCATTTTGGAGGATTACCAAAATACCTATACCACCATCTATAACGGGCTGCATGATGTGGGGTCTGCATTTACTTCCCAAATAGAAGTTGCAAAAATGTCGTGGGATGATTTCATGGGTAATCTTAAAGGAAATACCGAAGTCCTCCAGCAGATCGATGAAGATTTTGCATTTGTTTCCGAAAAAGCAGACCTTGCAGGCATTAGCGTTGACGGACTTTCTCAATATCTCGCGTCCATGAGTACGGGGGAACAGGCCGGATTCCTTGCAGGGCTACGTGATGAACTAGAAGACATGTCCGGCGGCACCGAGGGGCTAAGCAAAAAACTTGCGGAGCTTATGGACAATGTTTCTGCATATGAGGCCGCAGGAACCGAAACTTCTGATGGATTGGCGTTGGCGGTGGAGAATGTGAACGCTCGTATGCAGGAAGCCGCAGACAGCTACGTGGAAAAGGTCGGCGACCTTGACCAGGAGGCGGCAGCTACAGAGGCAGCTACCAATACCATGAGCGGACTGGTTGCTGGTATCGATAGCAGCACCCCCGGAGTTCTGACAAAGCTTGATTCTCTCGCCTCCCAGATGAAATCACGGCTGACAAATAGCTTTGCCAACTACACGCTCACGATAAAGGCCAATATCAAGGGTAGCAACATTCCCGGTGCGAAGAGCGGTCTTGACTATGTGCCTTATGATGATTATTTGGTACGCCTCCACAAGGGCGAGACTGTACTTACAGCAGAGGAAGCGCGAGCATATAGGGCTGGAAAATCTGCTGGTGCATCTGGTGGGGTGGACTACGACGGAGCTGGTTTTGCTGGCGGTTCGCGTGGCGTGACGATTATCCAGAATATCCAGTCCGTTGCACAAACGCCTGTTGAGCTGGCAGCAGCTACAGAGGCGTATTTCACACAAGCGAGGTGGACGATTTGAAGAACTTCAACAATTTAAGCAAATTGTTCCGCTACGTGAACGAAAACGGGGATAGCGTTACCTTTGATTATGCCGGTGGATATCTTATCAACAAGCCCACGGGCATCGATACGGTAACGGTATCCCTGTCTCAGGCGAAAGGCATCAACCAGACGGGGGCGACAATTCAGAGCAAAAACGTTCAGCCCCGGCCTGTGAATATCAACGGGTATTTGGTGGGAGACGGCCAGGCGGCAAGTAAAGAAAAGCTGATATCCGTCATCCGCCCCGATCTTGCCGGAAAGCTGTACGCGGATGACTATTATCTGAATGTATGGCCTACGGCAACGCCCAGCATTGAGGCGAAACAATGGGGCGCGCAGTTCCAGTTTTCCCTTTTGGCGGCGTATCCGTATTGGTGCAAGGACGATTCCGCAGCGGTAACGTTGTCCGGCATTCAAAAGCTATTCAAATTCCCATGGAACATTTCAAGGCCGTATCGTTTCGGCCAGCTGTTTGAGGCGAAATTTATCAATGTGGAGAATCGCGGCCAGGTTCCCGTCCCGTTTACTGCTACTCTTTCGGCAAGCGGTGATGTGGAGAATCCCAAAATCACCAACGCCGCGACGGGAAAATTTCTGCTGATAAATAAAACTATCGTCAGTGGGGAGAGGCTGGTTGTAGAGATCACACACGACCGGACAACTGTAACGTCATCCGTTGACGGAGATTGCCGGGGGACGTTGAGCTTGAAAAGCACCCTGTTTCAGTTGGAGGTGGGCGACAACGTATTAAAGCCGGAAGCCACAAGCGGCCTTGCAAATTTGCAGGTGGATATTGACTTCGCAACGGAGATTGTGGGGATTTCGCTATGAGCTTTGAAATCTATAAAGAGGACTTTTCCACCCGGTACGAAATCCGGCACGCAATCAGCGTTATCATGAATATTTACTACAACGATATCGGAAAGCTGATACTGGTTGCGCCGGTAAGCGACTACAACATTAACGTACTGAAAGTCGGAAATCTCCTGTATGATACGAGCAGAAACGTAACATTTGTGATAGAAAATACAAAGATTGACACGACCACGAACCGCATAACTGCGAATGGATACACCGCAAACTGGCTTTTGAATAAGCGCATCATTGCATCGGAGTACCACATGACAACCATCGAGACGGGCGTGTACAAGCTGATAAGCGACAATCTCAGGGGAATGACGAGAATCCAGGTCGCGCAGGCAACCGGGATGACCGATAAAACGGACAATGTTTTCATGGGCGGGAATCTGCTGGATGAAATTATCCCGTTTCTTGAAGAAAAAGGTATAGGCCACACAATGGAGTGGAATCCCGACGACATGACACACACTTTCCGCCTTTACAAAGGGCGTGACCTGACGGCCGGCATTCACGCTATTGTATTTTCGGAGGAACAGGGAAGCGCGAAAGACCTTGTAATTAACGACGACGATTCCACCCTATGCAATGTGGCCTATGTGCAAGGAAGCTTGAGCGGCACAGACAATACTTTTATTGAGGTTGTCGGCGATGCAACCGGGGACAATCGCCGGGAAGTGTGGTTCAAAACTGCCGTTCGGCAGGAAAACGACGAATCTGCGGCTGATTGCAAAGCCCGTGCGCGTGCTTATGGACAGATGGAGCTGGGAAAGCGAATCCGGCGAAAGTCCTTTTCCGTATCCATCGACCCGGAAGACCTGGGCAAGTATTACGCTCTGGGGGACATTGTGTTGTGCGTATCTGCCCGGTTTGGGGTATCGTTCAGCGCCCGGATTACGGGCATTAAGTACACCTTGGACAGCAACAAAGCCCGGACAGAAGTTATCCTGGGCGACCCTATTCTTACAGCATTGGGGGCAATGAAATTAAATGGCTAATATCAAAAGTTTCCCGAATAACCAAGATACATACATAGGCGCAGAAGACGTTATGCGCTGGCATCATGGTCGCACATCCGGCGTTTTTGCCGCTGGCAGCAATGCATCCGTGCAGGCGCTTTCCACTCCCGGAATGGCGGTGGAAGTCTCAGACGGAACCGGATGGATGGCGAATTCCGGCAGGAACGGCGTTGTGTGGTGGATTGATAATGAATCCGTTGATGGTGTCAAATTGCAGCTTGCCGTTGACGCGGCAGACGGCGTTCTGAATCGGATTGATCGCGTAATTGTGGAGTGGAAAACCACAAACTATGTGGACTATCCGGAAGTGAAAATCTTGAAAGGCGCAAAATCTGGGAAGGCAGCAGCCCCGGCGCTGACAAACAACAGCACAATCCGGCAGATCAGCCTTGCGCGGATTTCCGTTGCAGCCGGTACAACCGCTATCACCGCTTCCATGATTACGGATGAGCGGCTTGACGCTTCGGTGTGCGGGCTGGTGACGGAAAAGGTGGGCATTGATACCAGCACAATGCAAAGTCAGTTTTCCACACTTTTGCAGGAAACGCAGGCACAAGTAAAAGATGTGCTTGATGATACCACGGCACAAGCCACATCGGTTCTGGATTCCATCAACCGGGAGCTGGCAGACCTGGAAGCCGGTACGGCGGTGGAGCTGAAAAAGCTCCTGTTCGCGAACACCAGTGTACCGGTATCTGCGTTTGTGGCTGATTCTACATATCAGGATTATCCATTCCGTGCGGCGATTGCGCTGACGGGGGTGCTGGATACCATGATTCCGGAGGTGGTTCTTGGCGTGGCAGACGCAATTGACGGCAATTTTGCCCCTGTTGCGGCTACCTACAACGGCGGTGTGTATCTGTATGCTGCAAGCGCCCCGGAATCGGCAATTACAATTCCCACCATTATTTGCTGGAAAGGCGGTGTAAGCGCATGATTGGCAGAGTAAACACCGGGGGCGGCACAGGCGGCACCCTGACCGTCACCGCCCCGGCGAATGTCACCGTGACTGTTTCCAAGGACGGAAAGACAAAGACCAAGAGCTCCGGCACCAGCGGTGTGGTGGTGTTCAAGGGGCTTAAAAGCGGGACGTGGACGGTTACCATCACCGGTGACGGCAAGACTGCGCAAAAGAATGTTGTGGTCACAACCGATTACAGCACGGCAATTTCGTTTAACACTATCCCCGAATTCACCTATACCGGCGATTATGAGATTGTCAGCGACGATGACCAGCCCATCACTGTATCTCAGGGTAACTGGAAAATCCGCTTCCTCACCTCTGGCACACTGACGTTTACTAACCTCAACGGTGCGGAAAACGGCATCGACGTCTTCCTCGTTGGCGGTGGAGGAGGTAGCAAAGGCGGGACTACGGGAACAGGCGGCGGTGGCGGCGGTTACACGACTACGGCGAACGCCGTGAGCGTAGTTGCCGGAACTGCCTACGACATTGTTGTAGGCGCTGGCGGTTCCGCCGCCAACGGTGGCAATACCTCCGCATTTTCCGTAACAGCGTCCGGTGGGAGCTGCAATAACGGCGGCAGCGGCGGTAACGGCGGCAGCGGCGGGGGCGCATACCAGCACGCGGAAGCTACCGGCACGTGCGAGGGCGGCTCTGATGGCGGCAATGGTGGAGACGGCATGGTCCCCGGAAGCGGAGGCACTGGCCAAGGCTCCACTACCCGTGAATTTGGCGACAGTTCAGGTAAATTATATGCCGGTGGTGGCGGCGGCTCGTCCAACAAGGGAACCAACCATCCCGCAGGTGGTTCCGGTGGCGGAGGTACTGGCAGTCGCTACACTGACGGCAGCGGTGGAACAAATGGCGAAACGAATACCGGGGGCGGAGCCGGAGGTGCTGCCATAAACTCCACCATGTCCGGCGGTTCCGGCATCGTAGTCATCCGCAATGCAAGGGGGGCTGCATAATGGCAAAATCAATGGCGCTTATTGAAAACAGCACTGTGACCAACATGCTATGGTGCTCTGCGAGCGAACCGGAAACGGATGCCCTTATCAACCCCGCAGACCGCCCCGTGGCAATCGGTGATACTTACAGCAATGGTAAATTCTATCGAGACGGAGTGGAAATCCTCACTCCGCTGGAAGAAGCGCTGAAAAAGAACGCCGAATACGAAGCGGCTCTGCGGGAGATTGAAACCGCTCTGGGGGTGAATAACGCATGACTACCAAAACTATCGAAGAACGCAAAAACGCTATCCTTGCAAAAATTGCGGAAATGAAGTCCGAGGGCGTAGACATGCAGAACGCCCTGACCATTTTGGAGGTGACGCCGGATGAAGACGTGGAGTAATGGAGCCAAAAAGCGATTGATGGAAATCCGCGCCGCCGAGGACGGAGAGCAGGATATGCGCGCCATCGCCGCAAGTATCGCAAAGCTGCCCCCCGGTCAGCTGAAGAAAATCCTTACCGATGATATCATTGCCATTCTGGCGAAATACGGGGTGGTGATCGAGTGACCGTCAAACAGATTCAGTGCTTGCTTACCTATCTGGGCTATTCTCCCGGCACGATTGACGGTATTGAGGGCAGGAACACCCAAGGAGCTGTCCGGGCGTTTCAAGCGGACTACGGGCTTACTGTGGATGGGATACCGGGGGCGGCTACCCAGAAAATGCTGATTGGCGCGATTGCCGGGACGGCGGTAAAGGTAGAGAAGCCGGAGCGCATCGACGCGCCGAAAACCGGGACTTTCTGGGACGATATCAAGTATTTCACCCGTGAGGAATTCCGGTGCCAGTGCGGCGGGAAATACTGCAACGGCTTCCCCGCAGAACCCGCAGAGGAAACCGTCCGCATGGCGGATGAGATACGCCGTCGGGCTGGGGTTCCCCTGAATGTGAATTCCGGTGTTCGGTGCAAGCAGCACAACGCCGAGGTGGGTGGGGTACCCAACTCCCTGCACACCACGGGACAGGCTGTAGACCTCTCAGGGGCTATCTCCCCGGAGAAACTGTATGCCATAGCCCAAGAGTTGCAGGCGGAGAAAATCCCCGGACGGGGCGGTCTTGGGCTGTACGGATGGGGCATCCACGAGGATAACGGGAAGTACAGCCGGTGGAACGGCTGAGAAGGGAGTATGCCAATGGAAGAAACAGAAATCGCCGGGCGGCTTTCTGCGGTAGAACAGCGGAGCAAATCCAACTCCCACCGTCTGGACGCTCTGGAGAAGCACACGGAAGCGCTGAACACGCTGGCAACATCCGTCGCCGTCATGGCGGAGAAGGTGGAAGTTACCGGGGAGAAGGTTGACGGCCTCTGCACGGACGTGCAGGAGCTGAAAGCCGAACCCGGCAAGCGGTGGAAGGGCGTTGTGGAGAAGGTCATCTACATCGTTGTGGCCGCTGTCGTAGGGTTTATTCTTGCCCGGCTCGGGCTGGGCTAAATTTAAGGAGGAAAACAAAATGATTAACTGGATTGTACGTATCAAGAACAAGAACTTCTGGCTGGCCGCGATTCCCGCGCTGCTTCTGCTGGTACAAACGGTGGCTGCCCTGTTCGGATTTACGCTGGACTTGGGCGAAATCGGCGACAAACTGCTGGCCGTGGTGAACGCCGTGTTTGCCCTGCTGGTGATTCTGGGCGTTGTGAACGACCCCACCACCGCCGGTATCGCTGACAGCAAACTGGCAAGAACCTACAGTTCCCCAAAGGAGGACTGATGTGATAAGTGGATAAAGTCCCGTGGAATCGGGTGATTCTGGATGAGTTCTGTTCTCTGGCGATTCTTACGCCGCTGGAGGAAAAGATCATCCGCACCCGAGCCGCCGGATGGAGCCGTGTACAGCAGTGCCACGCTTACGGCATGTCCCTTGCCACATTAGATAGGTACATTAGGAAGTTGAAAAACTCCTATAACAGTGTGCAGGAGTATAGCTACATACTCCCGAAAAACATAGACTTCTGATAGTTTTTTGATAGAAGTGTGATTGTAAGTCGGTAGGGAAACGAGAGTTTCCCTACCGACTTTTTTGTTATTCTATAGGAAGAAAGGGGGTGTTGCCTATGGCTGAATTTCAAAGCTTTAATCCAAATCCCCGCGCCGCGAAAGTCGGCGATTGCGCAGTCAGAGCTGTGGCAAAGGCTCTGGGAATTGACTGGTACCAATCTTACGTTGAGCTGGCCAGCGAGGGGCTGACTCAATGCGATATGCCTAGCGCAAATAACGTATGGGGCGCGGTGTTACGGCGGCACGGATTCAGGCGGGCGGCAATCCCGGCAGAATGCCCGGACTGCTACACCGTAGGCGATTTTATCCGGGAATACCCTGACGGGATTTACGTTGTCGCGCTGAAAAACCACGTTGTTGCCGTGGAAAACGGCGTTTTGTACGATACTTGGAACTCAATGGACGAAAATCCTATCTATTTTTGGAGGCGTGAATGATGGCAAACCCTTATATGCAGCCCAATTACCAATCCGGCTATTTTCAGCCCAACTATTTCCAGCCGCAAATGCCAATTGGGCAACCGCAGATACCCACACAACCCCAACAGCCGCCCCTTGATGACCGAATTTGGGTAGCTTCGGAATCTGCGGCGGAGGCGTTTATCGTCACGGCAAACGGATTTGTGCGGCTCTGGGACAGCAACAAGCCTGTATTCTACGAAAAGCGGACAGACGCGCAAGGGCGACCAATGCCAATTGTAGCGTATGAATACAAAATCCGGGACGCAGGAGCTACCCCGGAGGCAGTCAGTGCGGGATTTGAGCAGCGGCTTTCCGCTGTAGAGGAACGGCTGAATCAGCTGACGGATGGAAAACGCGATGCCAAGAAAGCGGAGGTAAAACGCAATGACGCCTAATCCTATGCAGATGATTTCCCAATTCCCCCAATTTATGCAGCAGATGAGGGGGCAAGACCCGCAGCAACTGCTTAATCAGCTTGTACAGAGCGGGCGTGTAAACCAGCAGCAGCTTAACCAAGCCCAGCAAATGGCACAGCAGATGCAGGGGCAGTTTGAGCAATTCCGGGGCATGTTCGGCTTCGGAGCGCCTAGAAGGTAAACAATAATCTGGCCAGATTTTGTTATATTTTTCATCTTTTGAAAGGAGAACAAAATGAGTATTACAGCAAGCGAAATGACCCCCGCCGATATCAGAGCTGTCACCGATGGCAACAACGGCGGCTATGGCGGAGGCTGGGGCGGTGATTGGTCTGCATGGATCATCATTTTCCTGATCTTCGGCTTCTTTGGCTGGGGCGGCAACGGCTGGGGCGGAGGCTTTGGCGGTCGTGGTTCCGGCGCTGGCGTGGTGGACGGGTATGTTCTCGCGTCTGATTTTTCCAACATCGAGCGGAAAATTGACAGCGTGAACAACGGTGTCTGCGACGGCTTCTACGCCATGAATACCGGTATGCTGAATGGGTTTGCAGGCGTGAACCAGAATATCAGCAACGGTTTCCAGGCGGCAGAGCTTTCCCGGTGCAATCAGCAGGCTGCCTTGATGCAGCAGCTTTTCCAGATGCAGATGGCAAATCAGGAGTGCTGCTGCGAAAACCGCGCCGCTATTCAGGGCGTGAACTACAATCTGGCTACCCAGAGCTGCGAAACCCGGAACACGGTACAGAACACCACCCGGGATATCATCGACGCTATGAACTGTGGTTTCCGCTCCATCGACCAGCGGCTTACCGCACAGGAGCTGGCGGCAAAGGATCAGAAAATCGCCGATCAGAATCAGCAGTTGTTCATGGCGCAGCTGGCGGCGAGCCAGAATGCCCAGAACCTGACGATCAAGGGCTATGTGGAGAACCAGTTCGCGTACTACAATCCCCGCCCGGTTCCCGCTTATCAGGTGCAGAATCCTAACTGCTGCTACGGTAACGGCTACGGCTGCGGCTGCGGAAACGTAGCGTAAGGAGGGGAGAGCATGGCGGTTGAACTTACTGCGAACGCTGTACAGGCCGTGGCGGCCGGACAGAACGTGCTGTTTACCGATACGCCGGTGAAATGCGGCCGGGGGTATGTTGTTCACCGTGAAGGCGCTGGGCTGGTGACACTTCGGGGCATTTGCAATGGATGTTCCCCAATCGCGCGGTATCGCGTGCTTTTCGTGGGAAATATCTCCGTGCCTACCGGTGGCACCGCCGGGGCTATCAGCGTAGCGCTGGCGCTGGGCGGTGAATCGCTTCCCACCACTACGGCGACGGCAACCCCCGCCGCCGTGGGAGATGCATTCAACGTGGCGACCTCCGCGTTTGTGGATGTTCCCCGCGGGTGCTGCGTAGCGTTATCCGTGCGCAATGTCTCCGCACAGGCAATCGATGTTGCCAACGCCAATCTGATGATTGAGCGCGTGGCCTAGGAGGTGAAATTATGAAGCACTGGGAACAGTTGAGAGATACACTTTGCCGGGAACTGGACGAAATCGCCGAAAAAGGCGAACTGTCCGCCGGCGATCTGGAAACCGTGGACAAGCTGACGCACACCATGAAGAATCTGGATAAGATCATGATGGGCGAAGGATACAGTAACGCCGGGGACTGGTACGCTATGGGCAACTATGGACGGGATGGCTACAGAGCCGACTACCGCGACGGCGTGAGCTATCGAGGCCGTAAACGTGATAGCATGGGACGCTACAGCCGCGCAGACGCCAAGGAAGATATGGTGGATAAGCTACGGCGCATGATTGATGAAGCGCCGGACAGCCGGACGCGAGAGGCTCTGGAAAAGGCCGTCCGTTGTATGGAGGATTAAAAAATGTTAGCGGAGCGGGATTTGCTGGAAACAATCGAAGAATGTAAAGCAGTGAAGCGCCCGACAGCGGCGACATGCCAGCTGATGGCCTCATGCTATACAATTCTAGATCATATGTTTCCGGAACATTCCCGCTCTGCTGATATTTCCCCCGTAAGCCTGTATTCCGCTGCTCCTGCACCGCAGAGTGATGAAATATCCGGGAGCGAGTTTGCAATTGCCGCAAATTCAGCGGGAATGAAACGGCTATTAGAAGTGATGGACGAACACATGGAGTGCGTTCGGCTGATATACCCCAAAGAATACGCGGCGATTATGCGGCGGCTCAGAGAATGAGCGGCAAAATTCCGTTGCCAATCCGTTGCCAATTTGCGCCATAAAAACGTACCGCACGCGGGAAAATATTAAAATCTGTGGTAATATTTTCACGTAGAATAGTTCGGAGAACGTGGGAATATAGCTGATAAAGCAATAAAAAAGCCCTAGAATAAGTTTCTAGGGCTTTTTCTGCATGGTGACCCGTACGGGAATCGAACCCAGCGCATTATTTCTTAAACATGTTGCGACTCTAATGGATTCTATTTTTCGTTTCCAATTTTGTTGCCAATTTTACCGTTCGCCGATGGGCTGGACGAGAAAAAGTTCCGAAAGTCCTGCGCTCTTTTGGCAATATCCTTCTGCGCTAAGTGCGTGTAAATTTTGTGCATCGTCCCGTCATCTGCCCAGCCGCCGATTTCCATAGCTATCTTTTCCGGGATTTGGAGATGATAAGCCAGAGACGCGAAGCTGTGCCGCAATCCGTGGTTCCCGACTTTCGGCAGGCCGTTGGCGGAACAAATCTCGTTTATCCTTGTGCATATCCACCCGCCGGTCAGGTTGACGACATAGCCTTCCTTGTTATCAACTGCCTTTAATGCTTCCATCAGCGGCTCAATAATCGGCACCGTGCGCCGGGAGGAATCGTTTTTATTCTGCTTCTTGTGAACCAGCTTGCCGCCGTCCCCGGCAACTCTTGCCCCGTGGACATATATTATTTCGTTCTTGAAATCGACCTTGTCCCACGTCAGCGCCAGCATCTCAGACCTGCGCAAGCTGGATAATTCCAGCAGGGCGGCAATTTCTATCGATTCCCCTTTTATGGATTGCAGGAACACCGGTATCTGATCCGGGTCAAGGTACGGCTTTTCGTTATGTTCCTTTTCCGGCAGGGTCACCCGCGGCCTGCGTCCGGTTTCCTCGAATATCGCGGCGGAGATCAGCATCCACACATTTTTGATATATTTCGGGGACAGTGATTTCGCTTCCCTGCGGATGGCGGCTTGCCACTGTTCGTCCGTGGTGGTGTATACGTCAGCCGCCATCATGCTTTGGAAACGCTGCTTGCGGTAGGATTCATACGCATAAATCGTTGACGGCGACTTGAATCCCTTCCGGGCGGCTATATATTTATCAAGCGTGTCCCCCAGCGTCTTCCCCCGCTTACCGGGCGCGGCCTTCGCTTCGATAACGCCGTTTTTCAAGGCGAGATATTCGGCCACGCATTCATCATATGTATCTTTCGTAATGGATACGCGGCGATTCTCTATCAATACACGCGTGTGCCACGCCCCGGAGGGGAGCTGCTTAATTTTTGGGAGCCTGATTTCCGGCTCCTTCTTTCTTTTTGCCATCCCGTTCACCTCCGCTGAAAAGCTTGTGGAAAATCAAAAATGCCGTGAGCATAAAAACAGCGGCGATTCCTGCCGCGCCAAATAAAATTACCGCAGAAATCTTTTCGGAGCGAATCAGCCCCATTTCCGTGTTCCGGGCATCCAGAACCATATAGATTATGAGTACCGCCGCCAGCAGAATGTTTAACGCGCACTGCCCGTAAATCAAGGGCTTATTTTCCCTTTGCACGGATGCAAGCGCACTGTCTTTTTTAGAAAGGGCTTCGCTTTGCTTGCGGATTCTGGCATCCCGGGCAGATATTCCCGCCTCCTGTATCCGGCTCCGATCAAGAAGGCGGGATATTGCGTTGTCCTTCTCTTGAAGCATTTCATCCTTGTGTTCGATTTCCAGTTGCAAAAAATCCACGGTAACGGAATCGTCGCTTTTCTGCTGGGAAAGCCCGATAAGCTCATCTGCGGATAATTCCAGGCTTGCGCATAGGGAGCACACATCCATGAAGCCCGGGTTCATCAGCGTACCGGCAAAGAAACGGTTCAGGGTCGTTCTCGGTATCCCGGTCTCGTCGGCCAGTTGCTGAATGGTTTTGCATTGCTGCTGCTTGGCGGCCTTGATTTTTTCCACCAACGTCAGGCTTTGCTCATGCAGCGCCAAAATACGTTCCTCCGTGGGCAAAACAACTCGCTCCTTTCATTTTGGCACACGAAATCTACGCCGTGTAAACGGATTGTACGATTTGCGCGTTTACATTTACAGTGGTGGGGACTATGGTAAAGGTGCAACCGGCAAGGGACACACGGCGTTACCGGCGGCAAGCCCCGCCACCTTGTGGCACGGGTGGCGGGGCAATCATCACTTGACGGACGTAATTTCCAGAGATTCTTTTTCCGTGGTGATGCCATTGGCAAACTCTGCAAATTGCTCGCCGTGCGAAGATGCAGAACCCGTGCCGGAAAAGGCATATATGATTGTGTAAATATATTCTCCATCATCAAATGTTCCAATTATCCCCGTAAGGCCGCCGGACGACGCGACAAGATCAAGATTGATCGTGGCGCCGAGGATTTTGCAGGTTGTATGGTCGGTTGCTGCGGCGTTGTTCCCAACTAAAGCCTCTACACACGCCGAATGCTGGGTTTTTGGCTTAAATGTCCGCATGATATCGGATTCATCCCCAGAGAATTGCCTCACGTAAATACCAATATAAGTGTTTCCATCTGGCAATGTTATATCTGTAAGCCCTTCGCCCGCTTCTTTGATGGTGCTATCTTTATCAACGGGGAATATTAAATTACCAATTTTTATTGTATCTTCGTTTTGCGCCTCAGTGGCCGGCGTTGCGGCTTCGGTATTGGGAGTGGCGTCTTTCTGCGGCACCCGCCCGACTGTAATTTCATCTGTAGTCCACAGGCGCTTCTTCGTTTCGCTATCGGATGCGTGCAGAGAAAAAGAAACTTCCTCTATAGAATCGATATCGTTTTCCTCTAAATCAGATGATAGGAAACTAAGCTCGTCATACGTTACGCACCCGGCGTATGCGTTCGCAACCATGCTACCATAAATCATGAATCCGTTTACAGAAACATCATCGGAAAAAATATTGATATCGGAATCTGTGCTATTTTCTACATAGAATGAAAGAATTTCGTTATCCGTCCAGTCTGTTTCAATTCCACGGTACTTTATAATTATGCCATCTTTATCATATATGGTTTGGCCGGACTTATCAATTTCCTGCACATATCCGTCAGAAATGGAAGTTTCAAGGGAAAACTGGAATCTTGTAATTGTCTTCTTATCATCTTTGTTGTATATATAGGCATCTTGCGCCTTTACAGTTGCGATACTTTTAATTCCGTACTTTTCCAAATTTTCACGGGGAATATCAATGGAACCGTTTGATTTCTTGCCGGGAACCACATTTTCATGTAATCCACAACACATTGTGATTCCATTTACTGAAAATTGAGTTCCAGTGAAAGAAACGTTCTTATCAGAGTTATTTTCCGCAAGGACTTTTATTTTGATGCTGTAGTCATCGGAATAGTCAATTTCTTTCGCCGTGAGTTTGAAAGTGCCATCGTCATACACCACGGTTTCCGCAATGGTTCCTTCTTCGGCGGCGACCGTTTCCGTGGGCGCTTCTGTCTCCGATTCGGTGGGCGCTTCCGTGGCTACCGTTGTAGGCGTAGCCTCCGTGGCCTCTGGCTGCGTCTCAGCCGTGGACGCGCCACAGCCGGACAGCACCAGGCAAAGGCAAAGCAGAAAAGCAATTACTTTTTTCATAGTGGATACCTCTTTCCATAAAATTCTACAATAAAATAATACCACGTTCGGAAAATAATTTCAACGAAGAGAAAAATTTCTTGTGCATTTTTCTAATTAGTCCGGTTTATTGGACATTTAGTGTGCTACTGTATGTTATGCAAACAATTGTTCTAAATATAAAAGGAGGAACGGCCAGTGACGAAAAATGCATTGCGAAACAGAGTAAACCGTGATATAATGGAAGAAAGGAGAACATTGCCGAACATTCGTGAACAGTTGGCGGAGAATATTCTTTCCCTAACTGATGAACAGGCCGCATATGTGCTAAGGAGGGTAAAATGTTTGTTACAAAGCGAGCGCTCAGAAAAGAGAATCGAAAACTAAAAGAACTGCTCCAAAAATGCCAGAATCTGCAAAGCGAAGTCAAAGACTCCTGCCTTAATGCCAACTGCATTCTGTGCGAACACTGTGTAATGCCGCAAAGCGACTTGCCATTTGTTTTGGTTGGATGCAGGTTGGAGCGTGCCTGTTCCCACTTTTCACCAAATCAAATCTGTAAGAAACTTCACAAACAATGCGGAACAGACGCCGAGGAAAAAACCGATTGCCTCGTGGAAAATGGCTGACCGCCATTCCTTGTGCCGAAGTTCCTTATAATTTCGCCCCTTCTCCGTCAAGCGGAAATCGCTGTGGGCGTCGTTCACCCATTCGATACACTTACATTCGGCAAGGTATGCCAGAATGCCGGTATAATCTGAATAGCTGTGAATTTTCTTTTCATCAATAACGCCCATCCAAGCTATTACGTTGTATGTGTTGGAGTTCCCGAGCGGGGGATTGGCAATCAGGATATCCAGCACATATTTGGAATCTTTCGTTAATCTCACAATAAATTTATAGCCTCCTTGATAATGTTGGAAAGCTTACCGCACTGATCGTCGGACAGGCTATCAATTAAATCCAGAAGTTCCCGTTTTTCGGGGCTGACCTCGCCATTCGTGGCGGGGTCTTTTTTTGTTTCCTCGCCCTTGAGATACTCAACGGTGACGCCGAAATAATCGGCGATTTTTTGTAAGGTCGCTTGCCTCGGAACCGAATTATTAGCCCATCTTGTGACGGAAGACCGCTTAAAACCTAGCTCCTCGGCGACCGCAGACGGGGACTTATTAATTTTGTTGCATAAATCAACATAGCGAAAATAGAACAAAAATAATACCTCCAAATTGTGCAATAGTCCGAAAGTTAACAAACGCAACATTTGCGCTTGACAATGCGAGGTACAAGTGTTACAATAGCAGCAAAGTTAACAAACGCAACAAAACCTCAGACCCAAGACGAAAAGTCCTGCGTCAAAGCTATTCTGTTCCTCGCAAGTACATAGTAGCACACTTTGTTAACTTTTGCAACCACAAAATGACTGCGGTGGGAAAGAAAAAACGCCTGCGGACAATCGCAGACGCTTTTCCTCCAGATTTTTTACCGAAACACGGCGGCAACCCGGCACGCGCCGAAATTGCTTTATCGGCGGCTCCCGGGCAGTTGCGTCAGACCGGGAGAAATGCCGAATCCGTAAATTGTCTTACGGTTCTTAGCCGTGCCAATCACTTACAGCATATCTGGTTGCTGTGCTCCATGCGCATCATGCAGTTGCCTTAGTTCGGAACGCCAGAGCAAAAAGATTGCTTCGCCAATGGCTCCGCATCAAATCACCCCTTTCTGTTGTTACACAGGGAACGCATGAAATTGTAGCACGGTTTCCCACCGCAGTCAACATTTTTAACTAAAAGGAGGAATACAATGCCCGAAAAATGGACGGGGCGGCTCATCGGGCGGATGCACAATGAGCGGATCACCTATGAGCAGCTGGCAAACGAAATGGGCGTGAACAAAGCGTACATTTCCATGATTCTGAATGGGAAGCGGAAGCCGCCCAACATCCAGAAGCGGATGGAGGCCGCTTTGGAAGCAATCATCAAGCGGGAGCGAGAGAAGCAATCTCAGAAGAAGGGAGAAATAACATGAGTACCTCCACGATTCTTTCAATAATTGGAATGGCGTTTGCCTGCTATTCGTTGGGGTACAGCGTTCGGGGGCTAGTAGATTGCATTGCTCCCAAGGTAAAGCCCACAGATAAGGAGAGCGAGGGGAAAGACAATGCCTAGAATCCGGCAGTATGCCGAGCGCTACGCGGCAGAGGATTTCTGGAAGGAAATCGACCGCTGCTGTCCCCTGGCGGGGATTCAGAGCGATAATGCGTCGGCGCTTGGGAAAAGAATCGGTGAGGGGTACCAAAATCTGCTGAACTACCAAAAGGGGAAAACCGAAATGCGGGTAAGCGTCCTTCGGAAGCTGGTGACCACCCTCCACCCCAACCCGGCGGTGATTCTGAAAACTCTGGGGTATTCGGAGAAGGAGATACGGGCGTTTGCAAGGGAATGGCAGTGATTTGAAATCTACGGCAGAATGCCGAAATTGAAAGGAGTTATTTATGGCGAAATACAAAGTTGGGGATAAGGTGCGGATTGTGAGCAAGAGGCCGCAGCGGTGCTGGACCCCTTATATGGACAAGCATCTGGGAAAGACCATGACGATCATAAAATCCGGAATCAACGCTGAAGGAGTTTACTATTGCATGGATGAGGATCGCGACGATTTTCTTGGGCATTGGTGCTGGTACGAAGATATGATCGCTGGTCTTGCGGAGCCTGCGCGGGAACCCTACACCGTGGAACTCCGCTTTGACGGGATGATTACCACGGCTACGCTGAAACGTGGCGGGCGGGACGTGAAGACCGCAGAAGCCCGGTGTAATCCGAAGGATACCTACAGCAGAGCGGAGGGCGCAAGGGTCGCCGTTGAGCGGCTGTTTGAGAAGAAGCGCAAGGAGGGCAAGCCAAAGGAGAGCAAGCCGAAGGTGGGAGATAAGTTCGTGGTTACCGGAAATCGCATTCCGGGGAAAGGCCGCCACTATTTCAAAATCGGCGAAATCGTAACGCTGGTTACGCCGGAAACATTCATCACGGGGGCGTGTGCGTTCAAAAATAGTAGTGGGCTGGAACAGTATGTTCGTATGAAAGATGTTCGCCCCTACAGGGAGAAATCCAAATGATGCCGAACGAGGTTGCCCAGCTTCGCACCATAGCGGAGATGAACCGCCGGTTGCGCCGGGAAAATGACCGGCTGCGGGAATCCCTTTTGATGGAATCGAAGGAAAGCAAGGCGTTTGACGACGAAAATGTGGAGCTTTTCGATGTCGTCCACCGAAATCATCAGGTCAGGGGGTGAGGATATGGCAAGCAGGAATAAGCCCATGGACGCCCGGTGGGAGCCGGTGCCGGAGAACCGGAAGCCGTTCAATGTTAAGGAATGCGCTTTCCGTGTGCTTCCCTATGCGGGGCTGAATCTGGTGCTTTTTTGGTGGCAACAGGCCGATTTACTGGCAGACACGGCGGCAGTTCCCGCAATGTGGGTGTGCGCTATCCTGATGGGCGCCGGTATCGGGCGGTGCATCAGAGGGAGATAAAAAGCCGCCCCCGATGTTACAGCACCGGGGACGGCAAGCGATATAAAAAATCTCTACTATTTACAGTATATCAAATGGAGAAAGGAAAGTCAATGGATGATGTTGGTGTGAATCCGGATTACGATTATCTGTACGATTCCCAGGCAACGGACGAGAAAAGGCCGGTGTGCATCTGCTGCGGAAGAACCGTGGGACATAGATACTGGAAAATCCGGGGCGATGCCATTTGCGACCTCTGCATGGACAGCCGGGAGGAATGGCGGGAGATTTCCTATGATTGAGGTGGATTATGGCGGATAAAAAAAGCTGCCTGTGGTACGAGAAGGCCACGGCAAGCATTTACTTCCCGGAGGGTCATGTGTGCTGTGACCTCTGTGCCTGTATGGAAACGTACGCCCGGAAGCAGTGCCGGTTGACCGGGGAGTATCTGCTGGATACAAGAGCAACAGTTGGGTATGAATGCCCGCTGAAATTTAAGGAGGAAGACAATGGCGAGAATGTTTCGGTTTCTGACCTCTGACGAGATTGAGGTCAAGGTCAAGCAGGTCAAGGAAAATGGTCTGGTGTGTCTGCTGTACAAGACGGCAAGGACGGATATGGACTTGCTGGACGAGACTGTAGGGGCTGGCAACTGGACGAACGACTACAAGGAGATCAAGGGCAATCTCTATGCCGGTATCGGGATTATTCAGGAAAACGGCGGCATCCAATGGAAATGGGACTGCGGTATTGAGAGTCGGGAGGACGAGGAAGGCAACCAGAAAAAGGGCGAGGCAAGCGACGCTTTCAAGCGCGCCGGGTTCCGCTGGGGTATCGGTAGAGAACTTTACACGTCCCCGTTTGTCTGGATTCCCAGCAATAAGGCAGAGATCAAAGCATCTTCCTTCAACGGAAAGACCCGGTTCAACTGCTACGACAAGTTCAGCGTTGAGAAGATCGCCTATGACGAGAAGACCGGGCGGATCACCGGGCTTGCAATCCGCAACGATACAAAGAACCTTCGGGCATTTGTGTGGCAGCAATCATGACGGAGCTTACATTCACCGAGGCGAAGCTTGAGGGCGGTTGGCTGATGGTCAAGCCCTCCCGCTCTGAGTTGGGCAAGGCAATGGCCTTTATCCGAAAAATGAAGGCCACGCCCTACGATTTGGCCTTGAAAGAGCACCGGGAAAAGCGGAGCCTGGACGCAAGCGCCTATGCATGGGTGCTGATTCACAAGCTTGCCGCCGCTATGGGGATTCCTCCGGTTGAGGTCTACCGGAACGCCGTTCGGGGCGTGGGAGACAATTACACGCCTATGTGCGTCCGGGAACAGGACGTGGAGCGCTTCACACGGAGCTGGGAGAAAAACGGCCTTGGATGGCTGGTGGACAGCCTGGGCGCGTCTCAGGTGCCTGGGTGCCGGAACCTGGCGGCATACCACGGCTCCAGCACCTACGACACCAAACAAATGGCGCGGCTGATCGACAACCTGATACAGGACTGCAAGGCGCTGGACATTGAAACCCTGCCCCCGGACAAGCTGGAACTGCTCAAGGAGGAATGGCGTTGAGGAAGGACACCAAAGCGAGGGATTTCACCCGGGGCGAGAAAATGGCGATTGCCCAGCGGGACAGCATTGACGGCTGGACGTGCTGCGTATTCTGCGGTGCTCCCGCCCCTGCCCCTCTGGCATGGAGCAACGCCCACTACATATCCCGGGCGCAGGGAGGGCTTGGCATTGCCAGGAACGGGCTGACCCTCTGCCCAAGATGCCACAACCGGTACGATCAGACCACGGCGAGGATGGAAATGAGGGCGTATTTCCGGGAGTACCTGATGGGCATTTATCCCGGCTGGAACGAAAACGATCTGATTTACAGGAAGGAGAACACATGAATAATTGTCAATTTGTCGGGCGGCTCACCGCCGACCCGGAGCTGAGAAGAACCCAGGAGGGGACGGCGGTTTGCTCCTACAGCCTTGCCGTCAAGCGGCCGATGACGAAGGATGCCACCGATTTTCTGGACTTCGTCACATGGCGGCAGGGGGCTGAGTACCTGACGCAGTACGGCCATAAGGGCGACATCGTAGCCGTTTCCGGAGCGCTGCAAGCAAGGGACTGGACGGACGAGAACGGGAACAAGCGCCGGGCGTTCGAGGTGGTGACCACAAGCGTTGAGCTGCTTTCCAGCAAGCGCAATTCTCAGGACACCGCCAATACCGGAACGGCGCAAAACGCCGGATACGGGCAGCCCAGCGCCCCACAGCAGACGAACCGGGGCAACGGATACAGCCAGCAGGGGTTCGGAGGATATCAGGAGATCACCGCAGACGACGCGCAATTGCCGTTCTAAGCCGGAAAAATCAATCTTTCCGCAAAAAGGTTGATAGTATACTTACAATTTATGATTTGAGAAAGGAAAGAACATGGAAAAAATCTCTTTACAGGAAATGGTTGGCGGTGCCCTTCAGGAACAGTTTGAAAAATCGTTTCTGCGGGTTGTGGAGAATCTTTCTGACCCGAACACCCCGTTTAAGGATTGCCGGAAAATCTGCATTGAACTGAAGTTCACACAGAACGAAGCCCGGGACGATGTTTCTTGTGCAATCAAGGTTTCCGAAAAGCTTGCTGCGCAAGCACCCATGCAGACCGCTTTCGTTATCGGAAAGGATCTGAAAACCGGTCAGATGTTTGCAGAGGAATATGGGCGGCATAAGCATCTTCCCGGCCAGATGCAGATTGAATCTGAACCGGAAATCCCGTGCAACCCTGAAACCGGGGAAATCATTGAACCGGTTCCGACGACCGTTATCGATATGCGCAAGGCTATGAAAGCCTGATTTAGAAAGGATGGTCAAATATGATTAAAGAAGCATTGCAGTACATTGTGGGTCTTTCCACTCCTACAGTTCAGGAAATCGATGGTGAGACCTATTCCGACAAGCCCCTACATCGAGTAGACTACGCGCCCCTTGCAGACCCTATCCAGCTTTCCACGCTGGAAAGCCTTGTTGATTATATCAAATCCGAAAAGGACGATCTGACGCACACCGGAACCAGAGCAATGTTTATCCATGTTGCAAGCCCCACGAAGGTCAGAATGTATTCTGCGCTAAATTGGAACCACGACCGCGAAACGATTGCGGAGGTAAACGCCAATGTTCCGGAATTCGGCTTTAACCGCTGGATTGACCATGAAACTTTCTGTATTGCCCTTCAGTCCAAGTTCCTGCCCAATGCAGACCGGGCACTGCTGCTGAAGTTCGCCGGAACCGTGGAAAGCGGAACGATTGCAGAATATGGGGACGATGGCATTACCCAGAAAGCCACGGTCAAGGTTGGCATTGCCAAGAAGGGAGAAGCGGTCATTCCGAACCCTGTCACGCTGGTTGCATACCGTACCTTCATTGAAGTGGAGCAGCCGGAATCCCAGTACGTTTTCCGGATGCAGGACAGAAACGGCATTCAGTGCGCCCTTTATGAAGCGGACGGCGGTGCTTGGAAGATCGATGCTATGCGCAGAATCAAGGCGTATCTGGAAGCAGCTCTTGACGACATGGACGGCTATATTGTGATTTCTTGATTTCTACCCTTGGCGGTGGGAGGTGAAACCGCCAACTCCAAAGGAAGGAGCGAAAACGTGACGATTGAATTTACGATTCCCGGCGTTCCGCAAGGGAAGGAGCGCCCCCGCTTCACCCAGAACGGTGCGACATACACCCCAAAGAAAACGAAGGACTATGAAAAGCTGGTTGCATGGGCATACCAGTGTGAAGCCCACGGGGCAAAGTTCACCGGCACTATCCGGGTTGACATTGCGGCAATCTACCCCGTTCCCCATTCGTGGAGCAAGCGCAAGCAGGCCGAAGCGATTGACAATCGGATTCTCCCCATGGTGAAACCCGACTGGGACAACATAGGCAAGATTGTGTGTGATGCCCTGAACGGTATCGCCTACAAGGATGATGCCGCTATCACAGACGCCACAGTCTGCAAGCGATACGGCACCCGCCCATGCGTGGCGGTTCGCCTCACCGGAGAGGAGGCACCTCGTGACACAGTGTGAGCGTATCCTGCGGCATTTGCAGGACTATGGAAGCATTACCCAAGCCGAGGCTGTTACCGAGTACGGCTGCTACAGGCTGGGCGCCAGAATCTGGGATTTGAAAGCCCAGGGCGTACCCATCAAGTCCGAAACCGTCACCGGAAAGAACCGGTACGGGGAGCGGACGTGCTTCGCGCGGTATTCGCTGGAACATGCAACCGGAGTGAGGTAGCACATGGATGAAAGAACCCAATTTACATTTTATGCCAGCTTCTTCGATGCGGTTTCCAGAATCAAGAAAAAGGCAGACCGTGCAGACGCTTACGACGCTATTTGCGCCTATGCCCTGCGGGAAGAAGAACCGGACTTTTCCAAAATGTCCGATGCTGCGCAAATCGCATTTCTGCTCATAAAGCCAAATCTGGATTCCAGCAGAAGGAAAGCAAAGAGCGGGAAAGACGGTGGGAGCAAGAAAGCAAACGGTAAGCAAAATGAAAGCAAACCGGAAGCAAACAGTAAGCAAGAGGAACACGAAAGCGAGAAAGAGAAGGAGGTAGAGAAAGAGGGGGAGATAGAGAACGAATGTTATCCCCCTACCCCCTTGCCAGGGGGAACCAAAGCAAAACGCTTTATCCCCCCCACGGTTGATGAAGTCGCGGCCTATTGCCAGGAACGTGGCAACGGCCTTGACCCTGAGACCTTCGTTGACTTCTACGCCTCCAAGGGCTGGATGGTGGGTAAGAACCCCATGAAGGACTGGAAAGCCGCCGTGCGGACGTGGGAGCGGTCAGAGGGGCGGGGAACGTCCGGGGCTGGAAACCGTGTGCAGCCCAGAGCCACGGAGGAACACGGGCTGGACAAGCTGAGACGGTTGTACGAGGAGGAATTCGGCGTTGAATAAACAGGAAAGCTATCAGGTTTTGGCGCTTCTGCAAGCCAACTACCCGGATGCATTCCGGGGAATGTCGGAGGATGCCGCAAAAACAAAGATCGGCCTGTGGGCGGACATTTTCGCGGATGAACCCTTCGATCTGGTGGTGATGGCGGCTAAGGCATACATGGCTACGGATACCAAGGGCTTTATGCCAACGGTTGGCCAGCTGAAAGACCGCCTTGACAAAATGCGCGCTCCGGAGCAGATGACCCAGATGGAGGCATGGGGGTTGGTTGCCAGCGCGCTGAGAAACAGCGTGTACGGCGCGGATGACGAGTTCCGGAAGCTGCCACCGGCGGTACAGCGGACGGTGGGAAGCCCCGCCCAGCTCAAGGAATGGGCGCTGATGGACGCGGAAACGGTGCAGTCCGTGGTTGCATCGAATTTCCAGAGATCGTTCCAAGTGTGCCAGAAGCGGGAGGACGATTACCAGAAACTCCCCGGAGCGGTAAAAAGCTTTATCGCCGAGCTGGCCGGGAAGATGGAATTCGAAAAGCTACCGGAAGGCGGTGGAGCATGAAAAACGAAGTAGGCGGGGAAAAGGAACGCCCCGGCCAGTACATCGATTCGTCAAGCCCCTTTTGCAGAAACTGCACGCGGGACGATTGCCCCACTAACGGGGACGGCTGCAAGGCATGGGAAGAATATTTCGTGGCGAATTGGAACAAAAACATCATGAAATCAATTGGAAACCACAAAAAACAACGCCAATTTTTCCGGTATGAACACCCGGATTTGGTGAGAGAGGGGATTGTTTTTGAGCATGAGCAAGGCGAAAATGTACGGTTGCTTCAAGCCGGTGAAGCGGAATTGCACCCCGCCCCGGTGTGGGAAGGTGCCTCGGGGAAATAAATGTGGGAAGAAAGGAAATGCAAAATGAAAGGTTACAAAGGATTCAACCCCGGCTTGATCTGCAAGGGTAAGCAGTATCAGGAAAATACCGTCTTCGAGGAACCGGAGGCGAAAATCTATAAAAAGGGAATGCACTTTTGCGAAAATCCATTTGATGTGCTGGACTATTACGATTTGATTCGTTCTGATGGAACGCCGAACGAGTTTGCCGAAGTTGAAGCGCTGGACGAGCCAAAGACGGATGATAAGAAAAAATTCCGCTCCCGAAAACTGAAAATCGGCGTAAAACTGGGACTATCCGGATTTATCAAGGCGTGTGTGGATTTTGTACTGGAAAAGACTCTTGCCGAGATGCCGAGTGAAAACGTTATCTCCGGGAACTCCGCCCGGATTGGCAGCTCCGGGAACTCCGCCCGGATTGGCAGCTCCGGGGACTCCGCCCAGATTGGCAGCTCCGGGAACTCCGCCCGGATTGGCAGCTCCGGGGACTCCGCCAAGATTGGCAGCTCCGGGTACTGCGCCCAGATTGGCAGCTCCGGGAACTCCGCCAAGATTGGCAGCTCCGGGGACTACGCCAAGATTGGCAGCTCCGGGGGCTACGCCCGGATTGGCAGCTCCGGGGACTCCGCCCAGATTGGCAGCTCCGGGTACTGCGCCCAGATTGGCAGCTCCGGGAACTCCGCCCGGATTGGCAGCTCCGGGGACTCCGCCCAGATTGGCAGCTCCGGGAACTCCGCCCGGATTGGCAGCTCCGGGGACTCCGCCAAGATTGGCAGCTCCGGGTACTGCGCCCAGATTGGCAGCTCCGGGAACTCCGCCAAGATTGGCAGCTCCGGGGACTACGCCAAGATTGGCAGCTCCGGG
>CEAR01055365.1_pt1 | contig 42516 bp, 62 predicted proteins | sample 557461 | NCBI WGS metagenome assembly CEAR01 (sample SAMEA3182075, study PRJEB8094) | gut metagenome | biome: human; feature: gut; material: Stool; isolation source: human stools | place: Canada | collected 2012-03-14 | reverse complement strand
ATATTTGGCTCTATTACTGAATTATTACAAGAATGATAAATAACACCTAATTTATTATTGGGAATAAGTTTTTTAAACTCAATAAATGTCTTCATAAAAATAATTTAAGGGTGCATAACCGAATTCGAATCGATGACCTCCAGAGTCACAATCTGGTGCTCTAAACCAACTGAGCTATACGCACCATATAGGAAGATTACTCTTCCTTATATACCTTATTTTCTTTTAAAAATCAACCAATATACATGCCTACACTTAAAGGAGTATAAATACCAGCAAATAATAAAAGAATATAATCTGAAAACTTTCAAGGTTTTCCGTCATCAGATCCAAAAATAATACCTACACAAATCAAGTAATACACTAAAGAGAAAATCATAGTCTATTCTTTAGGAATTAAAAAACTAGACGTAACCTTGGTCAAAAAATCACTATCGACTTTAACAATAGCATCTAATCTATCTTTACGTCTATATACTCTAAACATATCATCTCTATTAGTAGTAAAATTAGAAAAATCAATTTTACCCTTTAGAGACCGTATTAAAGAAATTCTTGGACAGATACACCAAGTAGTTTCCAACTCAAAGGCTATATAATCAGCTTGCCCGAATAGCCAGCCTTTATCTCCATGAACGTTTCTGAGTTCTATCCAATGAATATCATAGTTAGGAAGTAAATCAGAGCGGTTGGTTTTCTTTGCAGCTTTAACATCGAAACTATTTGCTCCTACCCAGATATCAATATGACGATAAATGTCATCTTCCTTGCTAGCTTCTTCTATTATAGAGGACGAAAGACTTTTAGCTTTACAAAGAGCTAAGGCAAATTCTAATTCTTTCTCTTTACCTTTTTCCAAAAAACTATTCTGAATCATGCTTACAATGGGCTTCTACCTCTTCTAAAGAACTAAATACTTTATCCTCCCTAATAGATTCCTGTTTTCCATTGATACGGTAATAAATCCTTGTATAATCAGGATATACATGAATTCTAATAGATGTAATTATGTAAGGAGTTGGATCTGGGAACTTCAGCATCAATGAAATATCCTCGAGAAAAGTCAAGAGCAGTTTTCTTTAAATATACTTTCTGCCCTATATCATATTTTGTAGGTATTGTTGTAATCATTTAATCTACAATTTGTACAAATCTCTGTCTTTCTGTAGTTACATAAGGATTCTTATCTACTACGTCAACAGTTATAATTTTTTGTTTTTTCGTAAACCATCTTGGAAGGAACCACTTCCTTTGCTTAATTGGTTCTTTTTTCCAAGAAGTAATAATATATTTTTCATTGTTAAACTCACTTGACACTCCTACTTCATTTGGATATTCAAAATGCAGACAAGTTCTAGCCCATTTATCTTGAATACACGTATCAAGTTTAAAACCAGGATCTTTAAATATAGTATCTCTAATAAAAATAGTATCTGACTTAGAAATATGTTCTAACTGATATTGTAAAGATTCTAATTTCTTATCCTTTATTTTGAGTTCTTGGGCTACTTCTCGCATTTTCACAAGAATTGAATCATTCATGTGGGTCATTTGAGCTAACTCAAATCTAAAAACTATATTACTCTCTTTCAAGGCTGAGTTTTCAGCCGAGTATGCTTTTTCATTATTAACGGATATATCTAATGATTTATTTAAATCATTTATCCTTACATTCATGAAGTAAACAGTTATTCCTAAAATAATTGCAACTCCACTTAAAATTTTAGTTATTCAACTTCTCATACGTTATATGTTTATAAATAGCCCATAACATAGGACTAAGTATGATAGCAATAGCTAATAGTAATCCAATCAACCACCACATATTAATTATCGTAAAGTTCAACAATTTTGAATCTTAGTGCTTCACTAAATCGAATTAGTTCCATACGATCTTTTATTCTTTTCCCATACCATTTACCAGCCCCAGGATTATGTAGTTTAATTGCTCTATCAATATCTCTAGTTGGATTATAATGGTCATTCATCATTTCAAACATAGTTAAAGCTTTATCAAGATCCCAAGCATCCTCTAACACAAAATTAGTGTTATATAAGTTATTAACTTCATCAACATAAATTTTAGTAATTTGGAATGGGCCTATTGCATTTTTACTAGATTTTACTTTTGGATTTCTCTCACATTCTACTTCAACAAGTGCCATGATAAAAACTTGCCACTCTGTAAGAGAATCACAATCTTCTGTAATAATTACAGGAGAGTTTACTGGAGGCACTTCTGATTTACATGGGAAATTTAACATCAAACCCAGTAGCATATACATACCCAGAATAGTAATCCCTCCAATAAAAATTTGTTTATAAGTCATATTTTTAAATTTTATAGCAGAGATGGTAGGATTCGAACCCACACCTGGAGTTTTGGAGACCCCCGTTTACGGTTTTGCTTACCACTACAGTTTTCACTGCCTTTCGTTTGTAGTCTAGAGTACGTCTTCACCATATCTTTCGACTTAGGTGCACGATTATCTACTCGTTCGCGGCTAGAATTTCTTCTATTCCGACGTCGTTACCATCAGCATTATCTGTTAAGGATTCAACGTTATCATCGTGTCCACTATTAGTGTTTCCACTAATAGGCTCCATTTGTTTAAAATTATTTTTGTAATCTTGACAACTGTTTACACCAATAGAACTTCTATACTGAGAAGAGAAATGTACAGGTAAAATATATAAGTCTTTAGTATCTAAGTCAACTCCAATAAAATAATCTATATCTTTTTCAGTATACAGTTTTACTTTATATTCTCCCATATTATGAGATATTTTTCTCACTGGAATTATTCTTCTACCATTACTTTCTATTTGTATAGTTTTAATCTGCAGTTTAATATATTTATTATCTTTTTCTGCAATTAAATCTACTTTCCCATTCTCTAAAACAGGTTTAAATAGGTTATACCCATTTTCAATAAATTTCTGTTCTACTAGTAGGCTACCTAAGTAACCCTTTTCAATTGTTTTTCAATCACTCATAATTTTATTCAGTTAAAGACCGCTGTGCTACCATTACACTACATCCCCATCCTTTCTATTATTTCTTTCGACTCCTATGAATTAGATCTTCTTTACCTTTAATAGGTGCCTTTTCTACAAATAATTCTCCAGAAGATCCTAAACTAGTAGCATAAACATTAAATCCATTTATAGTAAGATATGTGTAAATTATATCTAGTTCAGAACCAATATAAGATTTTATAAGACGAGATAGTCCATAATTACCTTCTATTGAAAATACTCGGGAACCTTTTGCATGCCAAAGACAGTTCTCTTGACTATTCCAAGTAGGAGGTGCTGTAGAAATACAACTTTTACCACCAGTTATATATAAATAAAGTTCTTTACTCATAGGAAATCCTTCTGTTTTAATTGGACCATATGCATACGGATTACTAGAGCTTATAGTGATACTATTAGTACCGATTCCAGTTGAGGTAGTAGAAGTAAGATTTCCCCTGCCTACACTTGTTGCTGAATATCCCACAGAACCTATAGGCCCTTTAGGCCCTGGATCATCCCCTTTAATACTTGCCCAATTTTTAGTATCTCCTAGGTCTGCTAGACCAGGAAGATTTATCGTTGAAAAATTTTCAATATTCATTTTATATTAGTTTTAAATATTATTAAGTACCCCTGACAGGACTCGAACCTGCACACCCGAAGGCACTAGATCCTCATACAGAGAATTTTTTCTCTGCTTGGACTATGTCTTCTCCATATCTTTCGACTTAGGAGGTGGGTATATAGTCTCTACACATTTAAAATAGAAGATGCCGCGTCAGTGATAACATGTCCACTCCATTGGACGACATATTAAGAATTACGAACAAAAACGAAAATTCCTTCTATTTATTTAGCTCGGCGTTATTATGGGCGGTTAACTCCATACCTTCACCGAATTAGCCCACATTCACATCAGAAGTTTCCTTCTGAGTGCTCAATCCTTTACAATAACTATGAGCTTGACTATGACAGTTAGGACAAAGAATTTGTAAATTTTCTAATCTATTATCTATGTGACATCCATTAATATGATGTAATTCCAGAGAAATAGGATTCTCTCTTCAAACAGTCAGATTACAAATTTCACATTGATATTTCTTTTTACCTTCTTTTACAAGTTTCTTTAAAAGTTTAGATGAACTATATGTTGAATTTTCTACACAAATTTCATCTAAAGTTTTCCCAGGATTTGTGGTAATTTTCTTACCTTTAAGTCATCCTCTTCCTGTAAAATGAGCAGTATCAATATGATATTCTTTAATCTTTTTAGTAACGTATGTTTGAGCTCCTGTATTTGGAGTAATGTTTAATTTTCTACATACATCAGCATAACTGTTAGATTCCTTTACAATTGGAATCAATAATTCTTTAGTATATTTTGTCTTTTTCATAAAATTTATTTTATTAGTATAGACAAATATACTAAAAATTTACTAGTCTGCCAAAATTATTGTGTTAAATATAAGTCTAGCGCGGCTACCAAATTACGCCACAGGGGCATCCTTAATTACTCTAAATTCGAAATATATAATTCAGCAATATTATTATCAAATAGCAGAGTATCCCAATTTGGTCCATTTCCTTTTATAGTTATAACTGCAGATTTATTTTTCTCATTGTAACTGAAATCTCTTACATGTTGAAAATTAAAAACCTGTTCTGTTCCATTATCAAGGATAATTCTGATTACTTTAAATTCCATACCCTTCTAATATTAGTTTATTTGCGGAGAGCAGTGGAATCGAACCACATGCCAGAAAGGCACACATTGCTTAGCAGGCAAGCCCTATCACCATCAAGGATTACTCTCCAAACCTTTAGACGTCCTTCAAAAAATTAAATCTAAGGACAATGTAAATTACTCCTGTTATTACTACTGCTTCAGCAAGTAATCCAATAGAAATCATGCTTCCTAAAGCTGCAATAACCCAAATGAGAATTGCTGTTGTTAAGTTAGCTATATTGGTAGATTTATCCTTCCAAATGATTCCAGCACCAATAAAGCCAACTCCAGAAGCTATCTGGGCAGCTACTCTAGAAGGATCTCCACCTATTCTTGTAGAGATATATGTAAATATAAAAGATCCTAACATTAATAGAATAACTGAACGAATGCCAATTACTTTATTTGTTTTTTGTCTTTCATATCCCAAAATAAACCCACAAAGAATTAATATAACCAAATTAACGAAAAACATATTAAATATAAATCAACTTATTACACTTCGGACATGAATAAATACTTATAGTATTTCCATTAGAGTCTTTAGTCTCCCCTATATATCGAAGGGGAGTTCCACATATATTACAATACAGCATTATATAACAAAATTATAAGAAAGAATTGAAGTTCCTAATAGAATAAGAGTAGCGATCATTAAAGTAGATGCCATTTCTTCTGATATATCAATTGTGTCAAATAAGAGGAGAAATGTTACTAACAATCCAGCTAAAAGACTTATTCCAGTTAAAAATATACTTCTATATAAATCATATGTCTTATTGGGAGCAATAAAATACTCTTTAAAAGTATAAGTTAGAATTGTTCCAGGTTTGTTATGATATATATGGTAATCTTCTGGGGAAGCATTAATACTGAAAATCCTATTACTATTAACATCCTGTAAAATAAGATACATATGTCCAGAACGCTTATAACCTCCTTCAGTTTTTTCACCTCCAACAACTCTACACTGATAAGTATGAGTTTTTAGATAATTGCTAAATCCAGAATTGTGTAACCCAAGACATACAAGAAAAACAACCACTGAAGGAATTACATAAAAACAAATTTTAAAACGCCACTTCATTTGAAAATAGTATTAAGTACAACCCAAGTCCATACTTGCTCATAAGCTATAACTTCTTCACACATACAAAAGGCATATCGACCATAAGGATGAATAAAAATATGCTTTTGAGACATATTATTTCTAAATGTGTATCCTTTTCTCCTAAGATACCTTAAGATAATCCATTTATGAAATTTATTCTTTGCTTGAATGTAAATATACAGGATCATGATTCAGTTTATTTAAGAAAGTTCTTGTTTCTGATAATTTTTAAGCAATCCTAAAATATTCTCTCTACCAACAGGATTTGCAGATTGACTTGCAAATAATGGAAGTTTCCTTCCATCATCAATACAACGATTTACAATATATTTAGCTATATCATAACCATCTTTTTCTTCACCTAAATCATGATCAAGACAAATTGCATCAGGCCATTCTTTTTCAAGAAAATCAATTGCTTCCTGATAAGATTGTGCCCATATTACAAGACAATTTCGGCCAATTGGACTAAAATTTAACCAATCATCTTCAAAAGGATTACGGGCATCATCTACCCAAAGTAATGTTTTCATATGTTATATAAAATCTAATGCTTTCATAATTCCAGCTTCCAAACAATCCCAATAACTTTTACAACCTTTAGATGCAACGTGGTATGGTTCTGGATCGGAGTCATCTATTTTATAAATAACAAATAACCATTCATGAGGATACCATAGGACTTCTATGTGTAAAAATTTCCTTTCCCTCAACCAGTCTAGAATATCATATAAGCTAGAGGAATTATTAAATAAGGGAATTTTCTTATTAGCTAACTCTTTAATATGCTGATTAATCATCTACAACTCTTTAATATCACCACAACTAACACATTTACTGTATTTGGTGCAGGCTAAATTTGACATCCCCATAGAAAGTATAGTTGAAAAGATTCCAGCTATACCAGAAGCTCCATATCCGTCCTCAGTCCAAATTACATGAACCGTATCTTTATTACAATAAGGACAATATGTTTTTATATATTTCATACTATAAAGAAGTTAATTTCTTTTTATTTTCAATATCCTTTTGTTCAATTCAAAGTAACATATCTAATTGATTCATATATGTTTGATATAAATCATCTGGCCAGTCAAAAAGCCGCCCATATTTGTTAAACTTATATACACGATCTTTCCAAATAATATAATAACCCTCTAACTTATTTTTATAAATTTGTATACGAACATCATTAAATGCAAGCTCATTTTTAATAATACCTATAAGCTTGCCTTGAGGATTATATAAGGGAACCTCATCTTCTTTGATGTTATTGTTAATTTTAATTGTTTCCATGTTATATTTCAATTAATCCGTTTTCAACTATAATAGTATCTAAATCAATAACTGACTTCAAAGCAACCACAGTTTCAGGTTTAAATGTAACAGGAAACCCTGTACTATATTCATAATCGAAAACACAATCTTTTTTAGAAAACTTCGTAAGAAGTTCACCACCTTCAAGACTATATAATCTTTGCTCCTCAGAAGATTCGAACTGACTTTCATAGACTGATATACTTATAATGTGTTCAGGAGATAGTTGTTTACAATATACATCTTCATCATCACTATGAAACTGATCATTTCTAAATTTAAATCTATAGACTTTCTCAGGTTTTGTTTTAGAGAACATTAAATCTCCATTCTGAGCTCTATATATCCATGCCATAATATATAAGTTATTAGAGGTGCTATCCGAGTCGAACGAACCTTTCAATAGGACTCAAACCTATTTACTGTAACCACTGCACCTGTTATTTAGTACCCCCGCCAGAATTCGAATCTGGATTATCAGGTTAGAAATCTGAGGTTCTCTCCATTGAACTACAGGGGCTTAAAAATAAACAGTATCTGTTTATTTTATTTTGTCTTTTAATATGTTAAAACCATTTACTTATAATAAGCATTTCTTTCTGATGGGGACATATACTCCCATTTTACATTTTTGAATTCCTCAAGAGTTCTACACCCAGTATAGGACATAGCTGATCTTAATGCAGAATCAAATTGGGAAAGTAAAGATTCAAGAGAATATTCAATAGGAACCCAGATCTCAATTCCTTCTTCTGCCTTTTTAGTATTAGAAATATCTTTCTGCCCACGTTCACTTGCCATTCCATAATAGAGTCGTTCTTTGGGATACTTTCCTGTATTAAGAATCCTATCTCTTTCAGCTAAGGTTAGGGCTGTAAGATATTTAGCAAGTTGTGGATCCTTATCAATTCCTTTAATTCTAGATATTCCACAGGCTTCTGTACACTGAGCAAACATTTTGCCCATCATTACATAATCTGCACCCAAAGCTAAACATTTTATAGCTCTATCTATTGTAGAAATTCCTCCATCTGCAATGATTTTTGGAGCTTTTTTAGGTTTAGGAGAATCTTTAATCATGGATTTACAATTAGATAGATGTCGTAACAACCATTCCATTGAAGCATGTATCCCAGTTTTTACTCCAGTAGTACACACACTACCAGTTCCAATTCCTACTCGAACATAATCTACTCCTGCATCATAGCATTCCCAATAAAGATCTGGATGTGCGATATTTCCTACCATTATAATAATAGTTCCCCATCTCTCCTTAGCCTTTTTGACTAATTCATAGATTTTTTTCATATGTCCATTAGCTAAATCAATAAGTACTAAAGGACACTCATCCGCTACTTCTCCTTCACAAAAGAAAGTCTCAAATTCTTTTAAACTAAATGCACACCATACATGATTACATGCATTAAGTCTAAATTGTAAATTATCAACACGTCGGGGAATAATAGGAAGCACATCAGCCTTTGTAAAAAGTTGATAATTTGATTCATCAATAACGGATGTCATAGGAGAAACAAAAATAGGATATGTTCCTAAGTCTCCTAAAGGACTACACTCACTACGACTTGTAATATCCGTGGCTTTTGAACTAGGTAAAATACCTATTTCATCTAAACTATACATCATCTTCTATTTCCTTTAAAATCTCACAAACTCAGTAATCAGGATCATTAACCAAATAATGATCTCCAAACTCATTCCTTAAACACATTTCTTCATTTACTTTTGTATCAGATAGTGTTTTTAATGAATTGTATCGAAACCCCTCTCCCTCAGAAGCTTCAATTGATTGTATTCTATATAAAACAGTTTTCATATGTGGGCCCTACAGGGCTTGAACCTGTGACCTACTGATTATGAGTCAGTTGCTCTAACCAACTGAGCTAAAGGCCCTTAAAAGGCGGATTTACTCCGCCTGTGAAATTATTCTGCCTTCTTCTCGCAGCTTACTTCAGGAAGTTCTGTGAAATACTCATTATAAATATTCTGAGCAATTTCCAGACAGATTTCAGCGTTGCGCAGCTCATCACGAAGCTTGAACATCTGAGTTACCCACTCATCTGCCTTAAAGTCTGTACCTACAACCAGTGATTCGGTCGATTTAATCGACAGATCCTCCAGATTCATAATCTTGGACTTAATCTGACGAATCTCTTTCTCAATGAGATTAACCTGATCCTTAGCTGCTTCGCGGGCATCAGCATTGATAATTTCAGCACGTTTCTTGAGTACCGCAGTTCCAGTAGCACTCAGAATTTCATTAAATTTAGTCATAAACTTTTATTACTTTTATATTGTTTGGAAGTTCTTCTTTATCCCAATCCTTATAAGAGTTGGTAATTGTTATTGTTTTGTAAAGTTTTGATAACTTTACTAAAGGTTCTTTTTGGATAGCATGTCTGACACGTAAATGCACATCAGTTACTCCAATATCTTGTAATGCTTTATGAATTGCAAAGAAAGTTCCCCCACCATCACATAAATCATCAAAAACTAGAATAGAAGTATTTGGCTTTATTTCAGAAGGTAATTTTACCTCTAACTTATCCCTTGAGATCCTATGCTTTGTAGCATAGTATGTCGTATCAGAGTCAAAAAGCACCCTATAACGATGATAGGCACCTTCGTCAGGGAATAAAACATTCTCTGGAATATTAGAACTTGCTTCTAAAGCAAAGAATGCAAGCCAGTCATTATCAATTACCCCTTCTGTAATCAAACGCTTAGAATGAGGATCCAGTACTAGAATTCGCTGTGCTTGTACAAAGATAAGACATTTTTTAACAAGCTCTAAATCTAATGCTTCGTTAAAAGAAAATAATCTATCAGTTCGTGCTGCAAATAAATAAGCTATTTGTAGACAGGAAATCTGGATACCTTGACGATGACAAATATCAGCTAATTGCATTAGGATCCAAATATCATTCAAATTGGACAGTCTAGTATATATCGACAAAGACTTTCGTCTATCCATTTCAGACTCAAGTACAAGATGAGATTGAGAATCAGGATAAGTATCAATTCGATACTTTATTTCTGACTTTTCTGGGTATAAAAAGTTAATTATTTGCATACAGAGTCAAAATTCTTTTTGCAGGTTTTGATAGAGTAATTATAAGGGATTCCTAAGTCATGTCCTGCACATATGTCACAACATGTTTCAATCAACCTTACCTTATATTCAGGATTAAAGTGTGATTTAACATGGTCAATTCCATACAAGACTAATTCCTTATTGAATTCATAAGTTTGAAATTCCCCTTGAAAAGGATTATTTAAATTTGTTTCATAAGGATTATTAATCTCCTTAAATATAGAATCTCCAACAGGCCCTTTACCATGTCTTGTTAAATAAGATCTATATACAAAATTAAATATTAGTTGATCATCACTTAAAAAGAATGGAAGATTGTCCCACGATGGACAACATGGAAGTGGGGTAGTATATTCATATGAAAATCCAATATTAGGGTCCAAAAGTACTCCTTGAGAACCCTCAAATATCACAGAAGTCTTTTCTTTCCATGCTAATTTAGATAACGTATCCTCCAATACTATATTGGGATAAAAAATCTTACAATAAGTATGTACTAAAGAATCTAAGTTATCGAAAACATGAGCAAATCTTGAATAAGTTTCCTTAAACTGGAGTCTATCTTCCGCCCATTCTCTAATTAATCGGAGCTTCATTTTTACAACTTGAGGAAAAGCTAAATCTTTTACATATAAAGCTAATCCTTCTCTTTGTCTCTGAACAGTCTCCCATATCCCTTTTCCTACTGTAAAACCTTTACTCCTTTCGGAATTCAGCATTACGTCAAAAGGAGTTGTTACTTGTACATATGGATCAAAATATTGGATAGGGATATTACATCCTAAGAAATCCAACTCCTCTCGTTCCCGCATCCATTGTAGTGGATCCATAACACATTGCTTCATCCAATAGGTAGGTGCTTCAGCAAATGTTCCAGATCCAAAGCAAGAAAATATATGCATTGTTCCAGATGAAGTAGTTACTGTGTGCCCTGCTTGATGCCCTCCAGAAAATCTAACAACCAGAGGTTTTAAACGCTTTCTTTTAGCGTCGCAACAAAGGGCATGAGTCACTTGACCCTTACCCTCGTCGCCAAACGTACAACCCACTACAATATTATACATTATCGTCGATGTATGTCAAATATATTAGGTTTTGATTCTGTATTTTCTACAGTTTTTTCTGCAGAAACCTCTTCAATTACTGAAGAGCTACCTTTTAGAGTTTTACCCATAGCTTCACAAATGGCTTCTACAACTTCATCAGGTTTGCACACAATAAAGTTTTCTCTAAGAATTTCTTTCATTTGTTTAGCTACTACCTCATCATAATGTTCACTTCCATGTCGAACATGGATATGAAACACATGATATTTCTCACAGGCAAGTTCATAAGCCTCCTGCCAGGTATAATCACGCTCATACTCCATTCCAGTGAGGGATGCCAAAGTTCCCCTACTTATTCTTGTCAAAGTAGGTTCATCACCAACTGTAAAAAGGAATCCTTTTTGCTTTCGCTTTTCCCAGCTATCAATTGACGTGTGATTTCCTGCAATAATCCAAGGCAATAAATAAGATTCTCCATTATTACCACCTCCACGTCCTTCTAAGTAAATTCTAGAGAGACACTGATTAATTGCAACAGTTGAAGATTCGAATTGACCTACCTGACACGGGCAGTAATCACATTCATGATCTCCTACTCCCATAAAAAGAATTTGAGGGTGTTTAACTCCAATAGAATCAATAATAGAATCCATTAACTTCGGAAGATAATCCCTGATCATCTTATCAGGAATTGAACCCATTGAACCAGTTTCATCTAATGCAATAAAAACTGGAAGAGATTCTGGGTGTTCCTCAGAATCTCTAGATTCTCGAATATGCGTCTTACTTTTTGTAAGATCCATTTCTTCGTGTAGAGATCTTTGATGAAAGATTTCTTCTCTGGATTTTTTAGTATAGCTATCAGCAAAAGCTTTATATGTGCTAGAACTCCATGATCCACTTCCCATATTAATAATGTATTTTAATTACATGATCTTTGTGATATGCAGCTTCATGTAATTTTAAGATTTTTAATTCTTGTTCAGTAAAAGCACATTGTATTCTACCTGTGCAAGTAAGATTTCGCTGCTTTACAATAAGAGTATCAAGTTCTTTATATGTAAAACCAAAATTTTCTTCATCAGACTTTCCTGTTAATCCATCTGCAGGAGTCTTATGTATAAGATCATATGGGAGTCCCATATAGTCTCCTAAAGAAATAACTTCAGAACATGTTAATTGAGAAATAGGATTAATATCAGATGCCAAATCTCCCCATTTAGTTCCCCAACCAATAAATAATTCTGAAGCATTACTAGTCCCTGCTACTCGATATCCTACAGACTGAGCTATAGTATATAGAATAGTCATACGAATACGAGGAGGAACATTAGTAAGAGCCTTTTTCGTTACTGGAATGTTTTCTTCATTCCCTTCCACTGTAGTTATTTTCGAAACATCAATTTGATGAATAAGTTCATCAAACGCATTTTCTATATTAACAACAGTATAGTTAATATCAAGAAAGTCACATACTGTATAACTATCCTCAATATCAGCTTGCTTACCATTAGGCATTAGCACACCTAATATATTTTCCTTACCTATAGAATCTACCAATAATTTAGCCACTACAGTAGAATCCTTTCCTCCAGAAATGCCAATTACCGCTCCCTTACCATTAGTTTTTTCGAAATAAGTTCGAAGAAATTGAATTATTTGATTATATTTTTCTTTCACTGTAATATTCTATAAATTTATTTCATTTACGTTGCATATAAGGCAATTGTGTTAAATGATTTAATAGTATTATATGAGAATTAATGTCATATATTCCAATTTTCACATACCCGCGATTGGTTACACTGCAATTTACATTAATATTATAGTATTCTCGACATTTATTTTTTATGTTCACTCAGTTATTATACCAAGAAATATGGCTATTAATTGTTATATTTTTTCTAATCCCTTTTTCTTTAGTATGTGATAATGTTAGACATCCATCTCCATCAATAAAACCAATAAGAAAATAAATTAATCACTCTTTATTTAAAAATAGAGATAAATCAGGAGGAAAATAGGTCTTAGCTGTATCAGTCATTTTTAAAATAGAAAATCAGTGCTTAACTATATTAATATTAGTAACTGAAATAGTAGCTAATTTTTTATTAGAATTTTTATGTAAATATAATTTTGGAACAACTCCTAATTTTACAGCTAGTTGATTTAAATACTCTAAATCATTTTCTTCTAATGCAATACATAGTGTTCCTCGTTTGGATAAATGTCCATCTGCCATTATAAATCCCCATCAATAAGCTGTTTCTTTTGTTAAAGAAGTAAGTTCTAAAAAGGATAAATCCCCTTTCTTTTTTCTACAGTTATTTGCAGAGATATTTAATTTTCTTGCTTTTTCTGAAATAGCTTTATAAGTTCTATTAGGAAATTTTAGTAATAATTGTTCTGTAGTTGCAGTCGGCCACTCATGTTTAAGCAAATCAATTTGTTCTTGTGTTCATTTCATAATTTTTATAATTAAGAGGTTATGTACAAATATAATACATTTCCTCTTAATTATAAAAAATTAAATAGAAATTTTCATTAGAATTTCCCGTTCCAAAGAGTTCTACGAATTTCTGTGAGAGTAGTTTGCTCTCTCATTTTTCCATCTGAAAAGATAGGACGAAGTAAATTGAAAGGCTCATTATGAGCTTCTTTCAGTGTCATACCTTCATCACAATCAAACTCACCAGTTACATGGTTGTAGAAAACAGCACAACATCCTCTGTGGGATTTCTTCATTCCTGAATCCGTTTTAGGATCTTTGTAGACCATGATAGATTTAGTTTTTCCATCAATGGTTTGTTCTACATAGCTGCATTTAATAGCGCTTTTATTTTATCTCATTTTCTTTTCATACAATCTACATCATCCACATAAGTTAATAACTTCTTGAAAGAATCTTTTACAGTAATAGTTAATATTGCAGTTCCCTTTTTAGATAATTTAGTTTTACTTACAATTTTATAATAATCAGCTAGATATTGTTGAAATTCTTCTAATTTATTAAATCAGTTTTTATGAATTTCAATTTTTAAATTAGGCCAAGTATTATTTGATGTAAGTCAAAGGCATCCGTCTCCGTCAACAAAGCCTAAAAAGAAATATACAAATAATTCTTTCTTATAAAAAATATTTAAGTCTGGAGGAAAATAAGTTTTTGCAGTATCTAACATTCGCAAAATACTTTTTCACTTTTCTACTAATTTTACGTCTTGAATACATAAAACAGATTGTGTATTAGCGGTCTTATACCCACCAACAGAATTTATAATTCTAATATTTCCTCCTATCTTAAACTGTAATTTCTCTAAATGACTTTGATCCTTTGTTGTGCAGGAAAGCATTAACATATTGGTTTTAGATAAATGACCATCAGCCATAATATATCCTCATCAATACGCACTTTTTTTTGTTAAATTATCTAAATCCAAAAATGAAAGGTCCCCTAGCCTATGTCTATTAACTTCACTATGTAAATTTAATCGAGAAGCCATGTTAACTAAAGAAGTGTAATCTCTATTAGGAAAGGCATTTAACAAATCTTTCATAGAATAGGTTACTCAAGCAGTTTTAAATAATTCTATCTCCTCAGAGGTCCACTTATTATACCTATTACTTTTAATACTTAATTCTCTTACCTTTGCCTGTATAGCTCCTCTACTTCTTTCTGGAAGTAATTCCATACATTTTAAAACTCCTTCAGTGGGATAATACTTATGTAGTATTTGTAAATCTTTTTCAGTCCATTTCATAAAATTAAAATTATATATTTAATTGATAATACAAATATACAACTTTAATTTTAAATATACAATTTGAGATAAAAATTAATAATTTTAAGGACTATATCATCACCCTAAATATTTAGGGGCAGGGCGCTAAATCTGGTTATTAAGGAAACCCATTTTTCCTCCAGTAGTCTCTGAACCTTCTACAGAATGGTCTGTAGCTTGGCTGCTGATAATGATTTAAAACACGTCCCAGCAATTCACCCTGTTTACCTCATATATTACTATATGATGCCGCCGCTATATTTGACGTTAAATGTATCGCGAGAGAACATATCTACATTCCCAAACTCATCCATGTAAGAAAGCATGGAAAATCCTCCTGCACCAAGTGCAACATTCTCTGCAGAGAATCCTTTATCATACAAAATCTGATAAATCTGTTTTGCACGTAACTGAGTGATGCCATCACCATATAAAGCTCGAACATGAGGGTCTAAGACTTTATATCCCTTAGAGTTGACAGTGCCTCCAAAAGTCTCCCAAAGAGAGAAAACCGTCTCAGTTACAATTTCTACAGGATCTCCAGAGTCACCACGAACATACAAAGTACCATTTCTACTGAGAATTTCTTTCTTAAGAGATGGGAGAATCTCATCGACAACATTCCAGTAATCATAGGAATCACTTACCATAGAGAATGATCCATTAGGATAGACCTCAGTAAGGAGGCGTCGAATCATAACTTTTTCATCCCCATTAATGGCAGCAGAACTACACATTACGGAGTGCTCAGTAGAAGCCATACCTCCACCTACTACAGACATTGGGGTATGATAATACTTTGAAGCATACATAATGCCAGGAATAGTCGCAGTCTTATTAAAAGAGAGCAAAAATCCACACGAAGCTTTAATAGCACCATGAAGTCCAACTAAACTTCTAAATCCGAACTCAGAAATAGCAGAACGACCAGAAATATCAGAAGTTTTAGAATAAAAATCATTTACGATACTACGATATTTAGTTACAGCAGTTGCAACACACATTGGATACCAAAGCTCAGAGAGCATCAGGGTTTCAATGAAATTAGTACACCATGCAAATTCTGGATTAGTATTAGAAATCTCGATACAGGGGATATTCATTCCTACTTTATATCCCTCAGGAAGTGCCCAAATTTCGATAGGAAGATATCCTAATTCATGAAGGTTTTTAATTTTATCCGAGTTAACACGGTCTGCTCCCATAGTAGAAGAAATCACAAATTCATATTCTGCAATAACTTCTTCTAAGGGACGATTAAAGAAATTTTCATTCATGTACTCAATCAGATACTCCTCAATAAATGCTTGAATACCAAAAACTACTACCTTATCAAATTCAGGAATACTAGTTTTACGAGGTACATAGTAAGAAACTACCTTAGTAATGCTAGGGTCATATTGCTCTGCATGACATTGTTTATAAAAATCAGTCAGTAGAGCTCCACAAGGTTTAAACATATTAATAACGATTAATTATAGTCATTTGTAAACCCTCCATAACATCTAAAGCTTTGTTATGAAGTTCATTGTTATTGGAACGACAGCAGGAAGCATCTATGATGATATCTGCATCAGGGAATATTTGCTGAAAACTTACAGCACATGAAATAACACAAAGATTAGTTACTACACCAACCAAAGTAATTTCTGTAATGCAATCAGCGATGTCGAATAAATATTCTCCATCATCTATCTTGGCATCATTAAACTCATCCTGGATAAATCCAAACTTATTTAGTTTATCCATTACATAGCAGGAACGAAGATAAGGCTTAAATTCCTTAATAAGCTTATGACCTTCAGTTCCACAAACGCAATGAAGAATTGGAAGATTTCTACCTTCACGAGTCATAGCATAGCTAAATCCCCTAGTATCACTATGCTCATAATGAGTATCCCGAGTAAAAAGGACAGCATCATCTGCTGTTATATACTCTTTAACTAATTTCTCTATAGGAGAAATTATTTCTTCAGCACCAGGAACCGTTAATGCACCTCTGATGAAGTCTTCTTGCATATCAACTACTACAAGTAATCGCATATATCTTTTTTATTTATAATTAAATAGCTATCCTTGCCAAAAGGAATAACACTAGAATTAGCTTGTCCAATTGTATTTATAATTACCTCCTTTTTAGACTCCCAAATAAAAATCTGTAAAAGTCTACTGGTTCTTTTCATAACCCAGGCCTTATATACTTTTTTATTAGTAACTATGAATACATCGTCAAATTGTTCTAAGTCAATTACTTTTTTAGGAAATTCTTTTGAACTATCAGTTGATGGTTCATTAAACCTTCTAAATACTCTTAAGAATCATCTCTTCATCGCTTGAACTTTTTCTTTACTAAAGATTTTCCTCCCTCTTGATCTTTAAACTTCTTAGGCCGTTTTGGCATTCTAGGTTTATCCTCCTCGCAATAATCAGGAATTTGATAATCTTTAAGGTACTTACCCATAATTAGATTATTAATAAAAAGGCTCTAGTATTTCTACTAGAGCCTATTAAATTTACATCTTAATGAGAGACAGAATCTCTTGATTCATAGCCTCATCAAACAGATCCCGTGTAGTCTGCACCTTCCCATTTAAGAAAGATACAATCTGTGCTGAATATCCAGACATGTAGTAGACATTCTTGACGTCACCATAAGTTTGGAATGGAACACGATTTTGTACATTATGTCCGTAGTAATCATTTCTCAAATTCCAAAGGCAAATGACAAAATTATCAACATACTCTTTAGAAAATCCTGCAGCTGTCAATGTATCATGAACTCTTTCAACTGAAGTCTTATTCAGACTTGAAGCATCAAACTCACAATCACTGATACAAAGAATTCCTTTAGGAAATTCCTCTTCTGGAACACCTTCAAGTTTCAACTGAGTAAAGAGGTTAATAACACTCTCAAAGTTTGTACTTCCATAGTACCCTGAATGGTCATTAAACCATTTTTCCAGAGGAGTTTCTCCTTTCCACTCATGCATCATAGCTTTCGAGTTGAACTCAATCCATGCATTTTGAAACCTTCCTCTCAAGAAGTAAGAGAAATACAGAGCAATTGCCTTACCTACATTGTAACAAGACATGGAAGTTCCAGTTGCTTCTGCACCCATTGAACCAGAAGTATCACGTACTACAATTAGATCTGTAGTATTGCCCTCTTCCTTACACTTATTAACAAGAGTCATAAACTGCTTATTAATAGTATCTTTGATATGCTGCTCTATATTATAAGGAGCAGTGTTACGAATAGGTTTAAAGAGCTCATGTACAAAACCTGTGTACTTCACCTTCTTTGTCTCTGAAGCTCCTATCCATTCCTGATACTTCTCTTTGAGATTATGATTCTCTAAGAACTTGGAGTGTACAAGAAGGTTTAAGGCACGACCATGAATCTTATCAAAGTCAATCTCTGTATATCGTTGCTTTGAAATAAGCTGTTGCCAGCTATGTGCTGTCCCTGCGGCTTTCATCTTTGCATAAGAACGATATACCTGATACTTTTCAGCATCTGTCTTTGCTCCTGACGCACCGTAAAGTTCTGAACACAGCCATTTTGCAATCATACAATTTGCTTGTGCCTCTACTGTAGTACACTTGGAACGTGCCTTGATCTGAGGAAGATACTTACGAAGAAGATTCGTTTGGGAATCAGAACTAAGGCCAGCAGTAATCAGATCTGCAAAACGGCGCCAATCCAGAACTCGGTGTTCCCAGCCGTTATAAACTAAGTCATAACGAAGCATAACGAAGAGATCTTTCCAAGAACCCACTAAGGGAATCAACCAAGCATTCTTCCAGAACACTTCTTTATCTTTGATATGCAGCCAGATGAGACGCATAATACCTTCATGACGAAGTTCAGAACCCTTCTGTGCTTCTTTGGTACCATACTCTTTATCATTAATCTTACGACAAATCATTCGCAAGAAAAAGATAAATTTAACAGTATCTTCTTTATTTTCTGCCCAGAGAATTTCACAGTCTTTTGCAATTTCTGCAAATGGACGAATTTCTCTGTACTTAGATGTACTACCAAACTGGTCAACGAAGGGATCCCCTGTACTGGAATAGGCTTTACCACCGTTACCTGTAGTGGTTTCTGCTGCAGTTTTTAATCCTGCCTGAATAAAGGCTGATTTAGATGCCGATTTACTACTATCAACAGCAAATAATGTTTTCTTTTTTGCTTCAAACATCTTGTTAAAAATTTAAAAATAAAGCGAGTATTGAACAAAGTCAATACCCGCAAATTAAATTAGTCCCGCCGTGAGGATTCGAACCTCACTACCCCAGAGTCCACTACACCAATTTGTTAACGGGGGTTTGATTTACAGTCAAATGGTGTTACGTCGGGATTTTATAGCTCTACTTTATATTTATCATATTTAATAATTAATTTAAAAGAAAGGCTACGTTATCATCCAAAAATATGCATTAAGAAAATAATTGCTGTATGTAGCCTATTAGTGGGACTGGAACGAATCGAACGTTCACCTCTGGATTTTCAGTCCAACGAGCGCACCATGCACACCGCAGTCCCAATAAAAAATTCCAGTATTTCTACTGGAATTAAGTTCATAGCAGGGCTCTTCAGCCCCGAAGACTTTTTCTTTAACGTCTGATTTATAAGCCCTTAACAGATTACAGTACTCTTTCTATATAGAACTCTAGTTTATAGAAGATTGTGGAATGTAAGGGACTCGAACCCTTTTCTTTAGAATGCAAATCTAAGATTCTAGCCAATTGAACTAACACCCCATAAAAGTAACAATTTATAATTTACCAATATTATAAGTTTTAAATTTGCTGTATGCTACTTTATATTTATTTCTTTTTAACCTCATATCCAAAATTTTCGCAAACTTCCTTACAAAGCTGTATAAACTCCTCTACAGATAAATCTTTTTTAGCTTGATTAGCTGCAACACATGCAATTCCCATATTAGTTAGCTCACATGAACCACCCTTTGAAACAGGTATAATATGGTCAAGTTCATATTCCTCAGAATTTTCAATGTTAATTGCTCTACCTGTAAGGTAACATTTTGTTTGCAAACCTCCTATATGTTCCAATGCTTCTTTATACCCAAACACCTGAGACAAATTTTTATTCCTTAACCGAAAGTGAGAAACTCTAGTTCGAAACGAGTTGTTTCAATCTTGGTTAGGGGTAATTATTTTATAACAACGAGGTTGTTTAAAACCTACGCATCTTTTAATAAATAGTCAAAGAAATCTTGGATATCTATCATGTCTTTTCTTTACCTTCTCTTTTTGTCCAGGACTACAATAATAACTTACTGTAGCTTTACTACAATTTACTTTTGAGGCGATTTCATTGTAATTAAATCCTTCTTGACGCAATTTTAAAATTTCTTCTCCAATAGTATTCATTATTGAGGCTCCTGACGGTTCCGCCCCGTCCTCTTGGGGTTACAAAGCCCATATTCTACTAAATAAACTAAGGAGCCAACAAACACTATCGTAGTTTGCACGTCTGATTTTTATTGCCACAGAAACTCTATACAAATGATCAATTTATATGTTAAGAGTTATTACGCCGCTAAAATTGCTGAATGAAACTAACTTGTTTCTTTATTGTCTATCAGCATCGACTTTACCCTAACATTTAGGGAGTGCTCATTACCTTGTACTTCGGTAGTTTGTTCGAATAGGCTTTGAGCTAACCTATAAACTATTTATTTTTAGAGTATCTATATCGTCTAGTACTATTTTTATTTCTTGATCCAAAATGCTCAGTCATTGCATGATGATTTGGGCACAAAACCTGGAGATTTTCTTCTTTATTATTAGTTGCATCTCCATCAATATGATGTATCTGAAGAATGGATAAATTAGTATAAGGATTAATGAAATTACATTCACATTCTGGAATTTCACAGGTATAATTAGCTTTTTCTAATAAATACCGTCGAATATGCGCAGATAATCCATCTTCACCTGCCATTCCTAATTCTTTACCTTCTTTTCAGCGTTTAATAAATTCCTTGTAGGTATATTCAGCTTGGCATTTGTGATTACAATATTGATTTCTTGCAGGTACTAGATTTCCACAATTTACACAGATAGAAGTAGCACCACGAACATACTTACCACTTGACTTAGCGCCTCTTTTTAAATTTATATATGTAGCACTGCATGAATGGGAACAAAAGTCATTGGCTCTCTTACTTCATGAAATTACACTTCCACATTGTTTACATAACTTAGGATTCTTTTCATAACTATCTTTTGTAAGTATGTTAGTAATAGGAATCTCCACTTTGTTTTTAACTGCTCATTCTTTTAATTTATTTCTATTAGAAGTATTATCATGAATTTCTAACTTTTTACAAATTTCAAATAAACTTTTACTGTTATTTCACACAGTTCTGATTATATCATCTGAAAGTTCTTTAAAACGTTTCATTAATTTAGTTTATTAATAATTATTAGTTATAATTGAGAGGTATAAGAGATTCAAACTCTCCCCTTGTGATTGGAAGTCACACATGCTATCACTAACACCAATACCTCAATTAAAAAGATCTCTATAAAACTCCGTAGATTAAAAGTCTATTGCTAAATAAAGGTTGCTGTAAGAGACCTTGTAAAAACACAACTGTGAAATTTTCGCTTTGAATCATTTCTGATCTCTGGACTAATACTGATAGATTAGAGTGCCTTCATATCAGAGCCTGCAATGTCCATACCGCACTCTCGGCTTTACATTTCACTACAAATCCTAGTTGTGTTACTTCTGCTCTACTATCCAAGCATTCAATCCTCTGGAAGAAGGCCTTTCATTATCAAGTAAATTCTTCAGATCTATCTTACCAATATCTGAGAATTTAATATTGTAGTAGCATCCAGTAACAGGCATTATACTTGCTGTAATACTTGGATCAACATGAGCAACAATACAAGTTGTATCATGTGCAAATGCAAAGCCTATTTCCCATGTAGTACCACTATCAGAGTAATGACCATGATAAATTGCAAGTATACAATCTGCATTTCTGATTTGCTCTACATCATATTCAAATACTTTACGTACCCATTCCTCATTAGTTAGCTTCTCACCATTTTCAATGAAATGCTCCATAGGAACTATAACTTCATATCCCTGATTACGTAAAATATTTGCTGCAATTTCTATGTAATTTCTTTCTTTTTCATTAAAGAAAGGGCCTGCAAGATAAATCTTTATCATTTTTGTTAAAATTTTAAGCGGGAGCACCAGGATTCAAACCTGGAATCTATCGGTTAACAGCCGATTGCGTTAATCATTGCGCCATACTCCCAAAAATGGGCTAGGTTACTCTAATTTACATCCTACCATTAGACGACTATAGTACTTCTCAGCCCTGAAGTTTCCTATAACTGGGACTCGAACCCAGATCGCTGTTCAACAAAATACAATTCAGTAGAAGAAGCTTGCTGAAGTAACCTTGTGTTACAAAGATAATAACTTTATTTTATATATCCAAAAAATAGTGCGGGCACAGGGACTTGAACCCTGAACGGCCTTTCGGCTCCCTTAGCATTAAAAGTGCTCTGCGCTACCAATTGCGCCATACCCGCTCCTTAAAACTAGGTAACTATGAATAATTAACAGACGAATTATACTTAAGTTTGCTGCAAGTTACCTTTTACTAAAACAAATTAAATTATGAAAACCACTTACGAAAACCACGTGGCCATGGAAGGACTCGAACCTCCACACACTTATGAACCTAGAACATATAAGCAGCTTTGCCAATTTGCTTACAGGGCCATAAAATGGAGAAGCAAGCATGGCCCGCTTACTCCTCCCTCATTGATGAATTACAGTATTTTCAAATATTGTACGATAATGTGCATCTAACTCACTTTAACTTATTGTATTCATACGAGTTAACCATTTCTCCAATTCGCCATATAGTGATTTAATTAGCGGCGAATGGGGGACTCGAACCCCCAGTCTTATGATTTTTTTATTAGTGAATTAGCACATCCTTATTAACTTGAGACTAAAGCTTTTGACGCAACACTAAATCTTATGTAGCTCCTTGTAATTTATCTAGGATATTACAGCTCTTTGCTACTTAGTCTAAGTCTGAAGCTAAGTCTATCGTCAAATATTTTGTTTGTTTTATTACCTACCTTGGAGATAGTTCAGCAGCCATTCTGAATCCAGATTGGATTTTACTGCTTCTACCTCATTTGCTACTTTCAGTGCAGCAATAGTTGCTGACAGAAGAGTACTTCTACGCTGAAGAGCTAATGCTCGCTGACGAGGGGTCCACTCACCAGAGAAACGCTGCATGGTGTAATCACCAAGCTCCATCACAGTATCTTTTACTGCAATTTGGGGCTGATAGTGAGTTGCACTGCCGAGCTTCTGAACATTCGGATCTTCTAAAATGTACTGAGTCTTAGTGATAGACTTTTTAGTACCTTTCAGAAGGGGAGACTGCATAATTGCTCGACCTGCATACATTTCTTCAGTACATGGTTCCCAGATCTCAGAATCTTTACGAACGGGAATGTTCTGGAACATCTCCTGAAGCTGAGGATTTTCCAGAAATGACTTGAGCTTAAGAAGCTCCAAACTGCTCAGATTAGCAATTACATTGCCATCTACAACCAGATCTGCACGAGCAGTTCCCGATGCATTAGTTGCTTCACAATTGAACATCTCACTGATATAGCTTTTTACCATATTAGTGAAATAGTCGAATTTCTCATCTACGGTTGTTACAACCGCAATGAGTTTACGTTCACTGGGAAGATCTACAGTGTCAGGACGAGGTTCGTAGGTATTTTTAACACCTCGAAAGTTGTCTGACTCCTTCTTAAAGAAGGTTGTATAATCTCGAAGGAGAGCTTTAAACTGGGAAGCACCCTGCTCCAGTTTTGCGAGTAATACATTTAATTTCATATTAAATTAATTTTAAGTTCTTTAACATATTTTCGAATTTCTGGATCTTCCCAAATTTCATAAATCGTACTGTCAGGTAACGTTTGAAATTCACAAGAGCCATACTTAACTTTAATTTTTTTCTTTTTGCACTTTTCTAAATTTATTAAAATAGCTCGAATTACTTTGATAGACGTATCATTTGGTTTTTTCTTCGGAATTAATTGTCTTTCCTGAATATTTATTTTCTGCTTTAAATTACTAATCTGAAGTTTTAACTCTTCATTCTCCTTAACAAGACTTTTTTGATATGTAGAATCTCCAACCAAAAATAAAGAAGCATGTAATACAATACCTCTGATTAAAGTTTTACACTCCTCATAAGAAATAAGACTTACTTTATTAGTTGATGGAACATAAAGTATATAATTATTTCTGTCAATAATTATTGATATATTCCCAGAAGAATTTTTCCCAATATGATTAGATACTCTAACGATTAAATCCCCAATAGTATAATACCTAGATTCCTTTGTCTCAGAGGTTTTAATTTTGTATGCAAACCTTCTTAAATACTTATCTATCTTATTCATATATTTTTAAATATTGTCTGGATAGCAAGATTCGAACTTGCGCCCGCCATTACAGCTTGCTCTGGTTCCCAAAACCAGCGAGGTTGACCTGACTCCTCCATACCCAGATATAAAGTCTCTATATTTTTAACTATGCTCTACCAACTGAGCTATTAATAGAACTTTTCTATTAAACAGGAATTGAACCTGTGACCGTAGTGCCCCATGCTATAAATTTTGCTGAAGAGACTTTGTAATAAATAATAAAACTATGCACACCCTTAAAGACTTGAACTCTAAACTATGGTTTTGGAGACCATCGTGTTACCAATTACACCAAAGGTGCTTAAAGTGAAATTCTTTTATGCTTCCACTAACTGTATACCGCAGAGAATTTCACAAAGAACTACTACCGCGCGGAGGGTAAGGGATTCGAACCCCTGGTACGCTCATCACGTACATCACTTTTCAAGAGTGACACAATAAACCAACTCTGACAACCCTCCGAATCATTTCTATTATTTAGATATATCTTGAGAGCCTTTCACATTTATAAAGGATCAGCACCTATCATTTAGTCTAAATCTTCAGAAATTAATTTATGTTTCATTTTATAGTCAAGTTCCTGATATGCTAGGTTAACAAAATCAAGTACTCTTAAAATGATTTTTAAATGCAAGGTATATTTATATTCTTCTTCATTAAGAAAGAATAACATTTTATATGTATCTTCCTCAATTTTAATTTTATCCTCAATTACTTTGATTGGAGCTTTGTTTAAAAAGGAATCAGAAAAATTTAATTTCTTTAGTAATCCTTCATAATACTTTTTCTTCTCTTTAATTTCAGAAAGTGTTGTTTGTATTTCTTGTAAAGCTTCATCTAAAGTAATGGGAACTTGTACAGTATATGTAGTACCTCCAACTATGAAAGATCTACTGGATAACCATTTAACATCCATAAACTATAATTTTTGCGGTTCTAATGGGAGTCGAACCCACTCCGTACCGAGAGACAGTCGGACATCTTAACCGTTTGACCTTAGAACCGAAAAAGGTATCTTTACATCGTTTAATGATTAAAAGTCATTTGATTGTAAAAGGTTTGCTGTTTGATACCTTATAAAAATAACAGATGTAGCGAGGATGAGATTCGAACTCATGTAGATCGGCTTATGAGACCGAGCTGGGACCATCTCCAGTCTACCTCGCAATGTATTGAGACGCCTGTAGGGCTCGAACCCACACAAAACTGCTTTGCAGGCAGCTCCTTTAACCAATTCAGGCAAGGCGTCCTATTTGAGAGTCCAGAAATAGTACAATGTAAATAAATGCACAATGGGGCAAAAGATATAAAAAGTATCTTTCTTTTCCCATTGAACAATAGTATTTACCAATCCGAACTTAGTTGCAAAGAAAAACATAATTCCTGAAACTACCAAAAGATAGATGATAAAAATTACTAAAATAATATACCAAATCATAACTGTTGTTTTAATTATTGTTGGGGCACCAAGATTCGAACTTGGATTCTGAGAGCCAAAATCTCATGTGCTGCCATTACACCATGCCCCAATGTTTGTAGGAATATCTGGATTCGAACCAGAAACCCCCTCCGTATCAGGGAGGTGCGCTAACCAATTGCGCCATACTCCTATCAATGGTAGGTGACGTTCATATTTACCCAAATGCAATAATTTAAAAAGATTGCTGTATGTCACCTTATGTCTTACTTACTTATAAACATTATATGGAACATGCAATAAAATAAATATACGAGCTATACAAGCTGCTATAATAGTTCCAATTTTCATATATTAAAATATTTCAATAAAAATGATACTCTTTTAGCCACTGCTGGAGGTAAGTATCTGGATAGAACTTTACAATCTGCCCCGTCATTTCCTACGGTAGTCTTTCTCACTATCACCTGCCTATCGTCACGACGCATTCGTGCATAAGCTGTTATTGTCCTAGTTGCGTAATCAAATAACTGCTGTACCGCGAGCGGGACTCGGACCCGCAAAACCCCTTCGGGTCATTGGATTTTAAGTCCAACGTGTTTACCAAATTTCACCATCGCGGCATTCATATTACATTAATCTTAAAGCTGCCTGTAAGCCTGCTTCTAAGCAATCCTCATAATGTCCACACCATACCTCATTAGACTGATGATATTCCATGATTGAGGCTCTAGGATGCAAACAAGTAATAGTCCATATATATGATAATGTTTCATCTAAATAGACTAATACACTTACTCCATGCTCGTTTCTCAGCCACTCTTGTAACTCCGCCTGATATGGAGCTGGACAACAATATTCAGGAATAATACCTAAACCATAGTTGTCTATATCTATAATATTTCCATAAATATCATAAACAGAATCACAGTCTTCATCACACCCTTTCTCAGCAGCTAATTTAGCTGTTTCAAAACTAATTCTTCTCACGATAGGTCCATTTATATGTTGTATCAGAATCTCTTATAGTATATACTTTCTCAAGCTTCCCCTTTTCATAAGCTTCCATGTGTATATTACACACTACATCACTCTTAACAAAGAGAACTATTGCTACAAAAATACTAAAATATATTATAGATACAAAAACTTTACTGAAAAAATCTTCACAACCATCTACCGTTAAAATATATAGAATTGTTGAACCTGTCACTATCCAAATTAAAAATCCCATGATTATTCTAATCCGTATTCATTAATAAAATCAATACATCTTCGGCATAAACCCTTTATAGTTGCAACTTTATGAGTAATGTTACCAGTTGTGGCTCCAGAAGCTAGCTCTACAACGTGCATAAGATTATTATATGCTATGTTCTCTCCATATTGCTCCTCTATCCAATTAAATTAAAAATGTATCCCTAACAGCACTCCTATGGAATTACCCAATGGACTGTTGACTTTGAGCTTCCTCATGGTAAAATCCATGGCTCCTTTTAGCCTCAAGGGCTCTGGTTTGGATACGGTAATATAGCCCCTTGTTAAATTTTCCTTGGTTTATACCAGTATTTCTTGCTGTTATTGAACTTGATTTTCATATTTTTAATTACTCTGTGATACTACAAAAATATTCAAAAAGTTGTTCTTCTGTGTAGAATGACTCAACCGCTTTCTTAATGGAGAGAAGTCCTACCCTACTAATATAAGTAGGTCCGTCATCATACATGAAGGTTACAGGCTTATAGGGACGGTCTTGGCCAGGATATATTGAAATTCTAGATGTTCCTTTCTTGACTTCCCAACATCCTCTTTTATTATTGAACTTGATTTTCATCCGCAAATTGAGGTTGTATCAATTACACCTTCAAGACTCTCATCTTCTAATCTTGAGTAATCAAAATCAGAAGATTTAAGAATCTTAGGAACACATCTTTCTTGGAAAATTTCGATAAAGGCAGGCTTATCAACGATAGACGCTTGCTTAAATTGAAGTATACATAAACCTATATTAAGGAATAGCTTCTCTGAGACTTCATATTCCTTTGTAATAAATTGAGTACATACTTATATCCTTTAGTTTATACGGTGCCTACTCAGATAGTGGATACAATTGTGACAGTACATAATGTCTGTATGAGAGCATGACAAACACGGATTGTCATACTTTACTTTCGAAAAATCTACTTTCATAAGATAGTTTGGTTAAAAAATTACCCACTCCAGCATTTTCCAACTGATAATTTGTATTGGTCTGTATGCCTACAGGAGAAGTGCCTACCAAATAGTCTTTTTCAGATTCATAGTCACAGTCGTTCTATCCAATCCAAATTAATCTACAATACTTAACATCTGTGGAATCAGATTCTCTCATGCCAGTTCTAAGCGACAATGCCTTAGAGGGGACTAATAGGAGTAAGTATCTTCGAAAGTGGGTAATAAACTAAGAATAGAGCCCATATCTCCGATCAAAGAGATATGGACAATGTTTATCGTCCTTTAAGAACTTCATAGTTTTAGTATGGGTTCCTTCTCTACATGTAGTTTTTCTACATGCTAATAGAGAAACTGTAATTTCTTCTATACCCATACATTAGCGTTTCAACAACAGGTTGCAGCCCGTGTATTAAAAACTAGTTTCCTTCTTCTTTATCTTCCGAAGCAATAGAATCTAAAAGTCTATTAATAGCTTCAAAAGACTTTTCAGGGAGCTCCTGTAATGCCTCAGAATTTTTAATTACTTCTGTTGCAACTGTAACTCCAAAAATTTGGTAACAGGTAGATCTTGAAGGAACCAAGATAGCAAACACTACGGAAATTATCCCAATGATGCCAGTATATTTCCGCCATTTCTTGGCTGTCCTCAATTCACATTCATCATCATAATATGCAACAGAAGTAATAAGAAAAGCAGCTAAGAATACTATGGAGAATATCAATGAGACAGTTAATATCCCTCCAGCAACAGAGCACAAGTATATCCACCAACCTAATCCTTCCATATTACTTCGATTTTATATAAACTGTTTAACGTTCTGAATTCAGTAGCTGAGATTACCTCTGTTACAAGAGAAGTATGAAAAATGGGAGTATTACCAAAGGCTACTTTATTGTAAGGATAGAGAAGAAACATTTCTCCAACTTTAGGAGGCTCTACCATATAACCTTCCTTTATATAACCCACTTCAATTCCGTTAGGATGCAATCCATCAGGAATTCTACCAGTGAGTCCTACTTTTGTGAGTTTTACACGTTTATATTCCATTGATTATTTCTGAGTATTTTTCAATAACTAGCTCTTGCTGTTTTTTAGAAAGAGCACTTCCATGCTTTCGAATGTTGTAATACGCAACTTCTAAGTCTCCCCAACAAACAATTCCTACTTCATTTAGAATTTTGTCCCTAGTTCTCTTCTGTTTCCCTTTAAAAGGAAGGAAAAGAATCATAAAATCAGTAAATTCATATATAGGAAGATCAAAGTTAGCATCCAGCTCTTCTTTATTGAGATTTTCCTGAAGAAGAGTTATCTCTTCTATCTCCTTGGGAATCTCAAAATTATCTTTTCCATATACAAGAAATTCCACAGACTCAGGAATTCCTATTTTCATTTTATATTTGTTAAGCTTCATAGTTTACTAATATTAGTAGTCTGTAAAGGATTCAAACCTCTGTCTTTACCTTGGAAGATAATGTCCTAGATCACTAGACGAACAGACCAAATAGATACTATCAAAGAGGATACCGTTAGGCTCCCAGTTGATAGTATCTGGGAATTTTTAGCTGCGGGGATTATAAATTCTGAAACCCACATTTCTAAAGTTTAACGAGATTTTCAGCAACTAGCTCGGGCATACTTAGGTAATATCCTACCGTGCATTATATAGGAGCACCCCTAACTAAATTAAATAATTAAAATAGTGTAGTGGAGAGTAGATTCAAACTACTGTTTCCAGCTGAGAACTGGCGTCCTAAATCGCTAGACGACTCCACCATAAAAGTCGGAGAGTTTAATCTCCGACCAGAGTTTCAAAGAACCGTTTTACTTTCGATTAGGAAAGTAGGCTGCATTATGACGTACCATATGCTGTACGCGCTGGTAAACGATTTCGCCATTTTTGTTACGCTTTACATTGCCCTCGGCATCATAGACCTTCTCCTTGAAATACATAGGAAAAGCTTTGAAATTGATTTTACTCATGTGTTTCTGACATTATTTGTTCTACTTGTTTCACATAATTTGCAAATGCTGTAGTTTGACGAATTGCATCCGTTCTCCTACCGTCAAAGTTAACATCAATGACAGCCTGAACTTTACAGGGATTAGGAGCTAAAATGTAAATTCGATTTGAGAGATATACAGCCTCCTCAATGCTATGTGTAACATTGAGGATTGTAGGATCGAATTTGGCGTTATAATAGATATCCAAAATGGTGTTCTGAATCTCTCGTTTCATAACAATATCTAATGCACCAGTGGCTTCATCTAACAAAAGAATTTTGTTATCTGCAACCAGGGCTCGCGCCATTGAAACTCGTTGAAGCTGTCCTCCCGATAACACAGGATACTGACCCCATTTAGTTTCATTACCTTCCAGACCTACAATTTTGATCATTTCCATAGCCCTCTCTGTAGCTTCTTTATCAGAAACTCCTCGAAGAATAAGCGGAAGTTTTACATTGTCAAGAACTGACATCCATGGAAATGAAGAATACTGTTGAAATACCATAGGAATTTTTCCTGTCTGTGGTTTTCCATAGACAAGAACTTCACCTGAATCTGGCTGTGTAAGCCCAGAGATGATTTTGAGCAGCTGAGATTTACCACAACCACTCTTTCCTAAGATACTGATAAACTGCCCTTCTCCTGAGAAGTCTTTTATATCCAGACTGAAATCCTTAAAGAGAGTGAACTTTCCTTTAGGAGTATCAAAAGACTGGTTAAGATTTCTTAAGTTAATTACATCCACGGCCTCATAACGAGATGTGGGAACTGGAACGGATCCAGTTAAACCATCAAAGAGCCCCATACTTATTTCATTATTTTGGATTTGATGGATGGTTTATTGTACTTTGAAGGAAAGAGTACAACATCCAATTTCTTTAGAAGGACATCTTGGAGTATTCCAATACCGATAATTAAGAAGAGAAGTGCATAAACTTCTGCAGTTCTCGACTGTCTGCTCATTATATTTATCAGCGCACCAATGCCACCCTCTTTATTAAGAGTTTCTGCAATTACTATATAAGTATAGGAAATCGCAGTTAAATTGATTACATCGGTTGAAACTCGCTGCATCACATAAGGAAAATAAACATATCGAAATTTCTGCCAGTTTGTTGCACCTAACGTTGAAATGGTTTGTAAATACACATAATCCTTATCGTTGGCGGGATTCTGAAGTTCAGATACTCGTTGAACAACAACAGGAAGAATGTATATGATGATTCCGAAAGCAAGAAAACTAGCCTTCATATCAAATCCTATGCCAATAGCTGCGATAAAAATACCAGACACTGCAGGTATAGGGAGATAACGAAGGGCATCAAAATACTTACCGAATAACGCTTTAGTAACGGGAAACAATCCTATAATAAGGCCCAAAGGGATTGCAATGATTAAAGCATAGAAATATCCCATAAGGTTCAGCTTTACTGTATACCAAGTATTGGTAAAGAGGGCTGAGTTAGAGATTAAATCTGGATATGCCTTGAGCACATTTATAGGATTTGGTAAAATCTGAGGACGAATGATTTCCCCTGACATGGTAACTAGATACCATAGGAGCAGCAGAACTATTGCTCCTATGATACCTGTTACCAATGCTTGTTTATGGGTGATCGTTCCACCCATTTTGAACAACTGCATACTACTCAGTTACGAGCATGAAATCAGTTGTTCGGTAGTTGATGTTGGAACCCTGCACACCATCACGGATTGCATTCTTGGGACCGTTACCAACGATAATGAATCGATTGGGATCAAAACCGTAGTCATTAATTAAATAATTAGCTACAGCCTGAGCCCGTCGAGACGAAAGAGACTCGTTGTACGCACGATTACCCGTATTGTCAGTGTTACCTTCAATACGAACACGTGCGTTGTTGAACTGCTTAGCAATCGGAACAAACTCTCGATCAATAAGAGCTCGAGCATCATTGTCGAGGATGTCACCATTGACAGGGAAATTAATAGTCAACTTCTTATTAGAAATTGCCTGTTTTTCCCTGACTTCTGATGTTACAGCAGAGAACTTAACTGCGGGTTGAGGAGCCTGATTGCCTTGTACAGTACCCTCATTGGAAAGCTCTTCGATGAACGACATATCCGATACCTTACGCCAACCCAGAGGATTCTTAGTAAGTCCAAGATTAGCATAGGTCCGAGCCATCTTTGAATAGATCTCCTCAGCCTTCATTCCCATATAATCAGAAGTCATGCCAAAGAAATTCTCTTCATCACCGAGGGTTGCAAACCAGATATTCCCACATCCCAGTTCTGCAAACTCAGGATCAGTTCCAAACGCTTTTGCGAAAATCTTTGATGCTTCCTTTACAGTTGCAGGATCCTGGTTTAACTTCGAATTTGCATACAGAATTGCAGAAATAAGTTTTTTAACATCGTTATGATTCTTATCCAGCCACTCTGCATTTCCTACAAGACCATCTGTTACAAGGTCTTTTGCATGTTTGGTTGAAACGAGGACTCTCGAACCAGGAATAGCATCTACACAAGCCTGATCATCAGGTGCCCATGTAACACAAGCATCTACCTGACCTGCTTTGAATGTGTCAGCTGCAGCACCACCGTTATCAACTTTCACAAGTGTTACGTCATGCTGACTGATCCCATTCGTTTCAAGAATATTCAGAAGAAGAGTATGAGATGCAGTTCCTTCAGCTACTGCAATCTTTTTACCCTTAAGATCTGCAACGGTACGAATATTCTTGGTAACTACCATTGCATCTGCCCCCTGAGAACGGTTAAGCATCATTACATACTTAGCACTGTTCATTGCGGAACCTTTACCCATCTCTACGGCCAATACATCCGTAGTACAATAAATAAGGTCGATATCCCCATTCAGGAAAGCGTTACGTCCAGCAACAAAATCATCCTGGATAATGATATTGGCACGAATGCCATACTCCTTAGTCAGGATAGACTCGTCATTGGGACGAAGACCACCATTAATCCACACGATGGGAGCGAACCCCGCATACGTGTTAACTCCGATGTTGATGGTCGGTTTTCCTCCGAAGATGTCGCCGAGACCCGAAGTAGAGGATGACCCCGACGACGAAGAGGAAGGGACGACGGCTTTGATTACGAAAAATGCTGCAATTACAGCGACCATGATCAGGACTACTTTGAATCCTGGCTTAAGTTGTGCCATTTTCTTGTATTTTCTTTAAAATTTCTTCTAACTTACTTAATCGTTGTAGAACTTCATCATTATTATCTGAAGTTACCTCATCAATAAACATAGATGATACAAATCCCATTCCGAATATGCCAAAAACAAGAACTATACCTGATAAGAAAAACTTAGATAAATATCCCATTACATAGGAACTACGCTCAGAAATAGCATTTGGAATATCATACCAACCCTCAATAGAAAACAATCGGAAAACTGAATAAATACTTTCAAGGGGATTTCCAAAATATTCTGGAACTATATTTCCATATAAAGAAGACAGAATAATTGATAATAGAAAAATCAAAATAGATAATCCTACTAAGATTCCAATGCAACTTCGAATTACTAACCTAAAATTGATGAGTAACTTTTTGTAATTAGGAATCAATTCAAACAATCGAAGACTCTTAAATATTCGAGTCAATCGCATTACTAAATAACCCAAATAATGGGATTGATGAAACTACAACAATTAATAAATCAAAAACACATTCTTTATCCTTAAAGAATGATTTACCAAGACATCTAATCTTGACAATCATCTCTATTATAAAGAATATAGTAAACGCCACATCTAGTGGCAAAAGGATATGTTGGAATCGACGAAAGGACAACAGAAATATTACTACAGTATTTAGAAGAATACATATAGCAATATTTCTATTATTCAGAAAGAATTTACTCACCCCAGAAATCGTCGAGGGACTTGGGAGCGGCTTCGTTACCATTTACGGGGACTTTGAGAATTTCTTGGAACTGAACATACTCCCCTACTTTCGGTGCAGCGATAGCCTTACGACCATCAGAGAACTTATTAAAGAGACTGTCAATTCCTGACTTGTTGTATCGTTCCAACAATTCTTCTGCCCTCATATTGGCAACACCATTCTTTGCGTCCAGGTCAGCCAGCATACCCGTAGTAGAGTCAATGACATGTTCCATCTCTCCGATTTTATCCGAGATATCCTTTGCCATGAAATCCATAGCATCAGTGAACATTGCCAATTCGTCAGGGTCTCCCTTAACGATAGACATTACAGATTTGAAAGCTTTGTGCTGGGCACGAATGCGCTCGAATGTTTTCTTACGAATATTTACTTCGTTAGTAACATCCTGAATCGTCAGATTAGCATACTCTTCAAGCTTTTTAAGCTTATCAAACCACATTTCTGAGTTCTTAAGAGCAAGTAACTGATCATCTAACGATTCTTTAAGACGAAGTGCTTGGCGCTTTTGAATTGTTGCCATTGCAATGTTTCCATTACGCTCAGACACTTGTGCTTCATCCATGCAATTACGCATTTCCCTTGTATCGTTCTGAATATCGTTCTTAGAACGAATAATACAACCTCTGAGATCTCCCATTACCTTTTTAATGTCAGCTGACTTTTTCTGCATATCACGGATACGTTGTTCCACGATAGCAATAGGATCGATTTCAATAATCAATCCAGTTAGCTTTCTCATTAACATAAAGTAAGTGGCAGAGCAGATTTTCCTGAACTTGGGATCACACAGGAGATAGATGATTCCTGCAATTAATCCCAGGAGCAGCCCAAGGTACAGTGTATTGGATGCCAGAGTAATCAGGAAAGGAAGAGCTTTATAAAAAAGCATCAATCCTCCTGCACCTAACAAACCCAAAACTACCATACCAGTTTTGCCTCCTGGTTTTTCCCAGTTAGAGAGACTTGAACCTTCAGGCAGCATCATACTTACAGAATTTGTGCCAGTCGGACCTTGTCCTCGTTCAGGCGATTCGTAACCTTGTCGATGGTCGCATTCGTTCGAGCTTCAAATACGGTCGTCTCTGCCGTATTCTTCTGAATTTCGGAATTGAGATCAATCGACTTGACCATGAGAGTTTTCAGTTCCTCACGAAGCTGCTCGATACGAAGATTCGTTGCCTTCAGCTCTTCTGCCTTGTCCTCGACAGTTTCCTTACGAAGCTTTTCCATGCGAAGCTTTGCTTTCCCTCGTTCAGCTTCAATTACACCCAGATAGGTGTCAATCGATGCTAGAACGACATCCTTCGTCATCCGAGGATCCACGCCCTGAATGGAACCAAAAGCAGCTTTGAGACGTGTAGTCTCATCAGGGATATACTGCTTCATCTGTTCCGCAGACTGGAGAAGTTCCAGATAGTCAGGACCAGGAAGATTTGCTTCGTTGATCTTGCGTTCCAGGAGTTCCACCAGTTTGGTATCTACATCTCCTGATGCCATAATCGTAGGAGCAGGCACAGAAGTTACGACAGGACTGGGAACAGCAGACGCTTCCTGTGAAGTACAAGGTTTAATTGTCTCAGACTCTTTATTGGAGTCCTCAACGAACATCCAACCAAAAAGACGATTTTTTGCCATTGTTTATTTTTTTATTTTGATGATTTTCGAGTCGAGGAATAGATTCTTCGAGAATAAAATTAACTACCTCAATGTTCTCATGGTCCAGAACTGCAGAATACGTATACATAGAATCCTGATCAACCAGAATAACACTATATACGAAACATCCATCAGGCATTTCCCGAATAGGTGTTGCACTTATAGTTCTCACTGTAGTTGGAGAGAGGTATTGAGAATGCTCCTCAACAAAAGTTGAAATTGTTGTTAAGGGTTGTTCTCGTTCATGCTTGGTGTCAGTATAGCACCAGAGCATCACTGAGCATATCAGAGAGACTACTGATAGTATTCCCAACGGGAAGGCTCGATCATCTTCATCTTCCCTGATTGCAAAAGCAAGAAGGACGACACCTATAATTCCTAAAATTAAAGTTATTATGTACATATTATTCTATGTTAAGAAGTTCTTCATCCTCTATGGCTTCGATACAAAGGTCATTCACGAATTCATCAGGATCTGTACAACCTGTATCAGGTACATTTTGTGTCACTTTTTCCATTATACAAATTTTAAAAGTCTTGGAGAGCTAAGAGGATTTGAACCTCTATCTCTACTCCTCAGAGTAGTGCACTTACCTATAAATACTATAGCTCTCTACAGCTTTACGCTGCGGTTTCTTCCTCTTTCTTCTTGGGCTTGATTATTAATTCTATAAAGTCTCTAGGAATAATAGTAATTTTTACTTTCTCTGTTGGAAGAGTTGTTCCTACTAAACAAACCCAAAAACATTTATTTTTATTAGGAATATTCCAATCATAATTTTCAAATTAAAAAATATCTGCATTGTCAACGCTTGCCAGGCTACAGATATAGATAAATTAATCGGCCACATAAATATTAAAATCTTTACACTCTCTGGACAAACAAAGAAAGTATGAGCCTTCAAGTAAAGATCTCTTGCTGTGTCGACGAAGTAGACATTCTTCGGACCTTGGCGCAAGTCGTCATGCATTCTTCCTCGAACTCCGTAAGAGGACTCGCTCAGCAGGCAGAGCTACACTTTGTAAAGTGACTAAATTTACAAAGCTTGTAGAGTTGGTTAAATAGGTTTAAGGATTGGTAAATCCGAACTCTACAACCCGTAGGTTACTTCTTACGACAAGAACCTACAATCAAAGAAAACGATTCACCTTAAATCAACCAAACACTTATTCATCTACGTCACCACAGCAGAAGTAAAATACAGGCTTATTTATAAGGATTGCCTTTAATTCCCTCTCTAAATCAAGGTTTAATCCAGTTGATTCAAGTTATGTAAAAAGAAAACAACAGCAGACAGTGCATATTTCGTTGTGGCGAGGCTGAGATAGTGACCATCACCGACCTGCGTTCATAATAGAATTCCTTAAAGGAATTTCTATTTAATCACACGCTCGAAAATCGTAGCAGGCATAAAGTAAAAACTTTATTGACTTATAGAGGTCTTATCGTAGTAAGTCCTCGTACGCTCTCTCCCATTCTTTACGGGATTCAGTGAGCGGCATTTTGAAGAGACTCAGTCGTTTGACATACGTCTGGATATTGGGGATTTTATCCCATACGCAGTAGAATGCCACCACGACATCCCGACGGAAAACGACCTTGGTATTGAGTTTCACTGAGATAAGACACAGAGCAGCAGCCTTTTTGGAAGCTTCCATGTACTCTTCGTCAGAGATTTTTAGAGCTCCTTCTTTGAACTCTTTCGTAGAGTACTTACCCTTGATAAGCTGGATTGCAGCTTTGATTTCGAATTCAGGGTAAGCTTTCAAAAAGTCACGAAGCTGCTCATACCCATGAATACCTTTCTTCAGATGCGCTCTCATGTAGTCTTCAATCACCCAATTGGCATGTCCCGAATTAAACTTGATTGCCGACAGCAGAGCTGATTCGTCTACATTAACAACCATCATAGGAAGAGCTGCTTTGCTGTCAGGGTATTTTTCCTTCAGCATACGAAATGCTGCGATACGATGCTGACCATCCAGTACCTCTCCTTCGGGAGTGACAAACACGGGAGGAATCCACTCTCCATTAAGGAAGGCTTTGAAAATGTTCTTGACATGAGCTATTCTGAGATTACGATTCCCAGGAATGAACGAAAGCTGTTTTACGTTTTCTACGAGATAACACTTCTCAAAAGGAGTGCGATTCGAGAACAGATTTTTTGTCATAAGTACAATTTGTGATATTGTTAAACGTTTGTAGTGGTAACCACCAATAATTTTAATTTTTGTAACTAGTTCCCTTAAAGAGACTTGCACAAAGTATAGCAACTTCCGAAAGTTTTATTATCCATTTCTTTGAATTGATATGATTTCAATGCACCCAAATGAGAGTAACTTCATAGTATTTCTTGCGTCAGATTCATCTTTGGCAAGAACAGGAAGAGAACTTTGAATCGGAATCCCTTCTTCATTGTAGAAGAGATACGTTATGAGGAAAGATTTCATTTATTTAATTTTGAGTTGTACTCGGTATGGGATTTGAACCCATGATTTCAGGAATGAAAATCCTGCGTCCTAGGCCAACTAGACGAACCGAGCGACGTTGTTGCTTGAAATACTTAGTTTATTCTTCTGTTTCTTGGATTGCAACCAAACCCTCAGATCTTGCAAGATGTGGCAATTTCGAAGAGAGTAATAAAACTATGAACAACGCGGCAATCACTACCACATAAGTCCCATAGACTAAGTTTAAGTCGGGTTAAGGCTTGATAGCACAATGGAACAGAGCGTGTAAAACTTTCTCTGAAGTACATTATTGACTAGATAACATACTTGAATATGACACTGTCTCAAAGGAACTGGCCATATCCTCCGTCCCACCTTTAAATGTTATAATTAGGTGGGTTAATATTAACATAATAATAATAAGAAATTTAAAATTTTTATAACTCTAAATTTCTTCTATCTACCCTCTGGTCATAAAGACCAGAGACGCTCTAAGCTTAAAGATCTGTTTAGACTCGCTTAGACGAGTTCCCGTTACTCTATATAACGGGACAGGTTGATGCCTGCCTTGCGAAGTCCCTGGGCCAGAACCTCCAGATCGGGATCTGCTAGATAGGCATCCTTGGCCGCAGCCACGTCGACGAGACACTGCTGAGCTCGTTTCTCTTCTGCACGGATCTTGCGAAGGTTGTCCACAAGGTCCCAGATAATGCAGTCGATGGCGCCGAGGGTATTGATGATGATCTGTTCCTGCTGCTTCTTCTTCTCTTCGTTGTAACGCTGGACTGCGCTCTTGACGGCGTCGGAGGTCGGAGTGTGCTCTGCAAGGATTTCTTCGATGGTCTGCTTTTTGATTTCTTTCTTTGTCATGATCTTTTTAGTTTTTTGTGATGTCAATGTTTGTTTCTTTTTTGATATAGTTGGTGAGAACGTGTACAGGGATATTTGTAAACTGAAGAGATCTCTCAACGTTCTCTAATGTTTGAATAAGCTTTGATACTCTTTCTTTGAGCTCTTCTCTAGTCATATCTACCAGCCTGTTTCGACTCTGATGCCATACTTATCGAAGAAAGCTTGAGCCTGTGTTACAGAGATTTCAATTGCAGGAAAGGCATCTTCCTGCATGAAGAATCCACGCGGAGTTCGGAAAAGCACATCTTTCGTGTTCTTTTCGGTTTTCACGATGTATGTGCGATAACCAGGTTTCTTTGCTCTGAGAGCTTTGAAATCCTTGGAGCGCATAGTTTTCTTGGAAATTGCTTTGTATTCCATGGTGTACAATTTTAGATATTGTTAAACTTAAAAGATTCAAAAACTACTTACGCATTTTCATTTACGAAATTCCAGACTTAGGAAGAATTCCCAATTCTGCGAGTTCTGCTTCTTTGTTTTTCTGTTCCTCTTCTTTCTTCTTTTTAGAAAAACTTTCGCAGAAATCCGTAAGTGCTTTGGTGTGGATAGGAATGATGTCATCTTTGGTAAAAGTCTCTTTACCAGACTCATCCAAAGCTTTGTGGAAATGGCTTCCTAATCCAAGTCCAATCATCATAATGATCATTTCTGTAGACATGGCTATTTGAATATTTGTAATTTGTATTGTTGAGTAGAAACATGAAAAGGCTTTCTAGAGTTTCTATTCTCATTAATTGGAATATTTTCTATGGCAAGATCTCCAGAGAGGTCTTTTATAGAGAGATGACGATTTCCAATAAAGAGTTGAAATTCAGAAAGGTTGAAAGTTGTAGCTTCTTTAGTATTTGGATTGAGAATAAGTACCATGTAGGAGAATATTAAGGATGAATTTTGAGATTAAGAAAAAGAGAAAGTTTCTGGAGAGGAAGGAAGGATTTGTCTGTCCCCTCTAGCACCTTTCATCTTTTTCACACCCTCAAAATATCTCATTAACATATCCATATTTCAATTTATAGTAGAATTCTCTTTAAGTGGATACTTTTTATCATCACTAGGAAGTACTGATTGTGTTATATTTGTTGCAGAATACTCTGACATATTTTCAAGTTTGAGGTCGAAAATCCAAATTGGACATCTCGGCGACCTACCGCAAGGTGGTCGCTATTATATAGTTACGCGAGTTTAGTTGGTTATATAGTTAGTGTATAAAATTTGATCCCTATACCGAAAAATTTGACCCCAAAAATTGACCCTCAGACCGAAAGATTTGACCCTCAGACAGAAAATTTTTAGAGAAAATTTTTAATTTTAGAGAAAATTTCTCTATCTTTGTTGCAAGAAAAATACAAATAATATGGACTATACAAATAAACAACACGTACAAGTTCCACATCCATCGAAATGGAACTTAAAAGCACTTGACTGATATATTTATGCACATATCAGAAAGTATATGAATAAAGAAACTTTCAAATGTTGGCCGTCTATGGATACTATTAAAGCAGATTCAGGATGTTCACTCCCAACTATTAGAAAGGCCATTGCTAATTTAGAAAGAGAGAGTGCAATTAAAGTTACAAGGAGAAAAAAATATTCTAATGTTTATGAGTTCACTAAGCTTACAGAAGATTTTGAAAGGATAACTCTAAAATTCTTATCCAAAACTGAATGAACCCCTGAAACAAAAGGATATATTATGGGTTACTTAGCTCAAGCTTATAAAGATCCTGTAACAGAATATGCTTATGTTGCTAAATCACAAGAAGAACTTGCGACATCAATGAACACTTCTGTAAGTACAATTAAACGAAGAACTAGAGAAATGAAAGAACTAGATATTATAACTGAACTCACATCTTATGAAAGAGATGAAGCTGGATATAACAAACCTGTTTTGGCCATAGACATGGCTAAAGTTTGCCAAGCTGTTCTTTATGTAAATGAGAAAGTAGAAAAGAATACTGAAGACATTGAGCAATTAAAGAAACAACTTCAATGAGCTATGAAAGAAATTAATAAACTCAAAGAAGAAAAAACTACAACGGTTGAATTTAAAATTGAAGAGTAAGGAAGATTAATTCTCCCTTACTCTTCAATTTTTATACTTCTTTGAAGATTACATACCCACGACTCTTCAATTCCTGAATAAGCTGAGAATCTTCAAAATCGGTAAAATTCATAGTAGTAAGTTTAGTTCTACCTACTCTGATAGCCAAACTTTCATTCGGTTGCACAGAGCTGATCCACTTATACTTGGCGTTTCTTTTACCTTTATCGGAAATCTTTAAAATTCCAAATGCCTCAAGCTTACGAACCACAGAAGCAATTGTGGCAGAACATACTCCACAATGCTCAGCTAACTCTTTATATGGCATCGGGTTTTCTTTTAAACCCTCCGTATAAATCCATTTAAGGATTCTCAGATTTTTATTCATTACTTAACTATTTTAATTGCTACTGTTGTTTCTTTATGAATGGCTACATCATTCTCTCGAATCTCCTGTAAACTTTTTACAGAAAATTCAAGAGCTTGATATTTATCTTGAGATACTCCCATATCTGCCAATGCAGCTTTCATAGCTGCTTTTATTGTGTCTTTCATAAGCTTAAAATTTACAAGGTTTGTCGAGAAAATCTCGAAGTAATTATGCAATGATTATAATCGCTGCAATAGCTCCAAGGAGTGCTAATGTATCCATAGTTTAAAAGTATTTGGGAGAGGTTTCTCACGCCTCTCCCTATAACAACAAAAACCCTTGACTCTGCATTTACACGGGCTTGTCACCGCTAAAGCTGCATTAAGGGGAGAGTTTTAACATAGCCAGCTTTATATCGCCCGTAGCAATATGTAACAAAACTCTCCGTTAATCTTGATGTTTGTTTTAATTAGTTCCCAATATGTATACGCTTTAATTGGGATCTCTGAACGGTAGATGCGATATTTACCGTAATAAGTAATTACATACGGTCAATCACATCTACCTTTCAGAGTGATGAGACTATTTCTCAACGGTCTCAGCGATTTCCGAGTACATCTCGGTGATATACCGTTCGAGCATCTTGTATGCTTCGTCGGTATCTGCGGCGTTCAGTGTCGAAGCCTTCGGTTCGAACTTGAAGACACGCTTCTTCTGCGACACGAACTTCATGTCATCCTCGGGATCGCGCATCCAGCGAGCGTTGTTCGCATCCCAGACGCGATCGTCGCATTCGGTTTCTTCGGTGATCTCCAGAACCTTCCCGCAGATGGCCTTCTTGAAGTCATCCGAACTCTTACGGAGAGAATCCGAAAGG
>CEAR01034095.1_pt1 | contig 42646 bp, 39 predicted proteins | sample 557461 | NCBI WGS metagenome assembly CEAR01 (sample SAMEA3182075, study PRJEB8094) | gut metagenome | biome: human; feature: gut; material: Stool; isolation source: human stools | place: Canada | collected 2012-03-14 | reverse complement strand
TATAAATGATAATTTAGCGGCTCAAATGCGAGCATATTTCAAGGAATATACAGCAAATAACGCTTCAATAACAGGCAAACTCAAAGATTACTCAGTTATGCAGTACGGTTACACTGAAACAGCTACCACCGAACCAGTTGGACCGAAGTTCTTACGTATAACAGACATCGCTCAGAATTATATTGATTGGAATGGTGTACCATATTGTCCAATCAGCGAGGGAAATCATGAAAAATATGTTCTCTCGGAAGGCGATGTCGTTGTAGCTCGGACAGGAGCAACCGTGGGGTATGCTAAAATGGTCGGCAGAAATATTCCCGATTCTGTATTTGCATCGTTCCTTGTTAGAATAAGACCCATTGATGACGAATACAGATACTACTTTGGACTTGCAATTACATCTGCCGAGTTCCTTGATTTTGTTCAGACGAACGCTGGGGGTTCAGCTCAACCGCAAGCAAATCCTCCGCTTTTAGGGGAATTTGAGCTTTCTATTCCTAATAAGCAAAGTCTGCCAGAGTTCAACACAAAGATTTCCTTGTTTCTCGGAGTTATCGAGTCTAATGAAACGGAAATATCAAAGCTCCACGAGGTCAAAGATACTATGGTGAAGATGTTATCAAGCCGCTAAATTATCATTTATCCGCCGCTTTAGCTCGATTCTGTCACGAATAATCTGATTGTCCCGCGCCATTTCTGCTTGAAACTCAATAGGTGGAACTTCAATTTCCAGCTCAGATATATTCGCAACTCGACAATACTCTCTTGCTGAACCACTCCCCATAAACTTGCAGTACCTCGTAAACCAATCCTGTTTCACCAGCAATGCCAGGTATTCAGGCAGAATCACTTCGGGACGATGTACATAGAAAACCTCATACAGAGAAGAACAAATGGCTTTTTCATAACGGTCATTAAACACGATGGCGTTAAGTTCCATTCTTGCCGGATTGAATACAAAGTCTTTTAGGTAGAACACATTATAAAGACTCGTATCCGCATCCTGCTGTTTCGGCGGAATAAAGCCGTCGCGTGTGACACCGCAAATTGGCAAATCATTGGAATCATTTTTTTGACGCCGCTGCCGAATTAGATCACCCAGCTTATATTTTATCAATTTCATAGCCCAGCTCCTTAAACACGGTCAACAGGTCTGCCTTCGACTTTTCTTCTGCAACAAGCAGATCGCGCAGCTCACTTTGCAGCGTCTTCATTTTCGTATCAAAGTCGATGTTCTCATCGCGGTTTACAAACTCGATGTAACGGCTCGGAACAAGGGTAAAGCCCTTTTCTGCAACCTCATCGAAGGATGCGCTGTAACAAAATTCAGGCACATTCTGATAAGTTTCTTCATAGCCTTCCTGCTGCCATGCGTGGTAGACGCTCGTGACCTTCGCACGGTCTTCTTCTGTCAGTTCAATGTACTTCTTTTCGTAGGGGCTTCCCATTTGCCGCAAGTCCATGAAAAGGATCTCACGCTCACGGTTACGGAAGCGTTTTACCTCACCGTTTTCTTCAACCACACGAGCCTTTTTATTCTTGTTCAGAATCCAAAGCGTAACGCTGATGTCGGTGGTGTAGAAGAGGTTGCGGGGAAGGATGATGATTGCTTCGACGAGATTGTTCTCGATGAGCTGACGGCGGATTTTTAACTCTGTACCATCGTCAGATAGTGCGCCGTTTGCAAGCAGGAAACCGGCAACACCGTTCTGGGATAGCTTTGAAACGATATTCAGAATCCAGCCATAGTTCGCGTTACTCGTGGGCGGAACTTCATAGCCGTCCCAGCGCGGATCATCAATCAGCTCATTATCACCACGCCATTCTTTCTGATTAAAAGGCGGGTTTGCCATAATGTAATCTGCCTTGAGGTCCTTGTGCTGATCATTGGTGAATGTGTTCGCTGCCATTTCTCCGAGGTTTGCAGAGATGCCGCGAATAGCCAGATTCATTTTGCACAGCTTATACGTCGTGTTTGTATATTCCTGACCATAGATAGAGACCTTCTTCTTGTTCCCGTGATGTGCCTCCACGAACTTCATTGATTGCACGAACATTCCGCCAGAACCGCAGCAAGGGTCGTAGAGAATGCCATCATACGGTTCAATCATTTCTGCAATCAAATTGACAATGCACTTCGGCGTATAGAACTCGCCCTTGCCTTTGCCTTCCGCAAGTGCAAACTTGCTCAGGAAGTATTCGTAGACCCGCCCGATAATGTCATTCTCTTTATCGCCCGTGTTGATCTTATCAATCTCGTCCAGCAGTGATGCCAGCTTTGCTGTGTCGATGTGAAGACGTGAGTAGTAGTTGTCCGGCAGTGCGCCTTTCAGCGCGGGATTCGCTTTCTCAATCGTATAGAGGGCGGTGTCGATTTTCAGCGCAATGTCATCCTGTTTCGCATTCTCCATGATGAAAGACCAACGGCTGATCTCAGGCAGGAAGAACACGTTGTCCTTCGTATAGAAGGCAACATTGTCAACAAACTTTTCGCCGTATTTTTCAGCAATGGCTTTTCTTTGCGTCTCAAACTTATCACTGGCAAACTTCAAGAAGAAAAGACTGAGAACGACGTGTTTGTATTCTGCCGGCTCAACCGAACCACGAAGTTTATCTGCGGACTTCCATAGAGCTTCTTCCATAGAAATCTCTTTTTTCGGTTTATTGGCGGCTCGTGCCATATTGATTCCTCCTGATTTTATAACGCTTCAATGCATCCTACTGTAATGGGCGCCGCACTATAGATTCGTATTCTTTCACATTAGAGTGAAATGTGAAAATACTGCTCTAAATGCTCTTTAAAGGCAAGATATAATTTTTTGCTGGCATCTACATGGAATTTTGCCATACGAGGCCAATCAATATCTTTAGAAATATCAACACCGGGCAAAAAAGTATGTATCTTGCTTGCCTTATTGTCGTCCATGCGGCTCCAAATCAATTGTGTTCCTATAACTTTCTCAATATTATCTTTCCTGGCAAATAGGAAACCAAATAGTTCCTTGTTTTTCTCTTTTGATGCCATGCCCAAATAGAGTTCGACACGGGATTCATCGAAGTTTGCAACACAGTCGATATGGATGCCAGGAATACCCACAAAACCGGCAATCCAGTTACTCGTTACAGGGTTCACATTCCCGAAAAGTCCATTTTCGCTAAAAGCATTTTTGAGCTGTGGAAGTGTGTATTCCCAATATTTTTTGCGGATTTCATAACGATTTCCAGCAACTGTCTCAGAATTATCCTCATCTTTGAGGTAAAATACAAGCTCACTCTCGGGAACATCAAATATAGCGAATATCTTTCGCAGATTATTGATTTTGTACTGTGTATCAGTTCCCGTCCACACATACAGATCCGTATCGATTTGCCGGCAGGAATTAAAAGATGTCGGGCTCATACTGAAATGTAGCGACAAATCTACTGCGGGGTCTTGCGATACCGCCAGTTTTGTCAAGACGGCCTTATTCTCAGAATGAAGCATTGTGATGACTTGTTGATACATATCTGCCCAGCTTGCCACTGGCTGTTCGGCACCCTTGAAACTATACTTGGAGAGAACGCGCCCCGTGAGAATGACATCTTCATCCAAAGCGATAGCATCCATCTGCTTTTTCTGAGGGTGGTAATTTGATGTGGGATAGGGCCAAATTCCGATAACCGTATTTTTTAAGAGCTGGTCACGTTCCTCAAGTTCAGGCAACCCCCACTGTTCCTTCCGGCCGACCCACTGATTGATTCGAAGGCCAGAATCTTTAAAGCCATGAGGCATATCGCGCTTCTCTGCAAACGGGCTATTGGAATAGCGCGAATTATACGCAGTTAGGGTTAGATTTGCCAAACGGTGGAGCCAATTTGTGTGAATCGCTTCATAATTATCCCCAAGGCTCACTATCCATGCGGCAGTAAGATGCTGTGGCATAATGTGCTCAATAGAGTACTCTCCACGATCCAAGTGCCCCCAGACATCTTTGGTCTCGCTGGTTTCTGAATTCTCCAAACGCTCAAAGAGGTACAGCTTGTTTTTGGGATTCATCCCATAGATATTGCGCGTAGACATACACTCTGCGAACTCCTCATCAGAGGGAAACCGAGTACGTTCTCTCTTGCTGAGAAGTGCATATTTGAACTTCTCAACATAATGGCTTTCATCTCCATCAAACCGAATGATTTCACGATGAAGCAGAAGAAAGATTTTATTCAACGCATTGGTGGGCAAGTCGCAAATAGCTCGGCGGAACAAGTAGCTTTCTGTGAAATGGAATACTTCAATTAGCTCATCGGCGGTCAAAGCACCACTTTCGCTAAGGCGAATTACTTCCAGCAAAAACGGACGTGTGACCGATGTGGACAGTCGATTGAGACGATAGATACAACTATTGAGCCGCTCGTCAGAATGACCGCCTTTAATGAGAAATGCGTATCGCTTTGCATACTCGAGTAAATCTTTAAGCAAAGGTTCAATATCCGCCACCTCTGCATCCTCGACATATTTCTTAAATGTTGGGTAGACACTATTCATATTAGGGGTGCTCTGCTGTTTGATGCTTAAGTAGTCACGAACAAAGGAACTAACATCATAGTCGGTATAGCTTTCAATGCGATTCCAGTATTTTTCATAGAACTTCGTTTGCTGATCATTTGGAAGTCCCATCAAGATGTAATTGCGTATCTTATCGCCTTCGCTAAGGTTAAGTCCCGTGGAGTTTAAGCTTTCAAAGATAAGCTGTGGATTATCCTCATGGTTAAGCGATATGTTGATGATCTCCAACTTGCAGATAGCATCAAATAGCTCGTCAATATCTAATTCGCCGTGTTGAATACGGTCGTAAAAATATCGATAATTTATCGTAAGATTAGAGTCCGGGATATATTCTTCATCTTGGTCAAAGAGAATACCGAATGCCTTCTGATCATTTTTAATAGGCTTTAATTTAATGCGTTTTTCTTCTGGCTCATATTCATCGATCAGATATTTTTTGAGGATTTTGTCCGTGAGTTGATGATCACGAGATACCATTTTCCCAGATGAAAGCAAATGATAAATAGCCAAAAGAAGCAAAGATATGGTAGTCAAGCGCTGTTGACCATCAATGATAAGAAACTCCTCCATTGTGCCTGATTCGCTTTGGACAGAGACGATGCTCCCAAAGAAATGGCTCTTTCGATTCTGCCGGATGATCTTTACCAGATCGTCATAGAGCTGCTTGCAGTGTTCCATTTTCCAATCATAATTCCGTTGGTATACCGGAATGATAAATCGTTTAGAAGCGCCATCTAAGTATTTGATTAGTTTTTGTGCGTTACCATTCATACACTTTCTCCCTTAGAATCAAATTACTGCAAATCTTACAAGCACCTTTCTAACGCTTCGATTTCATAAACTGATAGGCATCGATTTATCAATTTCCGGTTTCGTATAATAGCAGCAACTACTTGGTCTTCTGTCAACCCTTTTAGATGATGCCCATATCGATCAAGTATCTTTCTAATTGCAGAACTCGGTATGCCAAATTCAGTCAAAATTTGAATATTAGCGGCAGTAAACTCATTTTCGATTGCTTCAGCAATAAATGAATAGTCACCAGCTTCCATACCTAACTCAGCCGCAATATACTTCTGAAGAGAATCAACAACATTCAGCCACTTAGGAATTTTGTATTGTAGCCAATTTTTCTGAAACTTGAATATAGTTTCGACTGCCTCGTCTGCGAATTGCCGAGCCATTTCAGGATACTCCACCAGGAATTGTTGCGACGAAAAATGCATATCTGCAGAATTTGGTACATTTTTCTTGAGATACTCTTTGGCGCGATAAGCAACACGTTCAACGATCATCTGACGGATATTTTTGCTGTAAATATAGCTTACCGTTTGAGTTGCCATCCATTTTGTGGAGATGAGCACATTTTTATCGTTTCCTTCAACAAAACGGTCTTTTACTAAGTCAAAAATAATACAGAGATGGTTGTACAGATTTCTGTCTCGCAATTCACTCCAAACTATATCACCTCTACGATGAGGATCAATCAGCATTGCACGAATAATTGGCAATAACTCGAGCTGGTCTTTTATTGACACAGCATTGCGCTTTAAAATGATCTTCAATTCTTCAGGCAAATTTTCAAAACGTTGATACCGCTCCATATTAAATGGTTTAACTTCAGCTTTTTCGATATTCACCAGCACTTCGTCATCAATTGGATTTTGGGTATATGCCGGAATATCAACAGACATTTCCTTTGCCTGAGGCGGTTTTTTGAGATTTATTACTCGACCGACGCAGTGTTCCATCAAACGTCCGGCTCGTCCTCGAATATTGGCATAATCAAAATAATCAACATCACGTGTACCAATCTTACTATCATAATAAATCACATTTTTCGCAGAAGTATTGACCCCCTCAATGATGGTATTGGTACAAAACAGGAATTTAAGCTTTTGATCGTTAAAATACTTAATTGTCGATACTGTAATATGCTTCGGCATGGAACCATCATGAATTCCTATTCCGTTAGAAAGACAGTGAGCCAGGGACCACTCGACACCAAGGTTTTCATTAATCCATTGAATCAAAGGAATATCTGTATTTTGCTCGTTTCCTTGTGCTTCTATATGATTACTATAGGCAAAAGCCAACTTTCGAGCAGTTGAGGGAGACGAGCAAAAAATCAAAGATTGATCTTCAGTCGCATCTAATACCGCAAAAATGTCCTCATATGACACCTTGCCGCCTGGCTTTTTCTTTACAGTATCATAGAGATTCTCTGTTTCAGTATAGACCAACGAGTAGTCGGTTTTATAAAAAACAGCATTGTATTTCTCTAAGAACCCAGGTGAAATATTATCAATATTGGGGCCCAACAAATAAAACCGGCAGGACGGATTCTTCATTAGCCGAAGAAATGCTATATTCAGTATATTTGCTCTGTTGTCTTCTCTTTGCTTGCTGAGCTTATAAAACTCATCAATGATAAGCAGTTCGATGTCTGGCATATCAGGATATTCCAATACTCGCTCTGCTGTAAGCAAAAAGATATTACCTTTTTCAGTGGAAGCGCTTTGCGATGTCCTAACAATTACTTTGTATTGATCAAAATATCGTTTCAACTTGATTCGAGTTTCGTCGAGTAGCGCCAGCGTGGGCTGAATAATAACAATATTTGTGTATATGCCACTGGCAACAATTTCTTCAATCAACAGGCTTTTCCCGAAACTCGTAGGTGCACTCACAACAACATTTTGTTTAGAAAGAATCAAATCGGACAGTTCTTTTTGTTTACTGTGCAGGGTTTTATCAAAGATATATTCTGACCTATGGTATTCCTGACGTATCCGTGCGTCAAGGTCAGTTAAGGTCATTTTATACTTTTCAATATAGGGGTAAAATCCAACTGCCTCAATCAAATCTTCCCACATAGGTTTTAGCGTAGAGGGGACGTCTTCCCATACATCAATAACCTTTATTAGGTGGTTTCTTCCAACTGCCTGAATACCAGAATCCTTTGAATTCAAAGCATTAGAGATAGAGCGAAACAATTCAAAGTGTGCAGCAGGCTCTAACAAAGCAATATTGTCAATTTGCTGAAAGAAATCCATAGATGCCTCCTGTTAGATGTTTTGCATATGCCAAATTTTCTCCAGCATACATTTTACTAACTTCTTCTTTGCTTCAATCGGCATAAGAATTAGTACCGTTTGAACCTGTTCACGATAAGGAAATGTATTAATTGAATTATAATAATCTCGAAGTGTCGCTGTATGGGAAACGATACCCGAATCCTTGACCGCATCGTCGATTGCCTTTAGGTAGTCCAATGCGATATCATCTTCATAAATGCATAAAAGCGGGATGCGAATGTATTGAAACACATCTTTTAGTAGAATAGGTCTGCTTAATTTCTCAATCCACTCTTCCCTTTGTGGGTGTTCCAATTGAGTTTCGAGGCCACGTTTTATTATCACATACTGTTCGCTGAGATAATCTTTGGTTATATGTTTCTTTAAGTCTTCAACCAACTCATCAATGCCCCCTTTTACGACCCCCTTGGTCTTCCACGCTTTGTAAAACTTGGTTTCACCCAACCACAATGTCAAGCTGTCCTGACTAACATGAACAGCATCGAATCCTTTTGCTTCTTGAGAAAAGGAATCCTTAAAATACATTTTTGAGATAAGCGGAATCGTGTTCTTAAATTCCTTTAAAAACATGTGTAGTACAATTTCTCCCAATACTCCCTTTTTCTCGTACCACCGTAAAAATGCTGGTTCCCAATCTTCTTCCGGCACATCGTGTTCAAGATAATATCTAAGTTTTTCAATCTCATGTAACTTAAGTAGACTCTGCGCAGCTTCTCTCTGTTTTTTCGTAATTTGATTTCTGGGTATATCAGCGTAGGCAAACGCATACTCCAAGATATTTTCTGAAAAAGCATCCGCAAAATTGTCATATGCGTATTTAAGAGAGCCGTCGTTTTCGATATCCGTATTCATTAATACAGTATTTACATCATCTTCATCGACTTTTAAAACCAAGACACCGCTACGGCCAGTATTGCTTACTGCCTGCACAAGTCAACACCTCGTTTCTCCATTTGCACTATATTTTTCATCCGGCACGATCTCCACGATATCCTCTATCCGGCAATCCAGCGCTGCGCAAATCTTTACGAGTATTTCTGTAGTGACATGTCCGTTCCGTCCCATTTTGGTGACGGATGCTGGGCTGATACCAGCCCTCTCGCACAGGTCTTTTTTCTTCATGTCCTTATCGATGAGCAACTTCCAGAGTTTTTTATAACTCACAGACATAAAATATCTCCTCCGTACCGATATACAAAAAATGCTCTGCCGCTTGGCAGAGCATTCGGTCTATTGCAGCCATACTGCCAAGGCCTATTCCAACACTTGACAGCGTTGTTTATAATGATAGCACATTTAGGCAGGAAAAGCAAGAAAATGATAAATCCGCACGAATTCTGACTCTATTCAATTTCTTTTCAAGCTGCGAAAGAAACGCTTGAACCTCCGGGCAGTCAGAGCTACAATGCCAACACCTCATCGTGAGGACAAACTGATTGGAGGTCAAATGATGAATTATGAAGTAAACCCGTTTCAGGACTACGAATCGATCACCGTTGATGAGCTGAAAGATCAAGCTAACAGTCTACTGAATCTGGTAACGGAAGAGTAGCGGCCACTGCGCGTATGTATGAATAATGGCAAGGAGTTTCTGCTGTTCCCTCAGGACCTGCTCGCCCCCATCTGCGACTCTGACTTTCGCTTGATCCTGCTGTCGGCAATGCGGTATGCGATGGGCAGGAATACTTGTATGCCCATGGTAGTCGCTGATTATATTAAGCGTCACATTCAGCTTCTGGATGATAAGTTTCTCGTACTGGCTGCCGATGAGATTAGGCGGCATCTTGAAGATTACGCAGAACACGAGCCGAATCCGAATCTTTGGCATGACCTTTTAGGTGCACTTGAGACAGAGCAGAGAGAGCGTGCCACTCGTAAGGCAAGAAAAATCAGACTGTGCCCAGCCTGCGGGAAGCCCTTGGAGGTCATGAGCATTGCCGACAACCAGCATTCACCAGGCGGATTTGATGTAATTGCCCACTGCCGTAACTGTCTTTCTGATTATGAATGGTTCTGTGATAAGGATGGCGGTGCCTCTGATATGAAGCAGTATTTCTTCGGGTAAGGCGAATGTACATTTCGGCAGGAGACTTTGGGTGTATTCCTTGTCTATAGCGGCTCAACCGTTGAACTATGCGCCAACTTCCGTAAAGAGACCAAAAGGGCCGCACCTGCTCGTATGAACAGGCGCGGCCCTCTAATTTGACGGAAATTTAATTCAGTCTGAAGTAACAGATATTTTTCCCTCTTCCTTCTTTCTTCAGTTCTCCGGCTGCAATCAGCTTACGCAGGGCTCCCTCTATGGAACTGTCACTGAGCGTCGGGCAAAGCTCCCGGATGTCCTGCTTATTGAACCGCCCGATTCTGTTTTTGCTTGCTCTGCGCACCATTTCCAATGCGGGTAGCTTGGTTTCCACAAGCGCCACACGATCCTCAAAGTCCTTATAGGCCGCAAGGATCGTTCCCAGCAGGTACTTGATGAATGGCACTACATCCTCGTTGCCTTCGTGCCAGCCAGTTTGCGCCTGTGCAAGCGCGTCGTAATACAGGTCCTTGTTTTTGGCGATTTTGGCTTCAAGGGAGATATACTTGCCGACATAAAATCCGCTTCGGTACAGAAGCAGCGTTGTGAGCAATCGGCTCATTCGTCCGTTGCCGTCATTGAACGGGTGAATGCACAGGAAGTCATGGATGAAAACCGGGATTGCAATCAACGGCTCCAGTTCCATATTGCCAATCACACGGTTGTATTCCTCGCAGATTCTGTCCAGCGCTTCCGGCGTTTCATAAGGGGCAAGCAGTGTAAACAGTGTTTCCACATGACCGTCCGGATAGGTGGCAGTGATATAATTCTGCACGCTTTTTGTGCGGCCCGCAAGCGGGTTGTTCATGTGGCTGTACAGAATTTTGTGAAGCTGCAGAATGTAGTTCTGCGTGATTGGTATCGCGTCAAAGCTCTCATGAATGATACTCAGCACATCGCGGTATCCAGCGATCTCCTGCTCATCTCGGTTCCTCGGCGTGGTTTTCTCCTCGACGAGCTGCCGGATTCGGGTACTCGTGGTGACGATGCCCTCGATGGCATTCGATGCCTCGGTGCTCTGTATCTTGGCAATTTCCACGAGTTTTTCGAGTTCCTCCGGACGCTGCTTCAAATACAGTTCCTGCTTACCGGCTTCCTTGTATATGGCCGCAATCAGGCCAAGAACATCCGAGTCCCACTTCTGCTCCTTGATTGCGGAGTAATTGAAGGTTCTCATTCCCTCACCCCCCTTCATTTTCCCTTAAATGATATCGAAAAATAAGGGAATAGTCAATAGGCTGTGCCATAAATTCCTTATTATTATGCCACTATTAAGGGATTTATACTCAGAGAGCAAGAAAAGTACCTCCGCCTATCTACCTGCCTATTCTTTGTCTATTGCCCCGCAAACTTTGAGCTGCTATCCTCCCAGAAAACCACTTGCACACCCCTACCATTAGAGTTACAATTCAGGTAATCCCAAACGATTCCCGCTGGGGGTCAGGCGAAAGTTCACCGAAGGGAGCAACTGACATGGATAAAGAGCGTATGGCAGAGTTGGAGAAAATCGAAGCCTATGGTGCCAAGAACGGCTGGGTTGCACCGATGACGGAGGAAGACAGAGAGTTCTTCGCATATTTTCGCTCGGTGTTTAAGCGCTACAATATTTCGCCCTCAAAGGCAACACGGTTGGAATATGATTTTGTGACACGAGTTGCGGAGAGTGAGTTTTATCTCCAGAAGGCAAATGTGTGAGATTATTCTTTGTCTATAGCGGCTCAACCTTTGAGCTGCCCTCTGCGCAGAAACCACTTGCATAACACCCTGCTCAGAGTTACAATGCAGCCAACAGCAATGAGAAACGCTTCCCGTCCGGCACCGGTGAATCTTCACCGGAAACCGGGCGGGAAGCGTTTTTGACCACATAGATTACCACAGACGGCGCTGGAACACCCGGAAACAGTGGAGATAAGAGCGTCAAAGAGTAAGTGAAACAAATTAAAAAGTGCCGAAAACCGCTATAAACGAGCGAAAAAAGTATTCCCGATAAGTTTGGGACCAGGAGACCGTGCGTTCGAGCCGCACTACTCGGTCCAAGGAATGATAATCCGAACTACATTATCCAAGTGGGTAATGTGTTCGGATTTATCATTTCTATTGAGAATATCTTTTAAAAATTGCAAAGCCACACGGTCTGTGTTTGCAGGCCGTGTGGCTTTGGATGGTGGCATGGCAGCACCTTTTGGATGTGCCGTCCCGCATTAGGCTAAAGTTGCCTCATTTGAATCATAATACCCCTCTGAAATATGGTCGTTAATTCCGAATTCCTGCATCGCTGCATAGATACGCAGATGTTCTTTTTTCATGGTTTCTACAACCATTCTCTTGAACTCCGGCGTATATCGTTTGTTTGGTACTCCTTTTGTCGGAAAAACCCGGAGGGTTTTTCCGCAGGCATAAACAAAGTGAGGCAGCCTTATGGCTGCCCCGCTTTGCTATTTGAGGAGATAGGAAAATAGGGAAAGTATTTTTAAGGAATAGGGGTTACGCGGCGGTCCGCTGCTTTGCCTGTGCAGCCAGAGCCTTGATGCCCTCTACCACCAGGTCGATAGCCAGGATCACCAGCAGTACGCCGATGATGCCGCGGATGTAGAACCATGCCACGCCCTGACCGCCGGCCATGATGCCAACGACCTGTGCCTTGATGGTGAACACCAGGGAGGTCAGAGTCACGATCAGCATGAAGAACATGGGGAAGTAGAACATCTTGTTGTTGCGGCCGATCTTACCCAGCCAGCAGCACACGGCCAGCAGGCCCAGAGCAGCCAGCAGCTGGTTGGCAGCGCCGAACAGAGCCCAGATCTTGGCATAGCCGGTCAGGCCCAGAGCAACGCCGGCCACCACGGTGATAGCGGTTGCAACATAGGGGTTGGTGATGACCTTGCGCCAGCCGGTGAGGTCCTTAACATCCTGTCCCTGGGGAGTGAAGAGCTCCTGGAACATATACCGGGCCAGACGAGTGGCGGTATCCACGGAGGTCAGGCAGAAGGCGGAAACGGCCAGGATCAGCATGGAGTAAACTGCATTGTAGCAGCCGCTGCCGAACACCTCGGAGAACATGGAGGCAAGGCCGGTGGCAAACACCACGGTGGGGGTCACGGTCTCACCGGAGGAGTACTTGGCCCAGATGTAACCCACGGCGCACACGGAGATGAGAGCCAGAGCGCACTCAATGAGCATGCCGCCGTAAGCGATGGGCTTGGCATCCTTTTCCTGATCCAGCTGCTTAGCCGTGGTACCGGAGCCCACCAGGGAGTGGAAGCCGGACACAGCGCCGCAGGCGATGGTCACGAACAGGGCCGGGAACATATAACCCAGGGAGGTGCCGCTGGGAGCCAGGGTATCCTTGAAGCCGGTGAAGGCGGGCATATCCACAACGGGGTGGCAGCCCAGAATGCCCACCACAGCCAGGATGATCATACCGTACAGCAGGAAGGAGCTGAGGTAGTCACGGGGCTGGAGCAGGATCCACACGGGAGTGACGGAAGCGACGCCGATGTACAGACCCACAATGATCATCCACACGGTGTAGCTCAGGTAGATGGGGTGCCAGTTCAGACCGATGTACATGCAAGCGGCGATACCGATAACACCGATAACGGTGGCCACGCCCAGAGGAGCGTTGCGGCGGTATACGAAGAAGCCGAAGACAATGGCCATCAGGATGAACATGATGGAGATGATAGCGGTGGAGGCGTTTGCGGAGGAAGCCGCAACATCCACAGCGCCGTCAGCGGTGTAAGTGGCCTTGAAGGTGTTGGCAACGATAGATGCGAAGGCAGCCACCACCAGGATCAGGGTCAGATAAGAGAAAATGATGAACAGTTTCTTAGCCTTGGGGCCGATGGCGTCGCCAATGACCTCGCCGATAGACTGGCCCTTGTGGCGAATGGAAGCGAACAGGGCGCCGAAGTCATGCACGCCGCCGAAGAAGATGCCGCCGATGAGCACCCACAGCATCACGGGCACCCAGCCGAACACAGCGGCCTGAATGGGGCCGTTGATGGGGCCGGCACCGGCGATGGACGAGAAGTGATGTCCCATCAGCACGGGGGCCTTGGCAGGGCAGTAGTCCTTGCCGTCCTCCAGTTCATGAGCGGGGGTGACACGGCTGTTGTCAATACCCCACTTTTTGGCAAGCCAGCCGCCATAGAAGATGTAACCTATGACCAACACGACGATGCCAATGATCAAAAACAATGCAGCATTCATAAAGTTTTCTCCTTTCCTAACAGTTTTCTCTTTGCTTTACAAAACAGCGTTTTATCCAAAAGCTGTGCTGCACTTCTTCCGCTGGCGTTGGAAAATGCTTTTCCCTCCTCCAGCACCGCCAGGCCCGAGTGGAAATCCATCCAACCCCAAAAGGCCATTTTGAAGCTCTTGTAGATGCGGCATTTCCGCAGAGCCTTTTTGGCTGCCTTATCGCAGCTGTCGCACAGGAACATGGCGGTGATGTAGCTGTACATATGCGTGGGACCCGGCTCGATCAGCTCCATGCCGCTGGCATATGCATAGTCCCGGCAGGAGTTGTAGATCTCCTCCGTCAGGTGCGGCACGGAAAACAGATACACATATTCATGGCTTCCGGCCTGCCAGAGCTTCGCCTTCTTGCTCAGCACATATTTTTCCGACATGGCGTGGAAGGCGCAGGTGGCCACCAGCGGAGCCTGATCCTCTTGGGCAGAAGAAATGTCATAGTATCCGGCGTAGCGCCCCAGCAGCTTGTCTACCGCCTCTGTGCGTGTCAGATTTTGCATACGGATTCCTCCTGTTCCTCTTAGCGTTCAGTTCTGCTAATATCTCGTATCATAGGAACTGATAAAAACGAAAAAACGGCCTAAAATCTCCTCAAGAGAAATTTACGCCAATTAATTCCCCTTTGGGGAAATGTAACCCCAAAGGATGTACGAATTATATGCCATATTTTTAACAAATACAAGTGTTAAAATACACAAATTATTCATAAAGATTCTGTTAAAAATTCTGTTTGCATTTTGCAGGAAAAGGGAGTATTATTATAAAAATACATATTTATCGCGGAAATAATTTATTATAAAAACCGCGAAATCCGCAGAATGCAGAGAAATGCAGCCGCTTTCAGGCTGTGTTTTTTTGCGCCCGACCCGCAAGAAACGGGCGCTTCCCGGGTATCCTATTTCTTAACAGACGGAAACAGGAGGGAGACCCATGGGGAAGAGAGGACGGGTGCGGCTGTTTTTCCTGCTGCTGGCGGCGGTGGCAGCGGGATGGCTGGTGCGGGAGGCACGGCTGCTGCGGGAGCCGGCGGCGCTGACGGTGCCCACCTGCGACATCGCCGTGGACTGCCGCCGGGTGCTGCTGGCCACCTCGGAGCAGCTTCAGAGCATCGTGGACCGGCCGGATCTGGCCGCCTGGTACGGGCCCTATATCCTGGACCATGCGGGGCAGGGCTTTCGGGGCCTGTGGAATATTGCCCCCGGGGACACCGTCACCGTGGCCGCTCGGGCCTACCGCTGCCGGTTTGTGACCACCGGCTGGAGCGACTGCGGCATCCGCCCCAAGTCCGGGCCTCTGCCCGCCGCGGCCCTGTGCCTGTGTACCTGCGTTCCCGGCGGGCGGGAGTATGAGATCTATATTGTGGGCCTGGAGCCGGTGTGACCGGAGACAGGCGAAAAGGCTTCGGTTTGCCGCACGCATAATTTTTACACCCGGACTTTTTGGCTATTCGGCCTCTTGCCATTGTCAGGCGCGGATGTTATAATTTATAATGAGGAAGAAACCGAGCGCGGCGGCAGGGGAAATGTAGCCCGGCCTCCCGCTGCGGGATACAATATTAAATTATAAGTTATACAAGGAGAGGAAGGACATGCGATCCATTCGAGATATTTATAAAATAGGTACCGGCCCCTCCAGCTCTCACACCATGGGCCCCGCCCGGGCGGCGGTGCTGTTTCGGGACGAGCATCCAGAGGCGGATAAATTTCAGGCCATTCTCTACGGCTCCCTCTCCAAGACGGGGCGGGGCCACGGCACCGATCGGGCCATCCGGGAGGCCTTTGCGCCCATTGAGGCGGAGGTGATTTTCTCGGAGGAGGACCCCCAGAACCTGAAGCATCCCAACACCCTGGACCTCATCGCCTGGCGGGAGGGCAAGGAGCTGGGCCGCATCCGCATAGAGAGCATCGGCGGCGGCGACATCGTTATCGAGGGCCGGGAGGAAGATAATCAGGGCGAGGAGACCTACATGGAAAACTCCTTTGCCGAGATTTTGCAGTTCTGCCAGTACCGCTATGTGGATCTGGTGGAGTACATAGAGATGAATGAGGGCCCCGACATTTGGGACTATCTCATCGGCGTGTGGCATGTGATGACGCGTTCCGTGGAGGAGGGCCTCTCCCGCACCGGCGAGCTGCCCGGCGGCCTGCACATCCAGCGCAAGGCCAAGTATATGTTCGAGCATATCGTGGAGACCAAGCACCCGGAGCTGGTGGAGTGCCAAAAGGTCTGCTCCTATGCCTACGCTGTCAGCGAGCAGAACGCCGACAACGGCACCATCGTCACCGCCCCCACCTGCGGCGCCTGCGGCGTGCTGCCGGCGGTGCTGTACTACTTCAAGGATAAGCGGAACCTGTCCGACCTGGATATTGCCCATGCTTTGGGCGTGGCGGGCCTGTTCGGTGAGCTGGCCAAGCGCAATGCCTCCGTCTCCGGGGCTGAGTGCGGCTGTCAGGCGGAGGTGGGCGTAGCCTGCTCCATGGCCGCCGCCGCTGCCTGCCAGGCCTTCGGCTATAACATCCATCAGATCGAGTACGCCGCCGAGGTGTCCTTGGAGCATCATCTGGGCCTCACCTGCGACCCCATCTGCGGCCTGGTGCAGGTGCCCTGTATCGAGCGCAATGCCGTGGCCGCCATGCGCGCCATCAACTCGGCCAACATCGCCTACTTCCTCACCGGCACCCGGAATATCAGCTATGACATGGTGCTGAAAAGCATGTATTACACGGGCCTGGACATGAACCAGCGCTACCGGGAGACCGCCGAGGGCGGCCTGGCCCGCATCTATACCCGCCGGGGAAAATAAAATCTCCCGGCATAAAATGATTTGCATTTTTCACGCCTACAGGCGGCCCGGAAAGGGCCGCCTGTATTTTTGGCAAAACTTTGCAAAGAATGCCCGCCGTTCCTTGACGCAGGGCCGGAAAAAGAGTAAAATATAGCGTATCAATATGTCTAATGCACTACGCAGGAGGGAATAGACCATGGCCGAGAGCAGAAGCCCCAGACAACCGAATAAGCCGGATAAAAACGAGGTGTGGTCCTGGGTGGTCATTGCCATCCTGTTTGCCTTTGCCTGGCCTGTGGGACTTATTGTGCTTTTTGCCAAGCTTTCAGACCGCAAGCGCAAGTCGGGACGGGGTACGCAGTCCACGATCATCACAGCCGAGACGGAGGACACCGCAGAAACCGCCCCCGGGAGTGCGGAGAAAAAGAGCAGCTCCGCCGGACAGACAAAAAAGAAGGGGAGCAGTATCCTCCGCCGCACGCCCAAGGTTTCCGATGGCAATGCCAATGTACTGCGGAACATCGGAATTGTTCTGACCATTATCGGCAGTATTGTCCTGTTTGGCACGGCCAGTGACTACCTGTTTTTCCTGCAGGACGGCCATTGGGCCTGGTTTTTGGAGGAAGTGTTCTTTCCCATGGGCATCACCGCCGGGGGCCTGGGGCTGCTGCTGGGCAGCCACTGGATGCGCCGTCGTCTGCGCCGCTATGCCAAGTACCAGGCCATCGCCGGAAAGAAGCCCACGGTGACCATTTCCCAGCTGGCCACCGCCGCAGATGTGTCCCCCCGCCGGGTGGAAAACGACCTGGAGCAGATGGTGCAGAAGGGCTTTTGGGGCAAGGAGGCCTATCTGGACCTGGGCCGGGGCGTTTTGGTGCGCACCTTTGAGGCAGCCGAGGACCTGGAGCAGGCCCAAAAGGAGGCACAGCCCATCCCGGAGGAGACCCGGGATGGTTACAGCGGCCAGCTCCGGGACATCCGCTATGCCAATGACCGCATTGCAGACCCCGTTATCAGCGCCAAGATCGACCGGCTGGAGGATCTGGCCGGCAAGATATTCCGCATTGTGGAGGAGGAGCCGGCCAAGAAAGCCAAGGCGTCTACCTTCCTGAATTATTACCTGCCCACCACCCAAAAGCTCCTGGATAGCTATGCCGACTTCGAGGAGTCCGGCGTCAGCGGTGAGAATGTGTCCCAGGCCAAGCAGCGCATTGCCAGCACCATGGATAATATCGTGGCGGGCTTTGAGCGGCAGCTTGACCAGCTCTATCAGTCCGATGCCATGGATGTGGACAGCGACATCCGCGTCATGGAGCAGATGCTCCGGCGGGACAGCGGCAGCGTGGCCGAGGATTTCGGCCTGGGTGCGGCGGTACAGCAGGAGGAAGAATAAAATATGCAGCGGCGACTGCCTGTTTTCAGGGCGGTCGTCGCTTCCGTGCATTTCTTGAGGCACGGGCGCAGGTGCGGTAAAGCCTTGCCGCGCAAAAACGGAGACGGTTTTCAGCAGAAAAACGCCGGGGACCGTGATAAAATTTTGAAAAATAGAGGAGGCGAGAGCGGTGGATAGAGCGGCGTTTTTCGGCGGCACCTGGTGCGCGGCGGCGGATTGGTTCGGGGCGCACCCCGTGGAGAAGGGCTACCGCTTCCGCCTGTGGGCGCCCCACGCCCGGGCGGTGAGCCTGGCGGGCGATTTTTCCGACTGGGAGCCTATGGAAATGACCTGCCGAGACGGTGTGTGGGAGTGCGTGGCGGAGGAGGCAAGGGCCTACGACAGCTATAAATTCTGCCTCACCCAAGCAGACGGCAAAAGGGTGTGGAAGGCCGACCCCTACGCTTTCCATACAGCCACCCGCCCCCAGACAGACAGCAAATTAGCCCCCCTGGACTATGCCTGGCAGGATGGAGCCTGGCAGCGGAGTCTGGCCGAGAAGCCCCTGCTGGAGCGGCCTCTGAATATCTATGAGGTCCACCTGGGCTCCTGGCGCCGCTACGCCGACGGCAGCCCCTTTGACTACCGCAAGCTGGCCGACGAGCTGGCGGAATATGTGTCGGACATGGGCTACACGGCGGTGGAGCTGATGCCGGTGACGGAGTACCCTCTGGATGCCTCCTGGGGCTACCAGTGTACGGGTTACTTCGCCCCCACCTCCCGCTATGGCACCCCCCGGGACTTCAAGTACCTGGTAGACAGGCTCCACCGGGCGGGTCTGGCGGTGTTTTTAGACTGGGTCCCGGCCCATTTCTGCAAGGATGAGCAGGGCCTGTATAGGTTCGACGGCACCTGCCTCTATGAATATGATGACCCCCTGAAGTGGGAGCACGACGGCTGGGGCACCCGGGTCTTTGACTACGGCAGGGGAGAGGTGCGCAGCTTCCTGCTCTCGTCTGCCCTGTGGTGGCTTCGGGAGTACCATATGGACGGCCTGCGGGTGGATGCCGTGGCCTCCATGCTGTATCTGGACTATGGCCGCACCCACTGGCGCAGGAATAAAAACGGCGGCCGGGAAAACCTGGAGGCGGTGGCGTTTTTGCAGCTCCTCAATGCCGCCGTCCACCGGGAAAAGCCCGGGGCGCTGATGATTGCCGAGGAGTCCACCGCCTGGCCCCATGTAACGGGGCCCGAGGGCCTGGGCTTTGACCTGAAGTGGAACATGGGCTGGATGAACGACCTCTGCCACTACCTGAAAATGGACCCCTATTTCCGCCAGTACCACCACAAGGATGTGACCTTTTCCCTGGTCTACGCCTTCTCCGAGCGGTTTGTGCTGCCCATCTCCCATGACGAGGTGGTCCACATGAAGGGCTCTCTCCGGGGCAAAATGCCCGGGAATGAAGCCATGCAGCTGGCAGGAGTCAAGAGCTTTCTGGCCTATATGCTGGCCCACCCGGGGTGCAAGCTGCTGTTCATGGGTGGGGAGCTGCCCCAGTGGAAGGAGTGGGACTTTGCAGGAGAGCTTGACTGGTCCGTTTTGCAGGATGCGGCGGTGTCCGCTGCCCACGGCTGCATCCGGGCGCTGAACCGGTTTTATAAGAACAATCCGCCCCTGTGGGAAAACGATACGGATTGGGACGGCTTTTCCTGGCTGGTGCCGGACGACAGCTCCAATAATATCCTGGTCTTTCTCCGCCGGGACCGCAAGGGCCGGGAGCTTATATGCGCGGTGAATTTTTCTCCCGTGGCCCGGGAGGAGTACCGCTTCGGCGTGCCGAAAAGGGCGGAGTACAGAGAGGTGTTTAACACCGACGATGTCCGGTGGGGCGGCAGCGGCATCGTCAATGAAAAACCCATTCCGGTGGAGGCGGCCCCGTCCCATGGCCGCGAAACCTCCATCCGTGTGCGCATACCGCCCCTGGGTGCGGTGTATCTCCAAGGCCGGGGAGCCTTTAAGCAGAAGAAAGGAGCGGATCATCCGTGAAAAAAGAATGTATCGCCATGCTGCTGGCCGGGGGCCAGGGCAGCCGGCTCTATGTCCTCACCGGGGATATGGCCAAGCCTGCCGTCCCCTTTGGAGGGAAGTTCCGCATCATCGACTTTCCCCTGTCCAACTGTACCAACTCCGGCATCGACACCGTGGGTGTGCTGACCCAGTACCGTCCCCTGGAGCTGAACAGCTACATCGGCAGCGGCCAGCCCTGGGAGCTGGACCGCATGAACGGCGGCGTACATATCCTGCCCCCCTATCAGAGCAATTCCGGGGCCGGGTGGTACAAGGGCACCGCCAATGCCATCTATCAAAATATCGGCTTCGTAGACCTGTATGACCCGGACTATGTGGCCGTCCTCTCCGGCGACCATATCTATAAAATGGACTACTCCCGGATGCTCCGCCGCCATAAGGAGGCCGGGGCCGACTGCACCATCTCCGTTATGGAGGTCCCCTGGCAGGAGGCAAGCCGCTTCGGCATTATGAATGTAGATGACCGGGATACCATTACGGAGTTCGAGGAAAAGCCCGCCCATCCCAAGAGCAACCTGGCTTCCATGGGCATTTACATCTTCACCTGGAAAAAGCTCCGGGCGTACCTGCTGCAGGACGAGGCAGACCCCACCTCCTCCAACGACTTCGGCAAAAATGTCATCCCCGCCATGCTCCGCGCCGGGGAGAAAATGGTGGCCTATCGCTTCGAGGGCTATTGGAAGGATGTGGGCACCCTGGACTCCCTGTGGGACGCCAATATGGATATGCTCGCTCCCGGCTCGGGCCTGAACCTGCTGGATAAGCGCTGGCCCATTTACAGCCGCACCCCCTCCTGTCCGCCCGCCTTCTATGCGGCCACGGCGGATGTGGGCAACAGTGCCGTGGCCAAGGGCTGCGACATTCGCGGCGAGGTAAAAAATACGGTCCTCAGCTACAACGCCGTGGTGGAGGAGGGGGCTCAGGTCACCTACTCCGTGGTTATGCCCGGGGCGGTGGTGAAAAAGGGCGCCCGGGTGGAATACGCCATCCTGGGCGAAAACAGTGTGGTAGGGGAGGGCGCCCATGTGGGGGCCGGCCCGGAGACTGCCAAGGACCCCGACAAATGGGGCGTGGCGGTGCTGGGGCCTCAGGCTCACGCGGCCCCCGGGGAGACCGTCCCCGCCGGAGCCATGCTGGATAAAACCCACGGACAGGAGGCGAAAAAGGTATGAACGGAATGCACGGCATCATCTTTTCCTATGAAAAATCCAACGGCCTGCGGGAGCTGACAGAGCCCCGCATCCACGGCTCCGTGCCCTTTGGCGGGTCCTACCGCATGGTGGACTTCATCCTCTCGGACATGGTCAATGCCGGTATCCGGGATGTAGGCGTTCTGATGCACGGCAAGTGCCAGAGCATGATGGACCACCTGCGCAGCGGCAAGAGCTGGGACCTCTCCCGGAGCTTTGGAGGGCTTACGCTGCTGCCGGTATTCGCCTATAACAGCGCCCGGGGCAACGGGCGATTCCGGGGCAAGCTGGAGGCTCTGGATGTGGTCAGGGATTACCTGCGGCACATCGGCCAGGACTATGTCCTCCTGGCCGACAGTGATGTGGCCCTGAATATCGACCTTCAGGCCGTGCTTCGGGCCCACATAGATACCGGCGCAGATGTGACGGCGGTGTGCGCCCCCTCCACCGGCGACGGTATGTACCTGGTGGCCGATGAGACCGGCCGGGTCCGGGAGGTGGTGGAAAACCTCCGCCGGGGCAACCGCTGCCTGCAGATCTTTCTGCTGCGGACGGAGCTGCTGCTCAGCCTGGTGGAGCGGTTCGTCAGCCGCCACGAGTACAGCTTTCAGGAGTGTGTGCTGCAGGGGCTTACAAAGGAAATGCACATCCACGGGTATGTTTTTCACGGCTTTGCCGCCCATATCACCGATGTGGCCGGATACTATGAGAGCAGTATGCGGCTTTTGGACCCGGCGGTGCGGCAGGATCTGTTCTGCCCTCAGCGCCCTATTTATGCCAAGGAAAACGACGCCGCCTCCACCTATATGGACCCCCAGGGGGGCTGCGTAAATTCTCTGGTGGACGACGGGTGCGACATCCAGGGCAGTGTGCATAGCTCCATTCTCAGCCGTGGCGTCCGGGTGGAAAAGGGCGCCGTGGTAGACGGCTGCATTCTCTTTAAGGACACGGTGGTGGGTCGTGGCGCGCAGCTGCGCCATGTCATTGCCGATAAAGATGTGAAGGTCGGCCCCGGCGTACACCTGGAGGGTACGGAAAAATATCCCCTGGTGCTGAGCAAGGGCGCGGAGGTATAAGGTGAATATTCTCTATGTAACAGGGGAGGCCGCCCCCTTCTGCAAAACCGGCGGCCTGGCGGATGTATCCGGAAGCCTTCCGGTGGCCCTGGCAAAGCGCGGCCACCGGGTAGCGGTGATCCTGCCGCTGTATAATACCATTGCGGCCCGGTGGCGGCAGCAAATGACCTTCCGCAAGCACATCTATGTAGACCTTTCCTGGCGGCATGAATACTGCGGGCTGTTTTCCTTGGACTATCAGGGCGTCACCTGGTATTTTGTGGATAACGAGCACTATTTTGCCCGGGGACGCCTCTACGGGGAGGGGGACGACGGCGAGCGCTTCGGCTTTTTCTCCCGGGCGGTGATGGACCTTCTCCCTCTGCTGGACCGGGTGCCGGATGTCATCCACTGCAACGACTGGCAGACCGCCCTGGTCCCCATCTACCGGCAGGACCTGGCGGGGCGCTGGGACGCCCTTCGCAGCATCCGCACGGTGTTTACTATTCATAATGTGGAGTACCAGGGTAAGTTCGGCCCGGAGACGGTGGAGGACCTCTTCGGCCTGGACCGGGGCTGGTACGAGGACGGCACCCTCCAGATGGACGGCTGCGTGAATCTGATGAAGGGGGCCATGCTCTGCGCCGATGCCGTCACCACCGTCAGCCCCACCTATGCCCGGCAGCTCCACCAGAGCGCCTACGCCGAGGGCATGGAGTCCGTGGTCCAGCGCTGCGGCGAGAAGTTCACCGGCATTGTCAACGGCATCGACACCGCCGTTTTCGACCCTGCCACCGACCCGGAGCTGACGGCCCATTTCTCGGCCCAGCGCCTGCGTGGCAAGGCCGACTGCAAAAAAGCCCTGCAAAAGGAGCTGGGCCTCCAGGTCCAGAGCGATGTTCCCCTGCTCTCCGTGGTCAGCCGCCTGGTGGGGCATAAGGGCATCGACCTCATCTGCGAGAGCCTGGATGTTGTGATGCAGACGGGCTGCCAGCTGGTGATCCTGGGCAGCGGCGACGGGCAATACGAGGATTTCTTCCGCTATGCGGAAAACCGCTATAAGGGCCGTCTGTGCGCCTATATCGGATACAATGAGGCCCTGGCCCACCGCATCTATGCCGGCAGCGACCTCTTTCTGATGCCCTCCCGCTCCGAGCCCTGCGGACTTTCTCAGATGATCGCCATGCGCTACGGTGCGGTGCCCATCGTGCGTCAGACCGGCGGCCTGGCCGACACCGTCCGCTCCTGCCAGCTGGGCCAGGAGGACGGCAACGGCTTCGTTTTCGCCGATTACAGCGCCTTCGATATGCAGTATGTCATCTCCCAGGCGGTGAACCTGTACCGCACGGACATCCACCGCTTCCGCCAGGTGCAAAAGCGCGGCATGACCGATGATTTCAGCTGGGACGCCAGCGCCGGCGCTTACGAATCCCTCTATCAGCATATTACCGGACAAACAAGGAGTACCAAATGACCAAGGAAGCACTGAAGGAAGCCATTATCCAAAGACTGCGCATCAACTGCGGCTGCTCGCCCCGGCAGGCGGGAGACGGAGATATGCTCCGGGCCTGCGCCATGGTCCTGCGGGACAGTATGGCCGAGCGGGGCGCTACCACCCGGGAGGAGCGGGACAGGTGCCAGGAGCGCCAGGTCCACTATCTGTCCCTGGAGTTTCTCATGGGCCGCAGCCTTTTGAAAAACGCCTATAACCTGGGCCTTTTGGAGAGTTTGACCCAGGCGGTGGAGGAGCTGGGCTTCAAGGCCGCCGATCTTTTCGAGCAGGAGCCCGATGCAGGGCTGGGTAACGGCGGCCTGGGCCGCCTGGCCGCCTGCTATTTAGACAGCATGACCACCCTGAACATCCCCGCCACCGGCTACTCCATCTGCTATGAGCTGGGTATTTTTAAGCAGAAGATCGTGGAGGGCCAGCAGGTAGAGCTGCCCGACGACTGGCTGGATATAGGCGGCGCGTGGCTGCTGCCCCGGCCCCAGGACGCGGAGGAGGTCCACTTCGGCGGCACCGTCCGCACCAAGTGGGACGGCGGCCAGCTCATGGTCGTGCATGAGGACTATACCCGGGTCCTGGCCGTGCCCTGCGACATGGAGATCGCCGGCTATGGCACCGACCATGTCAATGCCCTCCGCCTTTGGCAGGCCCGCAGCCCCAAGAGCGTGGATATGCAGCTTTTCAGCCGAGGCCAGTACCTCCAGGCCAGCGAGGAGCGCACCATGGCCGATGCCATCAGCAAGATCCTCTACCCCGAGGATAACCACTATGAGGGCAAGTCCCTGCGCCTGAAGCAGCAGTACTTCTTCGTCTCCGCCACCGTCCAGTCCATCACCCGCAAGCACCTGGAGGTGTACGGCACCCTGCGCAATTTCCACGAGAAAAATGTCATTCAGATCAACGATACCCACCCGGCCCTGGTCATTCCGGAGCTGATGCGTATTTTCATGGACGATGCGGGCATGGGCTGGGATGAGGCGTGGAACATCACCAAAAACAGCGTGGCCTATACCAACCACACCGTCCTGGCCGAGGCCCTGGAGTGCTGGCCCCAGACCCTGTTTGAGACCCTCCTGCCCCGTATTTGGCAGGTGATCGTGGAGATTGCCCACCGCTGGCAGAGCCGGGTAGAGGAGCGGTTCCGCGACCCCGCCAAAACCGAAAAGCTGGCCATCATCTGGGACGGCGGCGTCCGCATGGCCAACCTCTGCATTGCCGGGGGCATGAGCGTCAACGGTGTGTCCGCCCTGCACTCGGAGATCTTGCGCAGGGATGTGTTCCGGGACGCTTATGAGATGTGCCCCGGGCAGTTTCACAATGTCACCAACGGCGTGGACCACCGCCGCTGGCTCAGCCAGGTAAACCCCGGCCTGCACAGCCTCATCTGCGACCTTACCGGAGACGGTTATCTCCTGCACCCGGAGCAGCTGCAAGGGCTGGACGCCTATGAAAGCGATACCTCCGTGCTGCATCGCCTGGAGGAGATCAAGGGGGAGAATAAGGCCCGCTTCGCCCATTGGGCCAAGCGCCAGCAGGGGGTGATACTAAACACCGATGCCGTGTTCAATGTCCAGGTCAAGCGCCTGCACGAGTATAAGCGGCAGCTGCTGAATGTCATGCACATTCTCTACCTCTACCAGCGCCTGCAGGATAGCCCCAACATGGACCTCCGCCCCCAGACCTTCCTCTTCGGGGCCAAGGCCGCCCCGGGCTACGCCGTGGCTAAGCGGATCATCCGGCTCATCGGCTCCCTGGCCGATCAGATCAATCACGATCCTCTCTGCAAGGACAGGCTTCAGGTGGTGTTTTTGGAGAATTACCGGGTGTCCATGGCCGAGGCTCTGATGCCCGCCAGCGAGGTGTCTCAGCAGATCTCCACCGCCGGCAAGGAGGCCAGCGGAACGGGCAATATGAAGTTTATGATGAACGGAGCCGTCACCGTGGGCACTCTGGACGGGGCCAATGTGGAGATGCATCAGGTGCTGGGGGATGAGAATATCTTCCTCTTCGGCCTGAAGGCGGAGGAGGCTGCGGCCCTCTCCCGGCACTATGACCCCAAGCTGCTGTACGACCGGGATCCTGTGCTGCGGCGGGTGCTGGACGGCATTCGCGACGGCTTCCGGGACGGCGTCAGCTATGAGGACATCTACCGCCGCCTGCTCTTCGGCGATAACTGCCCGGCGGACCAGTACCTGCTCCTGGCGGACTTCGTCTCCTACTGCGACGCAAGCCGCCGCATGATCGACACCTATGGCCATCGGGAGCGCTGGAACCAAATCAGCCTGCACAATATCGCCCGCAGCGGCGGCTTTGCCGCCGACCGCGCCATCCGGGACTACGCCCGGGATATTTGGCATGTCCCCTGCAAGGAGTAAAGAGAATATAAGTTTCCCCAAGCGGCGGCACCCATCCGGTGCCGCCGCTGAGACTGTCGAAAAACCCTCCGGGTTTTTCCGACAAAAGGCTTGCAGTCTGCTGCGCGCATAATTTTGAGCCCTTGGCTCAAAATTCCACACTGGCAGCCTGAGAGGTATTTTCTCTCACGCACATGTCGCGAGAGAAAATGATTTTATTTCTTTGCCGCCTGCGGGCGGCAAACTCTGCGAGGCTTTTTTGACACGCTGAGCGGCGGCATCCCTCCGGTGCCACCGCTTTCTCATACTACCACCACCACACATTTCCCCTCTTTTCATCGGTTGACATTTGTGGTAAAATGGAAATTGAAATTTTATGAGCAAAAAAAGAGGAAGAAAGTATGGATATTACCCAGGGCGTGCCCTTTGACAGCTTCGGCCTTTCCGAGCCCACTATGCGCGCCATCAGAAACAAAGGTTATACCGTTTCCACCCCTGTCCAGGCCGGGTGCATTCCCCCTATGCTGGCCGGGAAGGATGTCATCGCCAAGGCCCCCACGGGCACCGGCAAGACCATGGCCTTCGGCCTGCCCATCATCGAGCGTATCGACCGGGAGAGCGAGGCGGTCCAGGCCCTGATCCTGGCCCCCACCCGGGAGCTGGCCATGCAGATCACCCAGGAGCTGCGGGAGGTGGCCGTGTGCCACGAGGGCGTGCGGGTGGTTTGCCTGTACGGCGGTGAGCCCATCGGTAAGCAGATCAACGCCCTCAAGCGTAGGCCTCAGATCGTGGTGGCCACCCCCGGCCGCCTGTCCGACCACATGAAGCGCCGCACCGTTTCGGTGAAAGAGGTGCAGACCGTGGTGCTGGACGAGGCCGACCGTATGCTGGACATGGGCTTTATCCACGATGTCACCCGCATTCTGGACAAGGTCCCCAACCGTAAAAATCTCGGCATGTTCTCCGCCACCATTTCCCGGGAAGTTATGGACATCTCCTGGGTCTACCAGCGGGACCCCGAGGAGATCACCGTCCGGGCCACCCAGGAGAATAAGCCCGACATCCTGCAGTATCGTCTGGAGGTGCCCTCGGACCAAAAGGTAGATACCATTGCCCGCATCATCGCCGGGGAGAACCTGGAGCGTGTCATGTGCTTCTGCAATACCAAGGGCTCCACGGAGCGCCTGACCAAGTTCCTGCAAATGCGCGGCCTGGACGCCCAGTGCATCCACGGCGACATTCCCCAGCGCAAGCGCGAGGCGGTGATGGCCCTGTTCCGGGAGGGAAAGCTCCATGTATTCGTTGCAACGGATGTGGCCGCCCGGGGCATTGATGTAGATGATGTGGATGCGGTGTTTAACTACGATGTGCCCGATGAAAACGAGTATTACATCCACCGCATCGGCCGCACGGGTCGTGCCAAGCGCCACGGCGTGGCCTATACCTTACTGTCGGATTTCCCCAGCCGTATGCGGCTGGACGACATCGCCCGCAATACCCGCAGCCAGATCATCCCCGCCACGGTGGATGAAAGGGGCTGCGTGGTACCGGAGAAGAAGTGATATGAAAGCGCACAAAATAAGGAGTTAGCCTATGAAAAAACTAAAGCGATACGCGGCCCTGCTCCTGGCCTTGACCCTGGTGGCGGGCCTGCTGGCCGGCTGCCGCCGGGAGGACAGCCTCTCCTTCCGGGTGGGCTTTGGCCGCGTTCCCGCCACCCTGGACCCGGCCCTGGCCTCTGCGGATGAGGAAAAGATCGTGGTGAGCCACCTGTTTGAAAACCTGATGAAGCTGCAGTCCGATGGCAGCGGCGGCACCACCGCTGTAAACGGTATGGCCCGCAGCTACCAGTGCGACGCCACCGCCGAGGGCCAGGAGACCTACACCTTCAAGCTCCGTTCGGCCACCTGGTCCGACGGCACCAAGGTCACCGCCCAGGACTTTGTCTACGCCTGGAAGCGCCTGGTGGCCCCGGAGACTGGCTCCAAAAACGCCAAGCTGCTGGACATGGTGGCCGGCTACACCGCGGCCCGGGCCGGGGATGCGGAGGCCCTCCAGGTGTCCGCCCCGGACGAGGAGACCTTCGTGGTGGCGCTCAGCGGCCGCTGCCCGTATTTCATCGACAGTGTCTGCACGGCGGCGGCTACCATGCCCGTGCAGAGTGCCGCAGTCGCCCAGGAGAATTGGTCCATGTCCGCCTCCACCCTGGTCACCAACGGCCCCTACACCGTTTCCTCCTGGGAGGGCGATACCCTGACCCTGACCCAGAGCGCCGACTATCACGATAAGCGCCGCCTGGGCCCGGAGAATCTCACCTTCCGCTTCACCGCCGATGCCAAGACCGCCAACTCTCTCTATGACCGGGGGGAAGTGGACTTTGTCCTGGGTCTGACGGAGGAGGCCGTCGCCAAGAAAATTGACAGCTGGACCCCGGATAGCTATCCTGAGACCAGTGTGGTCCTGCTGAACCAGCTCTCCAGCCTCACCAGCAATGAGAATGTCCGCCGGGCTATGGGCCTGGTCATCGACCGCAACGCCATCGCCGAGCTTTTGGGTGCCCGCACCCATCCGGCGGCCGAGGGCCTTGTGACCTGGGGCATCCGCAGTACCGCCGGCGGCCAGTTCCGTGACCTCGGCCCCGCCGTGGATAACGACAGCGAGAATTACGAGAAAAACTGCCAGACCGCCCGGGAGCTGATGCAGGCGGCGGGCTATACCGCCGGCGCCTTGGCTAAGCTGGGCACCGTGACCATGCTCTATGAGTCCGACGGTATCACCGACTCCCTGGCTGCCCTTTTGCAAAAGACCTGGAAGGAGAAGCTGGGCCTGGATGTGACTCTGCAGGGCGTCACCACCGCCCAAATCGACCAGGCCCTGGCCCGGGGCGAGTACACCATCGCCGCCCTGCGCGTCAGCAGCGACCGCAACGATGCCACGGGCTTCCTCAATAGCTGGCGCAAGGGCAACGAGGATAACTACGCCAATTTCTATTCCAGCGCCTATGATATGCTCCTGCGCGTAGCGGCTGTGTCCGTCAGCCAGGAGGCCCGGGACGCCTATCTGGAGGATGCCGAGCGGCTGCTGCTGGAGCAGGGCAATGTGATCCCGCTGTATTACAGCACTATAAGCTGGAGCCTGTCGGAGCATTACACCGGTGTTTTCGGCGACGGCTTAGGCCGGTACTTCTTCTATGCGGTCCATAAGGCCAGCAAGTAAAAGACCGTCCCTAATATCGCTTCCGTAGGGGAGGACGACTCTGTCCCTCCCGTGGGCGGGAACAGTGGATGGGTAAAAAATAAAGACGGCAGCTGCGTCTATACGCGCGGCTGCCGTCTTTTTGGGTTAGTTTTCTTTTTGGGCATGGTTTATGCGGCTGATCAGGATGGTGATTTCATCTTCGTTCAGGGTGCCTTCCAGGATGGCCTCGTGTTTTTTGCCGCTGCGGTCGATGAAATGGAAAAACTGACGGCTGACCTGAGCGGGGGCGGCGAGGGTGGCGGCGTGATGGACTTTGATGGTCCCCCTACCGCACCGCTCAATTTCGGTGTATTCGTAATATTTTCCGTTAAAGGGGTTGGTTTTGAAGTAAAAACCCTTTGGCCCGATGCAAATTTTATAGTAAAAATAGCGGACTATGAGCCTTACAAAGGTCACGGACATGAGGGTGGCTATGCCGCCGAAGGCCAAGGCGATGAAGGGCACTTTATTGGGGCCGGGCTGAAGCTGGTCGATTGTCAGCACAATGAAAAACGCGGCAATAACACCCACGATCACCATTCGCGTGATGCCGTAGGGCTTGCCGGTGATGACATAATCCCATTTTTCGGATTTGGTGTGCATAGCATTCTTCCTCCGAATATATTTATGTGCCGCTGTGCCCGAAGCACCAGGTGCAGGCGTCATATCCGGACGCCTTGGCCTGCCGCAGGGTCACGGCGGTGGTGTTGTCCTTACCCACGATGTACTTGCAGTCCGCCTTGTGGTAGCACTGGCCCGACTCCGTGAGATATACCGTGGGATTCTCGCGGTGTACGGCCCCCACCGTCACCACAGCCGCCAGCACCAGCACCGCCAGGCACAGGGCTATGAGTGTGGCCGTGCGCCGGGGCCGGCAGGTCTCGTTGTAGCGCATGAGCCGGGCGGAGAAGTCGTTAGCCTCCTGCTCCTCCAAAATGCCGGACCCCGGCCCGGTGGTGGCGGCCCGGTTCAGATGTCCGCACAAAATGTGTCCCAGCTCGTGGCTGAGCAGGATCATCTGCTCGTGCTGGGACAGGTTTTCCTGCAGGAACACGATCCGCAGATTTGCGTCCTGGTAGGTGAAGGCCGACAGCCCCGAGGCGTAGTTGACCAGCTGCAGGGAGGTGAGCAGGGTGCCGACCTCCTTGCAGTTAGAGAGCCTACTGAACTCCACCAGCGAAAAGCCCTGCTCCTGCAGGGCTTTTTCCAGATCTGTAACAGTAAATGGCCTATGGTGGAATTGTGCTAAAAAGGCGTGAGCCTCCCGCTGCACGGCCGTCATAGGAAGGATCCCTTTCTGTTATTCCTTGTTTTCCAGGCTGTCTCTGGCCTTGAGCACCCGCAGTGCATCCGCAGCGTCCGCCGCATTCTTGGTGGGCATATTCACGCTGGTGAAGCTGCCGCCGTAGGCTGCTGCCTGGCCGGAGAAGGTATCCGCCGCGTCACGGCAGCGCTCTGCCTCCACCTTCAGCACGGTGGCCACAGTGTGGCGTCCGTAGCTGTCCAGCTGGGCGTACTGGGTCAGCAGCTCCTGGGTGTCGTCGGTGAGATAGAAGGCGGAGTCATCGGACAGAGCCTTGATACCTAAAACCTTGCAGATCTGCACCACGGTGTCGAAAGAGGAGCCGCCTATGCCATTATGCAGGGCGCTGTTGATGGTGGACAGAGGAATGCCTACCGTTAAGGCGAACTGCCGCACACTCTTGTACTGCCGGGAGATTTCGGTACGAACAATTTTCGTCAAGTTATCCATAATAAGACCCTCTTTTTCTATGCAGAATTAGATTTTGTTTATTTTACCATAGAAATTACAAAATGCCAATAGGAAAAGTTTTCCAAAAATGAAAAAATTTTTTATATAATCTGACAGTGAATTTGTTCCTCTCGGAGAAATTCGCCCCAAAAATTAGGGGGGTTTATTTTAGGAATGCACTATGCTATAATATACATTATTCAGCGCGTAAAAAAAGCCTCACAGAGTTTGCCGCCCGCAGACTGCAAACCCTTTGTCGGAAAAACCCGGAGGGTTTTTCGACAGTCACTATAATATACATTACTATGTCAACTATGTCATACAGCCATGCAGCCGGGAGCAAGGGAAGGAGGGAGCCGCCATGGGTCAGAAAAAAACGGGAAAGCACCTGAAGCCCTTTACCCTGGTCAAGGATCTGTTCGACCGCTATTACGGCCACGATGTAGCCCGGGACGGCGCTGCCCTGACCTACTATCTGCTCTTTGCCATCTTTCCCCTGCTTATCTTCATCAGCACCCTGGTGGGCCTAATGAATTTAGATATTGAGGAGCTTATGTCCACCGTCAGCCACATTCTGCCTGAGCAGGTGGCGGGCATCATGCGCAGCTACCTGGAGTATGTGTCCACCAGCCCCAGCCGGCAGCTTTTGGTGTTCAGCCTGATTTTCTCCGTTTGGTTTCCCATGCGGGCCACCAGCTGCCTGATGCACTCCGTGCGCAAGGCCTACGGCATCTCCCAGCCTGCCAGCATGATCGGCGGCACCCTGCGCAACTTTTTCTTCACCCTCTGGCTCATCGTCACCATCGCCGCCAGCATCGTCCTCACCACGGTGGGCCACCGGGCCCTGGCCTTTGCCGCCAAGTTCGTCCGCCTGTCCGATAGCTTCATCGACCTCTGGGGCAGCCTTCGTTTTGTGCTTTTGGGCGTTGTGATGCTGCTGGTGCTGGTGCCGATGAACATGGTGGCCCAGGGCCGCCGCTGTCCCCTGCGAGAGGTGGTGCCCGGTGTACTTTTGAGCATGGCCGCCTGGCTGGCCCTGAGCCTGGCCTTTTCCTACTATGTGGAGCAGGTGGCCCACTATTCGGAGCTGTATGGCTCCATTGCCACCATCGTGGTGGTGCTTTTATGGCTGTATATGACCGGCCAGGTGCTTATTATGGGCGCAGAGTATAACGGTGCGCGCCTTGCCTATCGGAGCGCGAAAAGCGTCCCCTTGCCAAAAGAGGAGGAACAGACAGAATGAAAATCATCATTGTGGGAAACGGTAAAGTGGGCTATGCCATTGCCAGCCAGCTGGCCGGAGAGCACCACGATATTACCATGGTAGACAGCAGCCCCACGGCGCTGCACCGGGCGGAGAACGCCCTGGATGTCATGTGCATCCAGGGAAACGGCTCCTCCATCAGCGTCCTGAAGGAGGCCGGAGCCCAGTCGGCGGACCTGGTCATCGCCGTGACCAATTTGGATGAGACGAATCTCCTCTGCTGCTTCATTGCCAAAAAGCTGGGGGCGGGCCACACCATCGCCCGGGTCCGTAGCACCGAGTACCGCCGGGATGCCGATATGCTGAAAAAGGAGATCGGCCTGGACATGGTCATAAACCCCGATCTGGCCGCCGCCCAGGAGATCGCCCGAATCGTTTCCACCCCCTCGGCCTTCTCCGTGGAGCCCTTTGCCCAGGGCCGCATTGATATGATCGGCTTTGATGTAACGGCGCAGACCCATGTGGCAGGCCGCTCCCTCAGTGAGTTCAGCAGCCATACTTTGGCCAAGGTTTTGTTCTGCGTGGCGGTCCATGAGGGGGAAATGGTCATTCCCAACGGCGCCTTTGTCCCCCAAATCGGGGATAAGCTCTATATGATCGGCGCCAAGGGCCAGCTGCAGCACATGCTCCATAGCCTGGGCCATTCACAGCCTAAGGTCAAGGCTGTGTCCATTCTGGGCGGCAGCCGTACGGCCATGTACCTGGCCTGGGAGCTGAAGAAGCGCGGCATCAAGTCTCAGATCGTGGAGATGAACCATCAAAAGTGCCTGATTCTCTCTGCGGAGCTGCCCGATACCCTCATTATCGAGGGCGACGGCACCGACAACGACCTGCTGCGGGAGGAGGGCGTGTTTGCGGCGGATGCCTTTGTCTCTCTCACCGACCGGGACGAGGAGAACCTGCTCATGGCCCTCAGTGCCCAGCGGGCGGGGGTGGGGAAGGTCCTGGCCAAGATGACCCGGCCCAACTATATGGACCTGGTCCAGGATACCCGCATCGGCAGCATCATCAGCCCCAAGGACCTGGTGGCCAACCAGATCACCCGTTATGTCCGGGCCCTGGCCAATTCCGAGGGCAGCGTCGTGGAGAGCCTGTATAAGATGATGGGCGGCCAGGTGGAGGCCCTGGAGTTCACCGCCGGCCCCGAGTGCCGGGAGCTTTTGGATAAGCCCATGAAGGACCTGCCCCTTAAAAACGGCGTCCTGGTGGGGGCCATCGCCCGGGATAAGGAGATCGTCATTCCCGACGGTAATACCTGCATCCGCGAGGGCGATCATGTGGTGGTGGTGACCAAGTCCATGGCCGCCGACGACTTGATGGATATTTTGAAATAAAGGAAGTGTTCGCAATGGATCCTATGCAGGAAAAACTGCAGGAATATGCCAAGCTCCTCATTCAGGTGGGCCTCCATGTGGAGAAGGGCCAGACCCTGGTCATCTCCAGCCCGGTGGAGTGCGCCTTTTTTGCCCGCCTGTGCGCCACGGCGGCCTACGATGCAGGCTGCCGGGAGGTAGTGATGAACTGGCACGACGATTACCTGGCCCGGGAAAAATTCCTCCGGGCCGATGACGCTGTTTTTGACGAGGTGCCCCTGTGGCGGCAGCATTTCTTTAACGACTATGCCAATCAGGGCGCCGCTTACCTGGCCATTGACGCCGAGGACCCGGAGCATCTCAAGGGCGTGGACCCGGACCGCCGTGTACGCTCCCTCCGGGAGAGCGGCAAGGCTCTGAAGGATTTTTACCGCCTGCAAATGAGCAGCGGCTTCCCCTGGTGTATCGCCTCCATCCCCATTCCCTCCTGGGCAAAGCGGGTGTTTCCGGACCTAACCGAGGAGCAGGCTATGGAGAGCCTGTGGGAGGCGATTTTCAAGGCCGTCCGCATCACCGGCGACGGGCAAAGCGTCCGCCGCTGGCAGGAGCATTTGGAAAATCTTTCCCGGCGCAAGGAAAAGCTCAACGCCCTGCACCTGAAGAGCTTGCACTATACCAATTCCCTGGGTACCGACCTGACCGTGGAGCTGCCCCAGGACCACATCTGGGAGGCCGGGGACGACTGCACCTCCGCCGGCCAGCCCTTTGTTGCCAATATGCCCACGGAGGAGCTGTTCACCGCGCCCCTGCGCACCGGGGCCAACGGCGTGGTGGTGGCGTCCCTGCCCCTGGTCCACGACGGCAACATCATAAGCGGCTTCCGCATGACCGTGGAGGAGGGGAAGATCGTCTCCGTCTCCGCCGAGCAGGGCCAGAAAGTGCTGGAGGCGGCCATCTCCGTAGACGAGGGAGCCTCCTACTTCGGTGAGGTGGCCCTGGTCCCCTACGACAGCCCCATCTCCAACCAAAAGCTGCTGTTTTACAACACCCTGTTCGATGAAAACGCCGCCTGTCACATCGCCTTCGGCGAGGCCTATCCCTGCATTGAGGGGGGCCGCGACATGGATAAGGAGCAGCTGAAGACCCACGGCCTCAATGATTCCGTCACCCATGTGGACTTCATGGTGGGTACCGCCGACCTCTCCATCGTAGGCACCACCCGGGATGGCCGGGAAGTACCCATCTTCGTAAACGGCAACTTCGCGCTTTGATTTGATATTTTGATTTGATATGCTGGGAAAAACCCGGAGGGTTTTTCGACAGTCACAAACCCTCCGCCCATCGGCGGAGGGTTTGTATTTTCTCCGTTGCATTATGTTTTCCGTTGGGGTATAATGTACGCGTTAAAGTATGCCCACCGGGAGCCGGCGGCTGGGCCGCCGACCCCCTATCTGAAAAGCGGCGGGCGAAAGCCGGTGGGACGGGCGCACTGCGCAGGCGGGAAGCCGGCCCTTCTGTTCGCCCCGCACCGCTTGCTCCATCTTATGCGCCCCGCTCCGGCCCGGTGCCAAACCCACCTAAGAAAGGACCCTCTGCCATGATTAAAATTGCCCCCTCCATTCTGTCCGCCGACTTTGCCAACCTCGGCCGCGACATTCAGCGCATCGACTCCGCCGACTATGTCCATGTGGATGTGATGGACGGCCTGTTCGTCCCCAATATCTCCATCGGCATCCCGGTGGTGAAGTCCATCCGCCCGGTGACGGCGCTGCCGCTGGATGTCCACCTGATGATCGACCGCCCGGAGCGGTATGTGGAGCAGTTCTGCGATGCCGGGGGCGACATCGTTACCTGCCATGTGGAGGCGGACACGGAGGAAAATATCCACCTGGCCCTGAAAAAAATTCACGCCAAGGGGAAGAAGGCCGGGGTGGTGGTAAAGCCCAAGACCCCTGCCTCCGCAGTGCTGCCGTTTATCCATGAGGTGGAGCTGATTTTGGTCATGACCGTGGAGCCGGGCTTCGGCGGCCAGAAATTCATGGCCGACATGATGCCCAAGGTCCGGCAGATTCGCACCTATATCGACGCCATGAATCCTCTCTGCGAGCTGGAGGTGGACGGCGGCGTGGACCCCGACACCTGCAAGCTCTGCATCGCCTCCGGCGCCAATGTGCTGGTGGCCGGCTCCTCGGTCTATAAGGCTGAGGATATTCCCGCCCGCATCCGGGCCCTGAGAGGTTGAGCTTATGGAATTCTTTCCCGCACCCCTGGAAAAGCTGACGGAGCAGTTTGCCAAGCTCCCGGGCGTGGGCCGCAAGTCCGCCCAGCGCCTGGCCTTTTTCGTCCTGAGCCTGCCTATGGAGGAGGCCCAGGCCTTTGCCGACGCCATTGTAGACGCCAAAAAGAGCGTCACCCTCTGTCCCGTGTGCCAGAACCTCACCGCCGGGGGCCTCTGCTCTGTGTGCGCCTCTCCCAAGCGGGACGAGAGCACCATCTGCGTGGTGGCCGACCCCCGGGATGTGCTGGCCATCGAGCGCAGCCGGGAATATAATGGCCGCTACCATGTGCTCCACGGTGTTCTGTCTCCCATGAATCATGTAGGGCCCGACGATTTGCAGATCAAGTCCCTGGTGGAGCGGGTAGCCGCCGGGGGAATTCAGGAGGTCATCATGGCCACCAACCCCGACACCGAGGGCGAGGCCACGGCCATGTATCTCTCCCGCCTCTTAAAGCCCTTCGGCGTCAAGGTCACCCGCCTGGCCTACGGCATCCCCGTGGGCGGACATTTGGAGTTTGCCGACGATGCCACGCTGATGCGGGCCCTGGAAGGGCGGCGGGAGCTGTGAAAAGATGGATGTGCGCGGCCCTGGCGGCGCTGCTGCTTTGCAGCCTCACCGCCTGCGGCAAGACGGAGGAGCCCGCCCGGCAGGACATTTTCGCCATGGACACCTACATGAGCCTGGTGGCCTACGGCGAGGACGGCCAGGAGGCTTTGGCCGCTGCCGCCCGGGAGATAAACCGCCTGGAGCAGGAGCTTTCCCGAACGGTCTCCACCAGCTACATTTATAAGTTAAACGAAAACGGCAGCGCCGCAGTCAGCGAGGAAACGGCGAATTTGCTGAAAAATGCTATGGATTACAGCGCGGCAACCGGCGGCCTTTTCGATATGACCGTGGCCCCCCTGGTCTCCCTCTGGGGTATCACCACAGACAGCCCCCGGGTCCCGTCCCGGAGCGAAATCGATGCCCTGCTTCCCCTGGTGGGGAGCGGCCATGTCCACCTGGACGGGCAGACCGTCACCTTAGATGCCGGCTGCGCTGTGGACCTGGGCGGCATTGCCAAGGGCTATGCCAGCGACCGGGTGGCACAGGTGCTAAAGCAGTATGCCGTCACCGGGGCCGCCGTTTCTTTGGGTGGCAATGTCTATGTCTGCGGCCAAAAGCCCGACGGCACAGCCTGGAGCGTGGCGGTGCAGGACCCGAAAAAAACCGACGCCTATGCCATGACCTTAGACCTGACGGATGTGTTTGCCGTCACCTCCGGAGGCTACCAGCGGTATTTTACCGATGCAGACGGCACCGTTTATCAGCATATTTTAGACCCCCGTACCGGCTATCCCGCCCAAACGGACCTGCTTTCGGTAACGGTCATCGGGCAAAACGGGACTATGGCCGACGCCTACTCCACGGCCCTCTATGTCATGGGGGAGCAGGCCGCCTGCGATTTTTGGCGGCAGAGCGGCGGGGCCTTTGACCTGGTGCTCATCACGGCGGACGGGCGGGTGCTTTACACCCCCGGCCTGGCCGACCATATTTCCCAAAAGGGGGCAGACTATGACTTCCAAGAGGTCCCAGCCTGAACTGAAACCGAAACCGCTGGATGCCCTGGTGGTCCTGGCGGTGCTGCTGCTGGGTGTGGCGGCGGCATGGCTTGCCTACGGCGGAGAAAATAGCGGCGCACTTACCGCCACCGTCAAGCACCGGGGCCAGGTGGTGGCCCGGGTGGAGCTTTCCTCCCTGACGGAGGAAAAAACCGTCTCCATAGACGGCGCCTATCACCTGACCGTCACCCTGGACAGAACCGGTGCCGCCGTAACGGACAGCGACTGCCCCGGACAGGACTGCCTGCACACCGGGCGTATTACCCGGGCGGGCCAGAGTATTGTGTGCCTGCCGGAGCAGGTCATCGTCACCCTGGAGGGGAAGGCCCCCTCGCCGGATGTGGTGCTGGGATAGGGGGCGGAGAGATGAAGCTTACAACGAAAAATCTAGCCCTCTGCGCCGTTTTAACGGCTCTGGCCCTGGGCCTGAGTACCCTGGAAAATCTCTTTCCTGTTTCCCTCCTGGTGCCTCTGCCGGGGGTGAAGCTGGGCCTTGCCAATATCGTCACGGTGTTCGCCCTGTATCAGCTGGGAGCCGTCCCGGCGCTGGTTATCTTAGTGGCCCGGTGCCTGCTGGGCTCCCTGTTTGCCGGGAATGCCTCGGCGCTGCTGTTTTCCCTTATGGGCGGCATAGGGGCTATGCTTGTGATGATCGCTCTGCGCCGGGTGCGGGGGCTGTCTGTCTATGGCGTGTCCATTGCCGGAGCGGCGGCCCATAATATAGGCCAGATCGGCGCGGCCATGATCGTTTTGGGCGGCACGGCGGTGCTGGGGTATCTGCCGGTGCTGCTGGGGGTATCCCTGCTTACGGGGACGCTGACGGGCTTTGTGGCAAGCCTTCTGTTCCGGGCTATGAAAAACATACATTTTACGCAGTGAGGAGCGTGTGATATGGATAGAAAAGACGAGATCATTTTGCAGCAAATGGACCTGATCCGCTCCATGACCGAGCGGAACCTCCGCAGCATGGACACGGATTTTTGGGGCACTCCCCTGATGGAGAACAGGACGGCCCGGCCGCAAAAAACCGAAAAAACCGAAAAACCGGAAAAGGCCGCCCCCCAAACCCAGGCGGCTAAGCCCGAGGAAAAGGAAGAAATTCCCCCCAAGGAGAAGATCGAGGACCTGCTGGCGGAGCTGGACAGCTATGTGGGCATGGACGCCATTAAGACCGAGGTGCGCAGCCTCATCAACATGGTCCAGGTGTATAAGCTGCGCCGGGAGCATGACCTGCCCACCACGGATATGTCTTTGCACATGGTGTTCTCCGGCAACCCCGGCACCGGCAAGACCACCGTGGCCCGTATCATGTCCCGCATCTATCACAGCCTGGACATTCTCTCTAAGGGCCAGCTGGTAGAGGTGGACCGGAGCGGTTTGGTGGCCGGCTATGTGGGCCAGACGGCCCTAAAGACCCAAAAGGTCATCGAAAAGGCCATGGGCGGCGTGCTGTTTATCGACGAGGCCTACGCTCTCAACGGCAAGAGCGAAAACGACTTCGGTCAGGAGGCCATCGACACGATCCTAAAGGCCATGGAGGACCACCGGGACGATCTGGTGGTCATCGTGGCGGGTTACACGGAGCTGATGGACCGCTTCATCCACTCCAACCCCGGCCTGGAGTCCCGGTTCAACCGCTTCCTCATGTTTGAGGACTATACCCCGGAGCAGATGGTGGCCATCTTCAAGATGCAGTGCAAGAAGGGCTGCTATGTGCTGGCCCAGGGCACCGAGGAGCTGGTCCGGGATTTCATCGCCGAGGAGAGCGCCGACGACTCCTTCGGCAACGCCCGAGGCGTGCGCAATCTCTTTGAGCATATCCTGGTGGCGCAGAATAACCGCCTGGCGAAAATGGAAAATGTTACAAGGGATGACCTGATGCAGATCCTTCCCGACGATGTGCTGAGCGCCCGGGGGAAGATCGACGAATGAGCCTGAAAAAATGGCACCGACAGGCGGTGAAAATCGGTGCATTTCGGTGCAAACTCGGTGAAGAAAACGGCGAAGAAAAAGGTGAAGATTCGGTGAAGGAGAGTGCGGCATGAATATTGCGGTATATTTGGGAGCAAATGAAGGAAACGACCCCGCCCTGGCGACGGCTGTGCAGGAGCTGGGTCGGTGGATCGGCGAGAGCGGGAACCGTCTTATTTACGGCGGCTCCAAAACGGGACTCATGGGCTTGCTGGCAGACAGCGCTCTGGGAGCCGGAGCCGAGGTGATCGGCGTGGAGCTGGAGATGTTTATGGACGAGGACTACCAGCACACGGGGCTGACAGAGCTTATTGTGAAGCCGGACTTCCCGCAGCGCAAGACGGAGATCATCCGGCGGTCGGAGGCCTTCATCGCCTTTCCCGGCGGTACGGGGACTCTGGAGGAGATTTCGGAGGTCATGTCCTTATCCTCCCTGAAGCTGACCAAGGCCCCTTGCATTCTCTATAACCTCAACGGGTACTATGACCCGCTGCGCTTACAGCTTCAGCGCATGGTGGAGACAGGGCTTTCCTCCCCGGAGCGGCAGGAGGGCATTCACTTTGCGTCCGATCTGCGGGAAATACAGAATATCTTGGCAGAAAATTCATAAATTGCTGAAAAACAGGCTTCTCCCCGAAATTAATCGGGGCGGAGCCTGTTTTTTGCGCAGAATGCCCTCTTTGCGCAAATCTGCGGAGGAAACCATTTTTCACTATAGTTTCCGGAAAGTAAATATTGTATTCTAAAAGAATCAAAAAACGCTAAAAAACCGCAAAATTTTATTTGTAAAAAAACCTATGGTATGATACAATTAAACCGTGATGCTGTAAGCAGCGCCCCACGGGATGACCGGGGGCGGCGGAAAGGAGGAGGGCTATGTCCGTGGGAATATATCTGCTGGCCGGGGGCATTGGATTTGCCTTTGGCGCCCTGGTGGCTTTCGGAAACGCACAGATCACCCGGCGGGCCGTGGAAAAAGACAGTACCAACGCCGTAATGGCGGGCAGTATGCTGCGGATGCTGGTGAATATCGCGGCGCTGGCGGTGGTGTATTTCACCCGGAATCTGCTTCCTCTGCCGTTTTACGGGACCATCATCGGCACGGCTGCGGGCCTGTCGCTGGTGGGCATCGGGCTGAACTATCGGCTGAGCAAGAAGCAAATGGAAAAAAATCCGGAGTCGGCAGACGGTAGGAATTGAGGTGAGACAAAGAAATTATGGAGCATACCAGTAATATCCTGTTTTCCATCGGGCCACTGGAGGTGACAAAAACCGTTGTGACCATGTGGGTCATCATCGTGGTGCTGGGCTTTGTATCATGGCTGGCCACCCGGCGGCTGAAGGAGGTGCCGGGACCCATCCAGAGCGCGGCGGAAATGGCCGTGACCAAGCTGCAGGACTATTTCGCAGGGAACATGGGCCGGGACAACGCCCGGCGGTATTTCCCGGTGATGGCCACCTTCTTCATTTTTATTGTGGTGAGCAACTATTCCGGGCTGCTGCCCGGGGCGGGGCACGGGTTTGCCGTACCCACGGCGAATCTGTCTACCACGGCGGGGCTGGCCGTCATTGCCTTTTTCACCACCCACATTGTGGGCGTGAAGCGGCGGGGCTTTTTGGGGTACCTCAAGACCTTTATTTCGCCGTTTATCCTGATGCTGCCGCTGAACCTCATTGAGCAGGTGGTGCGGCCCTTCTCCCTGGCGCTGCGACTGTACGGCAACCTCTACGGCGAGGAAATGGTCACCGAGCAGCTCTCGGGAATATTCCCTCTGGTGCTGCCGCTGGTGATGCAGGTGATGAGCCTACTGTTCTGCCTGATTCAGGCGGTGGTGTTTACCATGCTGCTGTCCATCTATATTGAGGAGGCAGTGGGAGAAGAAGAGTGAGAGAACGCCTTATGCAGGAGAACGGATCGCCACGACCGGTTTGAGAACCGGTCTCGCAATGACACACTGCAAGGAGTGCCGTGGGCGGGCCGATGTGGGGAGCGAACCGAGCGCTGCCTGTGGCAGATACAGCGAGGTGAGCGAGTGGCCGCGGTCAAAATTTCGAGCGTCCGCCGTAAGGCAGCGCGGAAATTTTGGGCACCGCAACAGGACCATCGGCCCCTACGGGTGCGTTGCAAGGAGTGCCTGCGTTATCGGCGGGCGGACAGAGGCGTCCGCCCCTACGGATGGTTTGCAAGAAGTCTGTGGGGCGGGCGACCGCGAGGGTCGCCCCTACGGACGGGTACAAGAAGTGCCTGCAAGACGGGGCGGCGGGACACATGGGTCCCGCCCTACAGGGCATTTTTGTAGGGCAGGGCCCGCGTGCCCTGCCGGGAGTGCGAGGCAAGACCGGTCGGCGGGGTGAGGGCACCCCGCCCTACGGAGGTGTGGCAAGGAGTGCCTGCGTGGATCGCGGGCGGACAGAGGCGTCCGCCCCTACGGATGGTTTGCAAGAAGTCTGTGGGGCGGGCGACCGCGAGGGTCGCCCCTACGGACGGTAACAAGGAGTGCCTGCGTTATCGGCGGGCGGGGTAGAACCCCGCCCCTACGGAGTGCGTGGCAAGGAGTGCCTGCGTGGAATCCCCCAGTCAGCTTCGCTGACAGCCCCCTTTAGGCAAGGGGGCCAAGGGGACGGGGGTTACGGATTGCCACGACCAGTGTGCGCACTGGTCTCGCAATGACACGCTGCAAGGAGTGCCGTGGGCGGGCCGATGTGGGGAGCGAACCGAGCGCTGCCGGTGGCAGATACAGCGAGGTGAGCGAGTGGCCGCGGTCAAAATTCCGAGCGTCCGCCGTAAGGCAGCGCGGAAATTTTGGGCACCGCAACAGGACCATCGGCCCCTACGGGTGCGTTGCAAGGAGTGCCTGCGTTATCGGCGGGGGGGGGGGGGGGGGGGGCCCCCCC
>CEAR01013449.1_pt1 | contig 42709 bp, 52 predicted proteins | sample 557461 | NCBI WGS metagenome assembly CEAR01 (sample SAMEA3182075, study PRJEB8094) | gut metagenome | biome: human; feature: gut; material: Stool; isolation source: human stools | place: Canada | collected 2012-03-14 | reverse complement strand
GCCAGCAGCGAGCCGACGCACGGGTATGTGCTGGATTCCTGCCCGGTCATGGTGTCTGTCGGTTCCCGGTCAAATACTGCGAAAACGGCACGGGATCTCTGCAATTTAACACGAAATCCCACGAAGAACCTGTAGTATCACGGCGTCAAGCTGCACGTTTTTGCGCAGCTGCGGCCGCGTAAGCTTCCCATCCCCTGCGCCGTACAGATCAGCAAAGCCAGTCTCTGCGACCTGTGGGCTGCAAAGCAGATCGATCTGGACTGCGCACCGGTCACAGACGGCCGGCTCTATGCAGATCGTGCCTATATCGACGCAGAATGGAGATCCCATCTGCAAACCGAGCGGAACGTCGCGCTCATCACGCCGCGAAAGCGGAAAAAGTACGATGTTCTTGTTTCCGAAGATGCCGTGTCCACCCGCATCAGTGCCCTGCGGCAGCCGATTGAGGTCTTTTTCAACTGGCTGCAGGCCAAAACGCACATCCAGTCTGCTTCGCACGTCCGTTCCTGCGCCGGTCTGCTCTTCCACATCTTCTCCTCCCTCGCTTTCGCCGCCCTCCTCTTGCGGTTCAACTATTGATTCGCATCTTTGGATAGGGAATACAGCGCACGTTATGGCTGCCGCAATTCGGACAGGTCACATCATCGCCGAAACGTGCAGCATTTTCGTGCCGCATTTCTTCTGCCATAAAATCGTCCTCCTGTTTTTGAGGACAGTATAGCAAACCGCCGCGACAACAGGGTGGTGACAGGAAACCGGTCTAAAAAGATTTTTCGGGCGATGCGCCGTCATTTCTGAAAACGTATCCCAATTCAATCTGGTCTGCCGAGTCTGGAATCAAAAGCCGCCTGTTTTCCGGGACGCGCAGTTCCTGCATAAACGCTTCCGTCTGGCGGCTGACCGTGCCGTTCTGATTCTTGAGCGGCATTACGACAATCGCTTTGAGCGTGAGCTTTTTGGGCACGCTGCCGCCGAAACCGAAGAAGCGCCACCAGCCCTCGCCGGTCTCGCTGCGCAGCAGCTCCCGCAGAAACGTTGCATACGCGATCGCCTGACAGATGACCTTGCGCGGCGGCTCGGAGTCTTTGTTTTCGTCTTTCAGCTCCATCACCGCCAGCGTGGTACTGCGTCCGCTGCCCACGCGCGCCAGAATGTCAATGCCTCCTCCGCTCTTTCCGGCGTAGGCGAGCGTATCAATGCCGTTTTTGACGCTGCTGGCTTTGATCGGCGTCGGCATCTGAAACCGTGCAGAGGTGTCCAGCATCGTGACGGGCTGAATGTATGCAATTTCTTTCTCATCGGAGCGCTTTTTTGCGTAATTTTCCAGCAGAAAGCTCTCCATATTGTGCTCTGGCTGACCAAGCAAATCAGAATCCCCAGTAGATGTTACTGTACGCTCCAAGTCGGCGTAAATTCTTCTGAAATTTTTAGCTTCCTCTCCGTGCCAGGCGTATGAAGCCGATAAATCCAAGCTGTCCAAATACGCAGCATCCGCTTCCAATTTTTCACGGAGCACTTTATAAATGGCTGGTACTTTTTTCACTTGCATCGAAACTGTTTTCTCTTTCTGATTGTCAACGAATACTGTTGCGACGCTCTGACCATGAAAACGAAGCTCAAAAGCCGTACGCTTGGCAGTGCACTTATGAATCGCCATAGACAAAGACAGATATAGCTGAAACGGTGCAGGAACAGCAAACTGCCGCTGCGCCCGGGAAAACGTTCCTGCCGCTTTTTTCTCCGCAAACGTGTCGATATAGCCCTTGTACCGGGCAATCCATTCTGGGTTATCCTGCAGTAGTTTCCGCACTGCCGCGATGGTATCTTGATACGCATTCATTTCAATTCTGTCCGTTCCCATTCAAACTCCTAGCTGCCGTCCTTGATCTCGATGATGTAGTGATAGTCCACAGGTTCCGTCGGGTATCTATAATGGTATTATAACATATTACGCAGATCTGTCACGTAAAAATGGCATTACAATTCTATTTTTCGATATTTCACAGCGCAATTTCTTTCCAAAACGCAGCAAAAGCCGCCTTGCAAAGCAAGGCGGCTTCCGTTTGAGCATTTTCGTTTGGCGCAAGCTGCGCCTACTCCGGCTTGAGGTTGCTGCACAACCCCTACTGAAAGCTTCGCATAACAAGGCTTGCCGGTACGCTGCTATGCTTCTGCGCTTGAACAGGCACACGCCGTTGCCTGTCGCTGATGATAGTATAACGTGTCAGCCTTCAATATGCAAGATTCAAATGCCATGTCGACAGTTTTTGTTGACAAATTGGACCGATTCACATATAGTAGGCGCAGAAGTAGCAATGCTTCCGGTGTGAGAGCACTGTAACAAGTTGGGCTGGATGCGGGACAGGGTAAACGCCCGCACCATTAGACACTTTCGCTGGGTGTCGCGGCCGGCAGCGGGCAGTAAAGGCTGTGGTCCATGCGGAGGACGATATGATTTCCGCACCAAAAAGACGCTTTCACTGGGCGTCGCGGCTGACAACCAGCAGAAAACTCTCTAAAATGGGGCGAAGTGACTTGCTCACTCCGCCCTTTTTACATTTGTGCATATTCGATTGATAAAAATCAAAGCTATTTTTAAAGCACAAAAGCTTGACATTTGCGCTGATCCACATAAAATGAAAGTATAGAGTTTCTTTTTTGACGTGAAGCGTCTTCGTTTCTTCCCGCAGAGCTTGGCTTTGCTATATTCTGATTCATAATTTAACTTGAGCAGTTTCCTGATTTTGGGGAACTGCTCTTTTTCAACGAGGTAAAAATTCAAGTGCGCAGGAGATTATTTTCTTCTGCGCACTTTTTATTATAAATAGCAAAACTCTTTTCAAAAAACAAACCGCCTTTTCAAAATCAACTATGCAAAAATGTGATGCTTGTCTGGGTCTGTTCTTGACGCAATGCCTGTGAAGTGAAACAAGGCCTGTCGCCTTGCTACAGTGGGCGAAATACTGTAGCCGCGCCGAATGCGTGTATGTGAATTGGGCTTCGCCGCCCCCGCCTCTGCTGTGTCGTCGGAAATCTGACACGGACTGACAAGTTATCACAAAAACCATCCCGGAATGCGCTCACGTTGCAGCGGTGGGCACATAGGACGCTCTGCTGCATGAACTCTAGCGAAAGATAGGAGTCTTGCCGGTTGACTCTTATCAATGAAATAATTCTTTTCTACAAAGAATGCTATGTGAACTGGTTATTTGACCATCACTCGATGGGAAAATAACCAGTGAACCGAACAAAACCGGTAGCCTAGCGGCCCTTAGCAAGCCGTTAGCCTTGGTTAATGGACACCGACAAAAAGTCCACGTTGAATTTAACTCGCTCGTTTCGAGCTGGCAACATATTATGTTGATTTATTGAAAAGGTGGTTGCTATATGAGCAAGAAAAACAGAAAACGGTATCCGAGAAAACAAAAGTATAAGAATTTGAAATATCAGATAAAAGAGGTCGAACTGGCGCGCTTAGAAAAAGCGAATGTTCCGATGCTGACGCAAACTGAGAAGCAGTATCGCAATCATGCAATCAAGTTCGCGAATTGGTGTAAGGAGCAATACGGCTGTCGTACGCTGGACGAATGCAGTGCGCACATTCAAGATTACGCAGATTTCCTCGTCGTGCAAGGCAGGTCGCCATCGACGATTCATACATACTTGGCTGGTATTTGCCGAATTTGTGGCGTACCGTTAGCAGATATTCAGAAACCTATACGGGTGGTAGCCGAAAATACTCGCTCACGCGGCATGAAAGCAGTAGATGAACGCAAAGATGCCGGACGCGAAGCTTCTCCGCGACTGTACGATTTTGCTGTCATAGTTGGCATCCGCCGCAACGAATATCTGCATTTAACCCCAGATGACCTTGTGTTTGATGATTTTGGTCATCCCTGTGTGCTGGTGCGTAAAGGCAAGGACGGAAAACGTCAACTCCAGCGCATTTTGCCTGATGAATTGCCTGCGATAAAAGCTGTCTTTGATAATCCAGCAGATGCAGGTCATCTGTTTCCAAAAGCTGAAATAAACAACAAGATAGACCTTCATCATCTTAGAGCGCTCAGAGCACAGAAAATGTATCGCTATTACTTGGATAAAATAGAAAACGAGCATGGTTATCGGGCGCAGCTCATCAATGAAATCCGTCACGTCTGGGAACACGATGATGAAGCTCGCAAGGAAAACGGCTACAAAGCAAAGCGCTGGTCAGACATGAAAGTAACCGGGAACTATATTTTGCGTGGAAATAATCGCAAACTTGCCAAAAAGCATGGACTTCCGTTGCAATATGACCGTTTAGCGCTGCTGGCGGTTTCGATTTTTCACCTGTCGCATTGGCGTCACGATGTCACAGTCGCAAATTATCTTTTGGCGGTCTGACAATGCCCAAAAACGCCCATTGAAGTTCCTCTTCAATGCTTTTCTAGCGCACCATCGCTATGATAAGCGGGGGGCGAGTGCGATGATAATTATAGACTTGGAGTGGAACAGCGGCAGCGATTACTCTGGATTTGATGAAATTCTGCAAATCGGTGCAGTACGAATAAAAACGCTTGGCGGCTGCATATTGGGCACGTTCAATATCTATGTCAAGCCGCAGTTGAACACAACATTGCACCCAGCTGCCGCGAAACTGCCGGAACTGCAGCGCTCATTTTCAGATGGTGTATGCTTCCCCGTTGCATTTCTAAAATTTAGAGAGTGGGCACGGCACGAGAAAGACTATGCCGCCTGGGGCGAGGAAGATTTTCGTGTTTTGCAACAAAATGTGTCGTTCTGGAATCTGCCGTCTCTGTCCATTCGTGCGGTCTTTAATCTCCAACGCGGTTTTGGGCAGCATCTCGGCACAGCTGCGCAAATAGCACTTTGCAAAGCTGTTTCATATTGCAAAATACCGGAGAGTTTTACGTTCCATGATGCTTTGAACGATGCTATGTACGCAGCGCTGTTAACGCCGTGGATAACACTCCAAGACCTTGTCGTGCCGCCGCGCGCAGCTGGATTTCGTCACTGTTGGAAATGGTCAGCTGCGCCGTTTTTACCGCCTACGAAAAAGCGCAGCAAGTATCTTTCTTCCACGCAAGCTGTTTTGAATTTTCCACGGATGCGCCAGCAGAACTGCCCGATTTGCGGTCGGAAGCTTTGGGTACAATCTTGGTTTCAAGGGCAAAACAGTGAAAATTACTATGCGCCGCTGTTCTGTACGGAACATGGTGGTTTTCTATGTCGATTAACGTTGACAGCGCACGATGGTCTATATCGCGGCTGTTCAGCAATGGTCTGCGCAGACCGGCGGGAACTGCTGCGGTTTCACGCAGCATGCGCGGGGAATACGCTCACCTGCCAGAATTATAAAAAGTTCTGCGCCCGGATTGAAGAACGGCTTCAATGATTTTTGGAGAATAGCTTGCTATGCTATCTTCAGGAGGTGCTTCTACAATGACAAAAGAAACGTTTATCCACACAATGGAGCTGCTGCAAAAACTGCCCGATTCCGAAAGTGACCTTGCAAAGGAACTGCTGAACACGTTGAAATGTGCTTTCCCAGATGTCTATGATTGGATTTTATGGTGGCTTGCCAAGCCGGATAATTTTGCGGTTTGGACCGCCGACGAAACACAACGCCGAAATTTGGGCGATGCCGCATCCCTCTACAACTTTATTTCGACCCCGGAGGCTCAGGATGGAACATTACAAGGCAATGACATATCTATGCTGTCTTTGGTGGTATCTCGCACAACCCGCGAGTATCTGGATGATTATGTATTTGGAACAGGGCTGAACTTTCAAGAATTCCTCTGCATCCTGATTAACTGGCTGCTGAAGCATCCGGGTGAAGTCAAACGAATTATACATACAGATATGTTCTGGACACGCCGAGATTACAGGGGCGATTTTGCGCACATACCATCCTATGAACCGATTTATCGTGACGCGTTCAAACGTGATTGCGATGAAATCCTGGATTCCGTTTTCCGGGGCGTTATCCCACAGCGCATCCGCAATGATGACGGCTCTATGGCCATGCTGATACCATGCGGCGCTGAAAATTCCAACTAAAAGAAACACCGAGAACCAAGTCAAGTTTGTTACTTGGTTCTCGGTGTCTCATTCTTTTCTGCTGTCATTGCGTCATGGATAAGTCGGTTGACAAATGCGTTGACCGTTTCGCCGTGTGCTTTTGCAAACGCTTGAATTTCTGCTTTTTGCCCTTTCGGAACACGGATTTTAATTTCGTCAACCTTTTCGGTGCTCCATTTTTTAATTGCCCGCAGCTGTGCTTCCGTAGCCATCGTGTATCTCCGTTCTATGAGATTGTATGAATTGTCAATTATGCATATATTAGTACCCATATATTTATGGATGTTTACGTATTTATATATGGGCACTAATATGTTATAATCCAGTCAACAAATGAACATCGGCAGCGTCCGAAAGCTGCAATCTTTCGGACGCTTGCGCGGGCGACGCTCCGCCTGCACAGCAGTTATCCTGCACCTTAAGGTTAGTATACCCTTTTACAGTCTCCTTTTCAAGGTGCAAATAAACGCCGTGTGGGAATCGTCCTGCGGCGTTCATTTGTATATCTTGAACGGAGGAGTTTTTATGCCTTTGAAAAGTGGAACGATTTGTACGCGTTGTGGAAAGCTCATGACAAAACACCCCAGCGGCATTTGCAGCCAATGCCGGCGGCTCAGTTGTACCAAACCGTGTAAGGTTTGCGGTCAAACTGGTCGCAATTTGTATGATGGTGTATGCACGTCCTGCCGCAGCAAAGCAAAGTCGAAAGAAACAAAACACTATCTGGTAGAAGCCATTGCTGACACGCAGAAAACGCTTTTGCTGCTGGAAGAACTGAATAATGGCATGAGCTATCGTGCCGCAGCTAAAATGGTCGGACTTTCAACCACCGCGGCCTTTTCGCGTATCAAAAAGCTTCTGCCTGCCAGAGCGCTCGATTTCACGGAGGTAACGGAAGATGGAGTATAATCTGGACGAAGTAAAGGCTGTCAAAAACCAGTTGATGCAGAATATAAGTCTGCTGAACGCCTATCTATCCGGCACGCCTGCCAATCGAATTGCCAAGCAGATGGGGATTTCCAGTTATGAGTTGGAAGCTCGTTTGCAGGCAATATTGAAAGGACACACATGGCTGTTCACCGCTCACTGCCCGGAAATTGATGTCAAGGCAACTGGCCTGAACATTTGCTCCCGCCTGGAAGCACACGAAATCCTGAAATCTGAACTGCGGTTGTATTTGGGCTACACATCCGCTGAGGCAATTTACCGTTGGCCGGAAGGCAAAAACCTCCCCACACTCCAGAACCTCTACGCAATTAGTCAGATTTTAGGCGTATCCATTAATGAGCTGCTTGTAACAGTTCCGGCTTGACGTGTAATTGCTTCACGGTGTTGCAGTAAGTTGTGAAAACACTGCAAAATTTGCGAAAAAGATAGAAATAAAAAAATAATTGCTTTCCAGTGCAACTCGCGATACAATGAAACTGGAAATTGAATACCTGCACAGGCAGGCATGAAAGCAGCAAGACGTATCGCACGTCTTGCTGCTTTTTTATCCGTATTTTTACATCCAGGAGGTCGGCTTGGTATGAAAACAGGTGAAATGCGGAAATAATCCCAGAGGAGCGTGAGGCTATGGAACTAACAGTCAAAGATGAGCGGAAGCTGGTTGAGATTTGGCTGACAAATGCGGAAAAGGCAGACCCGGTTCTGCGCGCCGGCTTACAAAGCATCTATGACAAATTCAAAAAGAAAAAGTATCTGGTGGCCGTATTTGAATCGGGCAACGGCGACATTTATGAACAGACGCGGGATTTGCTGCTTTATAACCGCCAACGGATGGCGGAGCAGGAAGTTCAGCGTGAAAAGGCGCAGCAGATGACCATGTAGCGCCGGATACATTGGGGGCGAAGAGAAATTTTATCTTCGCCCCCGTTTTCTTTTTATAGTAAATGTTTTTACCGTTGCCCAGCAGCACACACATCTTAAAGTGTACTGTCGGCATGGTTCGTGCTCATCTAGCGCACAGGCGCTCATAATTCTGCCAGACAAACTGGACAACATAATCTCTGCGAATCTCCGCGTTTGGCATGGTTTCGTTTACGATATGCTCCAAAGTCTCTTTTGTCAGCTTCGGAACAGGATATTGGATGCTTTTCTCTCGCAGCAGCTCCTGAAACTGCCCGATGAGCGGATTTGCGATGTTGCGCAGGTCGCTTGCGTAGCCTCTGGAAATCAGCGCCATATTGTTATCAAAATTTGGTGCCATCGAGAGAATTTCGCCCGTCTCGCGGGAGCGGAGCAGGCCGTAGTTCTGCGTATGGCGGTCAACATTGAATACCAGCGCGTCCATGAACAGAATGTCCAGATACGGCTTCAAGAGCGATGAATCCATATTTTGCAGGACATCATAGTTGAAGTCATACTCCTCGTTGTCCTGCACCAGATTTGCCATCGGCTCAAAATTCAGCCGGCCTTCGGTGAAGTCCTTTGAAATAACATATGCGCCATCCAGCGTATACGCCGCCATGGTAAAGCCGAGGTACTTGCCGAGTGCCGCCGTGAAAATTTCGGAATAATGCTCCTCCGGCGTTCCGCTCTTCACCATGACCCAATGGCCATCCTGCTGCCGCCAGCACTTTTCGTAGCTGCCGATGTTCGTCAGCTCCGGCGTCGCCGTGCGCAGCTCCTCGGGCGTATAGTTTTTTGCGATACTGCTGAACCGGCCGCTGAGTGCAAGGTCGGCAAAATAATTCTCGCGGAAGCCGACATCTGCCCAGGTAAGCCCGGCTTCGTCCTTTGTCTTGACCCAATAATTGTCCGTGATCGTTGCGCCATGCACATGAAGTGCCGTGTTCAGATCGGACGTATCGCCGAGGCGAAGAATCCGTTTCAAAATCCTGCTGTTTGTGCGGTGTCGGTCAATGGCTCTTGATTCCAGCCACGCCTCAAGATCGCCACCCTTTTGAAAGCAAAGAGGGCATCGCTCCGGCAGAATCGGCGTTACAACTCTGCCATGAAAAGACGCGACCGCAATATCTCCGCTCATGATCCATCCGTTTACCATCATTCCGCCTCCTTTGCAGCAGTTTTAATTATTATATCAGAAGTATGTCCACCCTGCAAGCAAACGTACGCAGTTCCAAATAAACTGCGTAAGCTGGGTGAACTTTGTCTTGCAATCTCTATTTTGATGATATACAATATTATCTACGAGGCCAAAACGAAACAATAGATATTTGTGATAAAAGCGCGGCTGATTGGGGAGGACGAGCATGGACGAACCGATGAAAAATGAAATTCAGCTTTTTGAAGACCAGAAGATCCGCGTGGCGTGGGATGCAGCGCAGGAAGAATGGTATTTTTCCATTGTGGATGTTGTCGGCATCCTGACAGACAGCCCCGACTATAATACCGGGCGAAAATACTGGAACAAGCTGAAACAGCGTCTGAAAGACGAAGGCAGTGAACTGGTGACGAATTGTCACCAGTTGAAAATGCGGGCGGCAGACGGCAAAAATCGCTTGACAGACATTGCTGACGCGGCGCAGCTGCCGGAGCAGACGGAAGGAGACACAAATGGGAAATGAGATTGCCAACCGCGGCGAAATTTTACTTTATAGCAACGGCAGCGATAAAGAATATGTCAGTGTCATATTTGCAGAGGAAACCTTCTGGCTCAGTCAGAGCGGCATGGCGGAATTGTTTGACTGTACGCCAGAGAACATCACTCAGCACTTGAAAAACATATACGCAGAGGAAGAATTAGCGCTTGACGCAACTACTAAGAAATTCTTAGTAGTTCGCAAGGAGGGCAGTCGAGAGGTGCAGCGCAATATCGACCACTATAATCTTGACGCCATCATCGCCGTTGGCTATCGCGTGAACTCCAAGAAGGCCACGCGCTTCCGTCAGTGGGCGACAAAGACACTGAAAGAGTACATTCAGAAGGGCTTTGTTCTCAATGACGAGCTGATGAAGAACGGCCGTCCGTTTGGCAAGGACTACTTTGACGAGCTGCTGGAGCGCATCCGGGAGATCCGCGCCAGTGAGCGTAGGGCATACCAGAAGATTGCCGATGTGTTTGAACAGTGCAGCTATGATTACGACAAAAACAGCGAGACCACGAAAGCCTTTTACGCGTTCGTGCAGAACAAGCTACACTACGCCGTCACCGGCAAGACTGCCGCAGAGCTGATTTCCGAGCGGGCGACACTGGACAGCCCTACGATGGGGCTTACCACATGGAAGGGCGCGCCGGATGGGAAGATTCTGAAAAGCGACACGCTGGTGGCGAAGAACTACCTGAATGAAAAGGAGCTGTCGCGCTTAAACCGCCTCGTGACCATGTTCATCGACTACGCCGAGCTGATGGCGGAGGATGAACAGCTGATGAGTATGCAGGACTGGCTGAACGAAACCGACCGCTTCCTGACCAATAACCGCCGTCAAGTTCTGGACAATAAAGGCCATATCTCGCGGGAGGCGGCAGCAAAAAAGGTTGGCGCGATTTACGAGGAGTTCCGCAAAAAGCAGGACGCGACATACATCTCCGAGTTTGACCGCCAGATGGAAAAGTATCTCAAAGGTGACTGATCATGATAGAACGCTTTGACATTGCGGGGTATGCCCGCATTTCGGTCGATGAGGAGCTCGACCGCGACAATGTGTCGATTGAAAATCAGAAATCCATCCTTTCGGATTTCGTAAAAACCCACTTTCCGAACAGCACATTGACGTTTTTTGAGGACCGCGACCGCTCGGGCTACACGTTCGAGCAGCGCGAGGGGTATCAGGAAATGCGCCGGGGGCTGATGGGCCACAAGTACGACATTCTCATCGTCAAGGATTTCTCCCGCTTTTCCCGCCGCAACTCGCGCGGGCTGGTGGAACTGGAGGATCTGCGCGACGCGGGCGTGCGGATTATTTCCATCGGCGATAACATCGACTTCCCGAATGACGACGACTGGCTGAAGATCCAGTTTCAATTTCTCATCAACGAAATGCCCGTCACAGACACGTCGAAAAAGGTGCGCAGCGTCGTGAAGCGGCGGCAGGAGGAGGGGCGTTGGCTCTGCGCCGCGCCGTATGGCTATATCCTCAACAAGCAGCAAATCTTTGAGGTCGTGCCGACGGAGGCCGAGGTCATTCGGACGATTTTCAAATTATATTTGGACGGCTGGGGCTACAAGAAAATTGCCAACTATCTGACGGACAACAACGTGCCCACGCCGCGGATGTCCGAGTGTGAGCGCCGCGCCGCTGCGGGAGAGCCTGTCCGCCGCAAGACGAAAGCAGCGTGGGCGATCGTCACGGTGCAGGGGATTCTCGATAACGATTTTTATATCGGCACGCTGCGGCAGGGAAAATTCACGCGCGTCAAGATCAACGGCATCGACCGCAAGCTGGATGAGAGCGAGCACCGCGTCTTTGAACACCACCATCAGGAGATCATCGACTACCGGACGTTTGCGACCGTGCGCGCCCTGCGCGAGAGCCGCTCGACGAACAACTATCGCGGCGTGAAGGTCAACGACAACGTGTATTCCGGGCTTCTTGTCTGCGGCGACTGCGGCAGCCCGATGTTCGCCATGAGCCGCAGCGATCTGGCGCCTGCCTACACCTGCGGAACGTATCACAGGCGTGGTCTCAAGGGCTGCACGAGCCACCATATCCGCGTGGAAACGCTCGATGCGCTGGTCAAGGACTATGTGCGGAAAGTCCGTGATAATTCCAGCGCCATGCTTGAGCGGCTGAACGCCGATTTAGAGAAAGAGCAGGCGGACATCGCGGAGACGAAGCGCACGGAGGAAAACTTAGAGGCTTTGCTGCTTGACAAGCAGGAGGAGCTGAAAGCCACGAAGCGCCAGCGCATCCGGGATATTATGAAGCACCCGGAACAGGAGGCGCTTTTGGACGAAACCTACGACGAGCTGGAAGCGGAGCTGACGCAGCGCATTGCGGGCATCCAGCACCAGATCGAATTTGCCAGCGACAAGCGCAATACCATCATCCGCATCAACCGCTTGGCAAAGACCGCCATCGACGTGTTCAATGATATTCTGGAAAAGCCGGCGCTTGACCGCAATGACCTGAATTTAATGATTGAAAAGATCAAGGTCTACGAGGATCACATTGAGGTGCAGCTCAAGGCGGACATCGACAGCCTGCTCAAGACCGGCGCGCTCCCGGAGGACGCTGTAAATTTTAAGCAAGACACGGAGAATATCGAATTACCGCGGGTCGATGTGGGCATCGACCCCTACGAAACTGAAATTGTCCAAGGTGCGGCGCACCGAAAGGACAAGGTTTTCCGTGTCAGTGTTATCAGCAGCGGCGACCCGCTGGAGATCTATACGGAGAAGGACGGCGAGGTGATCTTTAAGAAGTATTCGCCGATGGGGGATCTGGGGGATTTTGCGGGGCAGATCTGCGAGTCGATCGGGAAAAACACCGGGTATATCGCGGCGGTGTGCGACCGTGACGCGATCATCGCCGTGCACGGCGTGCAGAAGCGGGAGCTGCTCGACAAGCGCTGCTCGCAGGAGCTCGAACAGCTGATGGAGCTGCGGCGCAGCTACCGGTATCAGGACGGCGATCTGCCGGTCCGCCCGACGGACGGCGCGGAGCGCTACCGCGTCGGCGCGGCGGCGCCGATCGTGGCCGAGGGCGATCTGATGGGCTGCGTGCTGCTTCTGACCGAGGACGGCGCGCCCGCGCTCGACGAGGCCGAGCAGAAGCTCGTGCAGACCGTCGCCGGATTTCTCGGCCGGCAGATGGAGAGCTAAGGAAGCTCTGATTCAATCGGCAAGAACTGTGCGTGAGAGATTTTTCGTCCAATCGAGGTATCGAAAGCGGAGGAATCCTGTATGTATTTCCCGTTTTCGATACCGAAGAGTGGGCGGAAAAGATCCGCTCACAGCCGCAGACGATTTATTCAGAGGTTCCTTAAAGCAAAACAGGCAGGACCGGCGCGCACGGCCCTGCCTGTTTTTTCTGCGTACAGAAAAAAATGTGGCGAAGCGAAAAAAAATCTGTTATACTATGATATTGAGGCGAAGTATCTTCCGAGAAAGGAACGCAGGATCATGGACTTTACCGGCTTTCTGGGCAACGACGCGATCAAGCGGCGGCTTTCCGGCGCATTTGCCAGCGGGCGGGTGTCGCACAGCTATCTGCTCTGCGGCCCTGCCGGGTCCGGGAAGCATACGCTCGCGCGGATCCTGTGCGCGGCGATGGAATGTGAAAAGGACGGCGCGGCCGTCCCCTGCGGCGTGTGCCCGGGCTGCCGGAAGGCGCTGGCCGGGATCCACCCGGACGTGATCACCGTCGACGATCCCGACCACAAGGCCATGACGGTCGATCCCATCCGTGCGGCCCGCAGCGATATGTTCATCCGTCCCAACGAGGGCCGGCGGAAGATCTACGTGATCCCCCGCGGCCAGGACATGAACGAGAGCGCGCAGAACGCCCTGCTCAAAATTCTCGAGGAGCCGCCGGACTACGGCGCGTTCCTGATCCTCTCGACCAATGCCGAACGGCTGCTGCCGACCATCCGCAGCCGCTGCGCGGAGCTGCAGCTCGGCCCCGTGGACGAGCAGACGGCGCTGCCGTTTCTGCGGCAGCAGGCACCTAGCAAGCCGGAGCAGCTTCTCCGGGCGGCGTATCTGCGCGCGGGCGGCTTTCTCGGGCAGGCGCTGGCGCTCCTGCAGGGCGAGGACGAATTCCCTGCCGTGCAGCAGCTGGCCGCGGCCTATGCCGCGCGCGACCGGATGGATATGCTGCGCGTGCTTCTGCCGATGGAAAAATACAAACGCGAGCAGCTTCTGCCGCTTCTGCAGCAGCTGCGCGCCTGCTTCTGCAGCGCGCTGGCGCAGCGCGGCGGCTTTGACGCCGCGGACCAGAGCGCCGCGCAGCTCGTCGCCAGCCGCTCCGGCACGGAGCTCGTACAGGCGGCCGACAGTCTGCAGACGGCCATCGACGATCTGGCGGCCAACGCGTCCGCCGGCGCGGTGATCGGCTATCTGGCCATGAAGCTGCGCTGAGCTTTGGCACCCCCGCACAATTACGTCTGCACACTTCGGCAGATCGTGCGCTGCTGCCGCTGATTTTACCTTGCCGCTTTTGCGGCAGATTGGAGAATACCATGCAAGAAATGAACCCCGATACCGTTCTGGAGCAGGCTGCGCCTGCCGCAGATCCGGAGCCGCAGGCCGTCCGGCCCGCGGAAGATACATCCATCCCCTCCGCCCCGGAAGCGCCCGCCGCAGAAGCTGCCGCTCCCCAGCCCGAGGCTCCGGCGGAGCCCGCGCCCGTCACGGTCGTGGACATCCGCTTCCGCAACAATGCGAAATCCTACTTCTTTGACCCGAACGGGCTGACGCTCGCGGTGGGCGACCATGTCATCATCGACACGGCCCGCGGCGACGAATTCGGCATCTGCGCCGCCGGGAACCACGCGGTCCGCCCGCGCGAGCTCGTTTTGCCGCTGCGGAAGGTTTTGCGCGCGGCGACGGCGCAGGATGAGCGCATCAACGCGGAAAATCAGGAAAAAGAGAAAAAGGCCTTTGACGTCTGCCAGCAGAAGATTCTCTCGCACAAGCTCGACATGCAGCTTGTCTCGGCGGAATGCGCGTTTGACGGCAGCAAGATCCTGTTCTTCTTCACGGCCGAGGGCCGCGTGGACTTCCGCGAGCTGGTCAAGGATCTGGCGTCCGCCTTCCGCACGCGCATCGAGCTCCGGCAGATCGGCGTGCGCGACAAGGCCAAGATGGTCGGCGGACTCGGCGTGTGCGGCCGTCCGTTCTGCTGCAAGGAATTCCTCGACGATTTCCAGCCCGTCTCCATCAAGATGGCCAAGACGCAGAACCTCAGTCTGAACCCCACCAAGATCTCCGGCACCTGCGGGCGGCTCATGTGCTGCCTCAAGTACGAGCAGGAGGCCTATGAGGACCTCATCAAGACCGCGCCGAAGGCGGAATCCTTCGTCGATACGCCCGACGGCCGCGGCACCGTCATCGAGGTGAACCTGCTGCGCCAGAGCGTCAAGGTCCGCATGGAGGACCATCCGGAGACAATCGGCAGCTATAAGAACACCGACATCTATATCATCCGCAACGGCAAGGCCCGCAAGAACGACCCGCCCATCCCGAAGGATCTCGCGCCCATCTCCTCCCGGCCGCGGCCGGCACAGAAGAAGAAGGAGGCGTTCTTCGAGGAGCTGCCGGAGGTCATCTACTCTGACGCCGTCGCCGTCATCAGCCCGGAGCCGGAGACCCCGGCGGAGGACGCCGCCGCGCAGCCTGCGGCAGATGCCGCCAAGTCCGCCGGCCGCCGCAGACGCCGCGGCGGACGCCGCAATAAGCCCGCCGCCGACCGCCCGGCCGCCGAAGCCGCTGCCGCGCCCAAGGACGCGCCCCGCGCCGAGCCCCAGCCCCGCCGTGAGCGCCCGAAGAAGGACCGCGCCCCGCAGGGCGAAAAGCCCGACGCTCAGCCCCGCAAGCCCGCTACGCAGCAGCAGCCGCGCCCGGACAAGCCGGAAGTCGCCGACGCCCAGGCCAAGCGCCGACGCAGACGCCGCGGCGGCAGCCGCAAGCCCGCGGGCGAATCGCAGCCGCAGAAAAGCGAATAAATAACCGGATCCCGGCGCAGCCTCTGGCCGCGCCGGGATCTTTGCCGCTTGACGAATCGTACATGGACAGCTTACAATGGTTTTATATAACAACAGAACGGAGTGGAGCATATGGAGCTGACACAGATCCCGAAGATCGAGCTGCACCTGCACCTGGACGGCGCGGTGCCGCCGGAAACGATGTGGCGCATGGCGCAGGAGAAGGGCCTCGTGCTGCCGGCCGATACGCTGGAGAACTTCCGGACCTGGCTCGTCCGGACGGCGGACTGCCGCGACGTCAATACGTACCTGGCCCGCTTTGAGCTGCCGCTGCAGCTCATGCAGGATGCGCCGTCCATCGAGCGCATCACCTTTGACGTGCTGAGCACGCTGGCCCGGCAGGGGCATGTCTATGACGAGGTCCGCTTCGCCCCGCAGCTGCATACGCGGCAGGCGCTTTGCCAACAGGACGCGATCGAGGCCGTGCTGGCCGGACGGGCGCGGGCGCTGCGCGCATTCCCGGACTACCGCTGCGGGATCCTGCTCTGCTGCATGTGCATCGGGCCGGAGACGGTCAACATGCAGGAAAATCTGCAGACGGTCCGCCTGACGCGGCAGTATCTCGGCTCCGGCGTCGTGGGGCTGGATCTTGCGGGCGCGGAGGGGATCGTGCCGCTTGAAAACTTCCACCCCATTTTTGATCTCGCGCGCGAGCTCTCGCTGCCGTTCACCTGCCACGCGGGAGATTCGCAGGGTCCGGAGACGGTCCGGGCCGCGCTGGACTTCGGTGCGAAGCGCATCGGGCATGGGCACCATATCTACGATGATCCCACGCTCTGGCCACGGGCGATCCGGCAGGGCGTGACGCTGGAGATCTGCCCGACGAGCAACATCCAGTGCAAGACCCAGCCCTCCTACGCCCTGCATCCGGCCAAGCGGCTGCTGGACGCCGGTCTGCGCGTGACCATCAGCACGGACAATATGACGCTCGCCGCCGTCACGCTGGAGGACGAATACCGGCACTGCGTAACGCAGATGGGCTTCACCGGGGAAGATCTGCGGACCATGGCCCGCTATGCGCTGGACGCGGCGTTTTTGCCGGAGGCAGAGAAGCGCGAGATCGCTGGAAAATTTTAATATCAAACAAATATTCGAATATTTCTTGACGCAGCCGCCTCCTTCGTGGTATCCTGTTACCGGAAGGAGGCGGTTATGTTGGACCGTTATCAGGATATGCTGGATCTGCCGCGCCCGCCGTCGCCGTCGCACGCCCCCATGCGCCGCCGCGACCGCGCCGCCCAGTTCGCCCCCTTCGCCGCCCTGACCGGCTTCGACGAGCAGATCCGCAAGGTCGCATGGATGCAGCGCAGCGCCTTCCCCTATGAGGGGAAGGCACTGCGAAGCCGTGACGGATGAGGTGGGGCACTTGCGTCTACGCGCCGCAGTCACCTCATCAGTCGCCTCCGGCGACAGCTTCCCCTCATAGGGGAAGCCATTGGGCGCGCATCCTGTAGGGGCGAAGCAAACAAAGAAAACCTTCCCGCAAAAAGGTGCAGCCCGGCAAATCCGGCCTGCACCTTCTATTTATGGCAGATATTCTACGGCAACTAGCTGCAAATCCGACACCCCCGTATCAGGCGGCGCGTAGTAAGACACTCGTAGGGTGACCACCGAGTGGAACGACGCCTGAAGCCTAGGCTCTCGCCTGAATTCAGAGGCAGAAAGCACCAAACGCGTCTCCACGCACTCTTTTCTCCCCTATCTTTTCTCTTGCGAGAGAAAAGATATGGCCGTCGGAGACATACAGCAGATACAAATCTGCGACAACCTCTCAGTCTCGGCTGCGCCGAGCCAGCTCCCCTGGAAGGGGAGCCAAGGGGATGCGCACCGCCGGAGGTTCTCACAACCTCTCAGTCAGCTGTGCTGACAGCATCCCTACCCCTTTTGTCCCTTCGGGACATTTCCCCCTGATAGGGGGAATCGGCCCCTGGAAGGGGAGCCTTTGATGGTGCGTATCAGGTGTGGTAGTTGAGGATATCGTTTGCGACGGGGGTGTAGAACAGGCGGTGGATGGTTTCGGGGGCGCGGGTCTGACCGAGGATCCACATGAGCTTGCCAGCGATGGCCTCCGTCGTCATGTCAAAGGCCTCGAGCACCTGCGGGCACTCCCTGATCTTGTGTCCGACCTGATAGACCCCGACGTTGCTGCCCTCATTCTGCACCTGCGTGGTCAGCACGACGGTCTTCCCCGCGCGGATCCCCGCCTCCAGGACGGACAGGAAATCATTTCCATCATACGACGGGATCCCGCCGACGCCGAAGCTCTCCAAAATCAGCGCGTCGTTGTGCGCCAGCATCCAGCTGGCCAGCTCCGCCCGCGTGCCGGGGATGAGCTTCAGCAGCGCCACGCGGTCATCCAGCCGGTCATAGAAGACCGGCTCCGGCCGGCAGGCGTTTTCGATATACTGCAGGATGCACCCGTCCTGCAGCACGGCCAGATACGGATAATTGATGCTGGAAAAGGCCTCGTAGCTCTTTGAGCGCGTCTTGCACGCGCGCGTGCCCTGGATGACCTTTCCGTTGAAGACGATCATCACGCCGTGCAGCGTGTCGCTGCACGCGCAGAGGAACGCGTCGGTCAGGTTGACCTTGGAATCGGTCGAGTCGAAGCTGATGGGCTTCTGCGCGCCCGTCAGGATGATCGGCTTGGCCGCGCCCTGGATCAGATAGCTCAGGGCCGCCGCGGTATAGGCCATGGTGTCCGTGCCGTGGCTGATGACGAAGCCGTCGTACCGGTCATAGCGTGCGCGGATAGCCCCCGCGATCTGCAGCCAGTGGGCCGGGCCAAGATTCGTGCTGTCGAGCGACAGCAGCTGCAGACACTCCACCCGGCACAGCGCCGACACTGCCGGGACGAACGCGAGCAGCTGCTCGCTCGTCAGCTCCGGCATCAGCCCCTCCGCCGTCTTTCCGGACGCGATGGTCCCGCCGGTGCCGATCATAAGGATCTGTTTCATGGCCGCCTCCTGCATGTATTTATATTTCGTATTCTATCATACCCAAATTGACTTTACCAGCAGAAGCTGTGCAAAAGGAAAAACCGCCGGCCCCGACAGGGAGCGGCGGTTTCTGGACGATGGAGATCAGACCTTTTCCTTGACCTTTGCGGCCTTGCCAAGACGGTCGCGCAGATAGTACAGCTTCGCGCGGCGAACCTTGCCGTGGCGGACGCACTCGACGTCGACGACGTTGGGAGCGTGGAGCGGGAAAACCTTCTCGCAGCCGACACCGTAGGAGATGCGGCGAACGGTGATGGTTTCTTCGATACCGCCGTGCTTCTTGGCGATGACGGTGCCCTCGAAGATCTGGATTCTTTCGCGGGAACCTTCCTTGATTTTGACATGAACGCGAACGGTATCGCCGACCTGAACTTCAGGCAGCTCCTGCTTCATGTACTGGCTGGTCAGAGCCTTCATGAGATCCATAGTTGTGTCCTCCTTCAAATTCAGAACGTTCATACCGCAAGGAAATGCCGCTGCACTCTCGTGCCGGCTGCGGCAGAGGACCGCCCTTTTCACAGACCAATGTATTCTAGCATATGATGGGCAGAAAATCAAGCGTTTTTTCAGGATTTTCTGCGCGATTCCGCGCCTTCCCCCACTTGTTTTTGTCTCTGCCGGGCCTTATAATTGTGTTGCTGAATTTGAATTTATGGATCACACGGAGGCAACCGCCATGGCGTCCAGAAAACGGATCGTGATTTGCTATATTCTGCTGCAGGCCAGCTTCTGGGGCATGCTCAGCTCCATCTGCGCCTATCAGGCCGCCGTGGTGCTCGACCGCGGCTTTACGGCCGGGCAGGCCGGGATTTTCTGCGCGCTGTGCTACTTTGCGAGCCTGTTCACGCAGCCGGTCATCGGCGGCTGGGCCGACCGGCACCCGGAGGTGCCGCTCAAGCGGCTGCTGATCGTGATGCTGCTGCCGGCCATCGCGCTCAATCTGGTCTTTTATTTTACGCGCCCCAACTTTCTGCTCACCGCGCTGACGTTTTTCCTCTTCGGCGTACTGGAGACCAATTCCTACCCGCTCATCGACTCCATGGGCATGCAGTACGTCAACGCGGGCGTGCAGATCCCCTACAGCCTCTCGCGCGGCATCGGCTCGCTCAGCTACGCGCTTTTGTGCGTGGCGACGGGCCTGCTGACCGCGCGTTTCGGGATGCAGACCGCGCTGCTGGCGCACTGCGCCGAGCAGCTGGTGATGCTCGTTTGCCTGCTGCTGTTCCCGTCCATCCCGGCGCAGCTCCTGCCGCAGCCGCAGAAGGGCGCGGCCTCCGGCCATTCCGCCCTGCAGATCCTGCGCGGCAGCCGGACCTTTACGCTCATGCTCATCGCCTGCTTCTTCGGCATGATGGGCGTCATGCCGATCAGCGGCTTCCTCGTCACGCTGGTCACGAGCCGCGGCGGCGACAGCCGGGCGCTGGGACTGGCGCAGTTTCTGATGGCGGCGTCGGAGCTGCCGTCGGCGCTGGTCTTCGGGCTTCTGCGCAAGCGGCTGTCCAGCGCGAAGATCCTGCTCATCTCGATCGTCTTCATGGCCGTCAAGCCGCTTCTGATCCTGGCCTCGGGGTCTCTTGGGATGCTCCTCGCCGTGCAGCCCGTGCAGATGCTGGGCTACGGGCTGTTCTTCCCGGCCTCGGTCTATTTTGCGAACGAATCCGTCGCCCCCGCCGACCGGGTCCAGGGCCAGTCGCTGCGGACGATCGTTGCCATCTCGCTCAGCACACTGCTGGGCTCGCTCGTCTCCGGATATCTGCTCGATCTCGGCGGCACGACGCTGATGCTCTGGTTCTCGGCCGGCTGCGCAGCCGTCGGCACGGCCGTGGGCCTCGCCGCGCTCGCGCTGCAGAAAAAACATGCGCAGGAGGAACGCCATGTCTGATGTCCTTGTCTTTGTGCTCGAGCTGATCGGAACCGTCGCCTTCGCCGTGTCCGGCGCCATCGTCGGCATCAAGAAGCAGATGGACCTGTTCGGCGTCATCGTGCTTGGGATCTGCACGGCCGTGGGCGGCGGCATCGTCCGTGACCTCATCCTCGGCGTCACGCCGCCGGTCACATTTCAGAACCCCATCTATACGCTCACGGCGGCCGCCGTCTCCGTTCTGATGTTTCTGCCGCATATGCGCGCGCGTATCGGCCGGCACGAGCCGGTCTTTGACCGGCTGCTGCTCGTGATGGACGCGGTCGGCCTCGGCGTCTTTACGGTCGTGGGCGTGCAGTGCGCGTACCAGCAGTCGGAGGATTATACGCTGTTCCTGCTGATCTTCGTCGGCCTCATCACCGGCGTGGGCGGCGGCGTGCTGCGCGACGTCTTCTCCGGCGAGCGGCCGTATATCTTCGTGCGGCATTTCTACGCCTGCGCGTCGATCGTCGGCGCGCTGATCTGCGCGCTGTGCTGGCGCGCGCTCGGCGGCAACGCCGCCATGCTCTTCGGCGCCGCCGTCGTCGTCGTCCTGCGCCTGCTCGCCGCCTACTACCACTGGAACCTCCCCCGCTCCGATTACCACGAATCCGGAGAGGAAGCTTCCACCCATTGAATTTTTCCGGTCAAAAAACAATCGCCCCGTGCTGCGATGCAGCACGGGGCGATTTTCTCGTCAATTCACCAGCAATACGACCAGTAGGATCACCATCAGGACATCCAGGACGAGCCCTGCCTGCAGCCGCAGGCTGAGCTCTTCCTCCCGCTTTCGGCAGCGGATCGCGTCTAACACGTCCTTCACGCTCAGACCGCAGACAACAGCAAGCATGATTCCGATGATCAGCTCTCTTTTCATAGCGCAGCGCTCCTTTTCTTTTTACGCGTACCGGGCGGATCCTTTACTTCTCGATCGCTGCCAGATAATAGGCTCCGCCGTCATAGAATTCGACCTGATAGGTTTTTCTCATGTACGGCGTTCCTGTCTGCGCGGTATCCTCATAGGCATAATACTCTACCGTAAAGGTCACGGTGCTGCCGTCCCATTCTTTTTCCACCAGCTTTGGATTGCGGCATCCGCCAAAGCCGGAAACCTGTGTTGTCACAGCAGCATCCTGCTCGGAATCGTAATCATAGACCTGCGTGAGATCCAGCGTATAATCCTTGAAGTATTTCGAAAGGACTGAGGAAATATATTCCCTCGTAAAGGTAAATTCCCCGCTGTCTTCGTCCTCGCAGTCCTTTACCAGCGTTTCATAATCGCTGAAATGTAGAAAGAGCATATAAAGCTCCTGCGACGACAATTCCGTGGGATCCTGAAAGGTAAATGCATTCTGCCCTGTCAGCGCGATCTCCGGCCCCAGCACAAGATCCAAAAGTTCCTCATCCGTGGCAGAGCCCGCATCACCTGATTCCTCTGTGGGAATCTCTGTTTCCGGTAATTCGTCTGCTTCCGCAGAAGCCGGGGTCGACGCGGTCGTTTCCTGCGCGGAGACTTCCGGGCCGGACGCTTCTTCGGCGGGCGCTTGCGTTTGCTGCGGCGCAGCATCGACCGCTTCCGCAGCGGATGGCGCTGTGCACGCTGCCGCGCCCAAGGCCAGACAGAGCGCGAGCACAAGGACAACGATATTTTTTGCTTTCATTTTGTGTTTCCCCTCGCAGCAGATTTTGATCGCGAGCATTCTAATGCGTTAGACTTCGCTTCGAGTCTAACGCATTAGACGGATTTTGTCAAGCAGAAAAAGAAAATATTTTCCAAGAGCCGTACTCCGGCCCGTTTCACGCAAACTCGATCGTCAGGGCGATGAAGATCTGGGCCATGTAGTACAGCACGTGCAGGACGGCGTTGCGGTACGGGCTGTCGTCTTTCCCGAAGGAGAGCACGACCAGCATATTGTCGCTTGCTGAGAAGCATACGCCGCCGACGAAGAACAGAAACAGCGCCCGGCTCGAGCTGATGAACGCGCCCGTCGCCGCGCAGGCCGTCATAAACAGCACGCTCGCGATATACACCGCGCCGAGCGGCGTGACCTTCCCGGCCCGCACCTCCTTGGCATAGGCGTAGAAGCTGGCCGCGCCGAGCGCCACGACGGCAATGGGGATCGCATATGTCCACGCCTGCGAGCAGAGCGTCAAGATCGCCGCGATATACACCACGTGCCCCAGGAAAAACGAGACCGAGCCCGCCGCGAAGAAGAAATGATGCAGCTTCTGCCCCAGATACCGCAGCGCCAGCAGCAGATCGCCCAGCATCCCGAGCGTCAGCCCGGCGACGACCAGCTCGCCGTACACGCTCGTCCCCGTGCGCCGCAGCTCCAAAAGCCCCAGCAGCACGAACACGAGCGAAGCCGCCGTCTTGAGAAACACCGACATCCCATCGCGCCGGCGGTAAGACCGCATGATAAAAAGCGTCTCCAGAATCGCCCCCGCACTGATCAGCAGGATCCTCAGCATACCCCTGCTCCTTTCCCGTTCCTTTTTTCCATCTTACCATGCCGCCGCCCGCCCTGTCAATTCTCCGCCGCCCCTGCCTTCCCCTCATAGGAGAAGCCTTGGAGTGCGCAGTCCCAAAGCCTCCCCTTCCAGGGGAGGTGGCTCGGCGGAGCCGAGACGGAGAGGTCGCAGCAAATTTGTGACGACCTCTCAGTCACCTTCGGTGACAGCTCCCCTAAGAGGGGAGCCATGGGTCCGCTGCGGCGGGGTTCACCCCTCAGGCGCTCCGCGCCAGCTCCCCTTAACAAGGGGAGCCTTGGTGCGTGCAAATCAATAAAACCTCCCCGCAAAAAGGTGCAGACCAGCAAATCCGGTCTGCACCTTCTATTGATAGCAGATATTCTACGGTAACTAGTTACAAATCTGATACCCCCCGTATCAGGCGGCGCGTACCAAAACGCCCGTAAGGTGAGTCTCGTGTGGAACGTCAGACTAAAACATTGTTTCCTGCCTAAATTCAGATGCAGAAAGCACCGACCGTAACCAAGCGCCCCTTTTCTCCCCCTTCTTTTCCGGCAAGACGGAAAAGAAGGGGCCGTCGGAGACAACCGGCAGCTGCAAATTTGCTACAACCTCTCAGTCAGCCTTCGGCTGCCAGCTCCCCTGGAAGGGGAGCCTTTTTTACTCCTTCTGCATCAAGTGATACTCATACAGCAGCTTCGCCGCGGCCTCGCGGGTGATCGGCTGCTGCCAGCCGAAGTTCCCTGCGCTGTCGCCGGTGAACACCCCGTTCTGCTTCGCCCATTCGGTCGCCTCCCGCGCCCAGTCCGAGGGCGCGTCGCCAGTGCCCTGCAAGCTGAGCAGCTCCTCCTTCGTCACTTCCATCACCTCCATCACCAGCCGTTTGAACCGGACCCACGCCGACTCGTCGTCCACCCACATAGCCGGGCAGCGCTTGCTCACCACGTCGTAGTGCCGCAGCACGTTCCCGATCGGAATCTGATAGGTCCGCATGAGCGTTCTCGTGAGCAGCGCCGCATTCTCGACCACCGCGTCCTCCAGCCAGTACCGGCCGTTTTCATACCGGCAGCACATCTCGATGGAGATCGAGTTGCCGTTGTGGCAGCGCGGATGCTTCTGCCGGTAGACGCCAGCCGTGCCGACCGCCCAGGCCGTATCGCCGTCGTCCACCGACTGCAGCCAGCCGTTCCGGTCGACAAAATAATGCGCCGAGGCTCCGCGCGGGGACCGGAAATAGTTCAGATTCCCCGCGGCGGAGTCATTGCGTCCGGCCGTGTAGTGCAGAACGAGAAATTCGATGCGCTGCGTCCGTCCTCTGGTGTAATTACTCGGATGTGCCGTCGTCATGCTTTGCACCCGCCTCGCTGTGCAGCTTCTGCGCCTGGGTGCCGAAATAAAAGGCGATGACCGTCGTGTAGATCATCATGAAGTCCTGGCTGACCTCGCCCTTTACGGCCTGCCACGCAAAGACCGCCGTCAGCGCCAGCGTCACGATCGATTTGACCGTCAGCAGATTTTCAATGCGCTTCAAAACCTGTTCCATACCTCCCGAAGCTCCTTTCATGTCACGATCTCCCACCCGGCGATCTCCTGCGCGATGCGGTCGATGAATGAATTGCCGCGCAGCGCCTTGTAGGCCTTGTACTCATAGAGATAGTTCTCATATTCATACTGCCGGATGGTCTTTTCCTCCCTGTGCTTATAATATGTCGCCAGCATGTCCGCGCGCAGCATACATTTCTGCCCCTCGCGGATGGCGCTCATCCCGAACAGCCGCTCCCGCACCGGCTTCGCCAGCAGCACCAGCAGCGTTACGATCGACCCCAGCCCGCTGCACACACTGACCAGCGCGGAAAACGCCGTCATCTGCCCCGCACTCATCGCAGCGCATCCTCCGCCGCCTCGATGAGCGCCGCCAGCTCCGGGATGAGGCCCGCCAGCGTCTTCTTTGCCGCCGCGCCGAGCGCCGCATAGCCCTCCGTCAGCTTCCGCAGCGCCGGCAGCAGCGCCGCCAGCTTGTCCGACGCGCGCACGTCCAGCTCCGCGAGCCGGGCTCTGATCTGCGCGAGCAGCTTTTCTTCCAGTTTCGTCATGCCAGTGCCTCCCCGATCTGCCGCAGCGCCTCTTCGAGCTGCGTGTATTTGCCCATCTTGACCGTCAGCGTCCCGTCGCGGTGATCCGTGATCGGGCCCGCGACGCAGTAGTCGGCATTGTCCCATTCCTGCACGGTCTCGGTCCCGCCGCCGTCCGTGCCGTCCGGCACCGTCTCCCGCTGGACGATCGACCAGCCAAGGCCGTCCGTAAACAGCTGCGCGGCCTGCGCGTGCGTCATCGTCAGCGTGATGGACTTGGACGCCCGCCCGTCCCAGTCGCGGTCGATCAGCCTTCCGCTGATGTATGCCGGATATTCGTTCTCCTGTACCTTCAGATAGATCATTGCCTCTCCCTGTCTCTCCTTTCCTTAAAAGCACCATGCCGCCGTGATGCCGTCCACCTCGGACGCGACGCTCCAGTCCGCTTCACCGCTCCATCCAGTTCTGTCAAAGCAGGTCGTGCTGTTGAGTCTCGGCGAGCGCAAATACCATGCACGGTTTTTCTTCCGGTTGGCCGCCGTCTTGTAATACGCGTACTGCGTGCCCTCGCCTGGATAGGAGAATGTCCGTGTGCCCTGTACCTCGATCTCCGACAGCAGGAACAGCGTGTCCTCCGTCGTGTCGATGGCCGAGCTCGCGCCGCCTGCCGTGGTCTTCTTTGTCACGGCCTTCAGCGCGGCCACGACCTCTGCTGGCATTTTCGACTTTATTATCTTGAAACCACCAGTCGTCCGCAGCAGACAGTCTGCCCAGCCCCCAGTGTTGCTACCAGAGTTATTCATCTTGTACTCTGTCGCATAGCACGTGTGCATCTGGAACGTCAGCGGAGCCTTACCCGAGCCGTCGGCATAATCGTCGTGGTTCTTGCCGATGATGTCGATCTGATAGTTTTTCTTCCCGAACGCCATCATACAGCTGTCCCCGACGTTCCATGTGTCCGGCACCTGCTTGTTCTGGCAGGCGGCGATGATCGTCCGCCAGCTGTTTTTGGAAAAGTCCGCATCCAGCCCGCCAAAGCCGATCGCGTAGGCCGTGCCGTCCACCAGCGTCCGGCCTGCCGTCCGGCTGCGGGCCGTGCCGTCAATGAGATCCGTGCCGCCCGTGACCGTATAGCCCGTGCCGCCGATCAGCGTCCTGTGCGCCATCTCCCCGCCTCCCTACTCATACTGCCAGGCGATCGCGCCGTTGACCGTCGGCGTCGTCTCCTGCGCGAACAGCGCCTCGCCGCGGGCCATGTAGGTCGTGTAGGCCGTGTCGGCGGCGTGGACGTCCGTGCTCCGGTTCAGCCGCGCCGTAAGGTCTGCGGGCGTCGCATACGTCCCCGCCAGGCTGACCGCGCCGGTCTGCCCGTCGACCGAGATGACCGGCACGCTGACCTGCGCCGCAGCCGCCGCAGCCAGCTCCTGCTTGTCCGCCTCGGTAAAATAATCCGTCCCCTTCACCGGCGCCGCGCCCGCGGGCCCCTGCGGGCCGGTCTCGCCCTGTGGGCCTTTCTCGCCCTGCGGACCAGTCGGACCCTGCGGGCCGGTCTCGCCGGGGTCACCCTTTGCGCCGTCTGCGCCGGGCTCACCCTTGTCGCCCTTTTCGCCACGGGCGGGCTTGCCGGTGTCGGTCTCGCCCAGATACCAGTTGCCGTTCGCGCCGATCACCGGCGTTACACCGTCGATGCCGTCGACGCCGTCCGCGCCCTTCGCGCCCTGCAGCGGCCCGTTGTTGACCCACGCGCCCACCGCGCCGTCATAAATGTAAATGTCATACGGCGCTGCCGCGCCCACGCCGTAGGCGTCTCCCGCCTCCGGCGCATCGACGCCCGCCGCCAGCGCCTCCGCCGTGGCGAAAAAGCCCCGGATCGTGAAGCCCGCGCCGGTCTGCCCCGTCTCGCCCTGCGGGCCGGGGTCGCCCTTCGGCCCCGGTTCTCCCTGTGGGCCTGCAGGACCGGCCGGACCCGCGGGACCGGCCGGTCCCTGCGCACCGGGCTGCCCCTGCGTACCGGTCTCGCCCTTCGGGCCGGGCAGGCCCTGCTCGCCGCGCGCGCCCTGCGGGCCGAGGACGGAGCCGAGATCCGCCCGGCTCCCATCCGTCAGCGTCAGCACCAGATGGCCCTCGTCCGTGACCTCCGCCGCCTTCACGCCGCGGGAGACCAGCCCGTGCAGCGTGACCGCGATCGTATTTGGAATTTCCACTCGCATCCGCTCACCTCATTCTGCCGCCGCGCAGTTGCCCCGCGCGAGCGTCGTTTTGTCGCCGTGCGTATAGAGGATATCGTAGCGATACGCCCCCTGCGGGAATTTCGCGCTCACCGTCTCGTCAAACGTCAGTGTCACGCAGTTCCCCGTCACGCCGGTAAAGGAGAAGGTGTGCACCGGCGCGTTCTGCTCGTCGGAAAACCGGACCGTCACGCTGTCGTCCGCGCCGACCGTCACCGCCTCGCCGTCCTGATCCTGCAGCTCCAGCCGCAGCGTGACTTTAAACGTATCTCCCGCGTACCAGCGCAGCACGCCGCCCGCCACACGCGGGCTGGGCCTTGCCGCCGGAAGCTTTGTCATGCCCGTCTCCCCCTTCCGTCAGTTCAGCTCCGCCTGCCCGCTCGTCCAGGCGCTGCTGCGGGTCTTCTTCACGCCCGTACTGCGGCCGCCGGCCTTGGAAGACGCCGTCTTCTGCTTCCGGCTGCCCGCCGTACCGGTGGATCTCGCCGCGGCGTTCTGCGCCGCCTTCGCGGCCGCCTCGGCAGCCGCGGCCTGCTTGTCCGCGTAGGCCAGCTGCTTCCAGTACTGCGCGTTCGCCGCGTCCTCACGGTCCGCCTGATATTCGAGCGAGCTCCAGTAATTGTCGTTTGCCAGCTTTGCCGCGTTCGCATACGCGCTGCGCGCGTCGTCCAGTTCCGCGTAGTAGTCGCTCATCTGGTCGCGGTAGCGCGCGTAGTCGCTCTGCTCGCGGCTGCTGAGCAGCTGATAGCGGTCATAGAGCGCCGCCTCTCCGCTCTGCCACTGCTCCCGCGCCTGCGCATACAGCTCCGGCACGATCTCGTTCAGCTGCTGCAGATACGCATTGTACGCCTGCTGTCCGGTCTGCTGGCCGTAGCTCGAGCCGTAGCCGCCCGTGAGCGCCGCCGCCTGCCCCATCGTGTCCTGCATGGCGAGCCTGCCCGCCGTCTGATACTGCTCTCTGGCCTGCCGGTACATCGGATCTTTGCCCAGATCGTAGGAGAAGTCTCCCCGCTCCGCGATCCGGTCATAGAGCTCCTGCAGCTGCCCCTCCCACCGGGAGGCATACGCCCCCGGCTTCGCCGCCTGCACGCGCCCGAGCGCCGCTTTTGCCTCCGACACGCCGGAAAGATCCTGCGCCGGCTGCTGCGCCGCGCGGGCCGCAGGCACGCCGTAGCTGCCGCGGTAGTTGTAGATCGTCTGCTGCTGGTTGCTGAGCGCGCTGCGGTAGCTGCCGTCCGCGTTGACGCCCAGGATCCGGTAGGTGCCGCCGCCCGTCACGACCTCGTCGCCCGCCTGCAGGCCGGTCGGCGCCTTGCCGTTACTCTGCACTCTGTAAAGCGCCATCTTCTGCCTCCTGTTCTTCCTCTTTTTCCGCTTCCTCCTGCCGCTCCAGCACGGCCACCTGCCCGCGCACCTGCTCGAGCACCATGCCGACGATGCACGGCGGCAGCCCCGCCGCGTTGATCGCCTCCACCAGCCCCGCGCGGAGCGTGTGGATGCTTCCGGAAAGTCTGCTCATGTTCATCCCTCCAATCGTTCTACCCGCGCCTGCAGCCGCTGGATCTGCCGGATGCAGAGAGCCACGAATTCCTCATACCGCAGGCCGTAATCCGCCCCGCCGCCTTCGCGCGGCGACCGGACGAAGGCCGCGAAATCCTGCCCCGTCAGCCCGCAGGCCGCGAGCGCCTGCTCCACGTCCTGCGCGATCAGCCCCGTATGCACCCGGCCGGACGTCCCGTCCTTCAGCCGGTAGCAGACCGGCCGCAGCCGCGCGAACAGCGCGTCATAGCGGTCAAGCTCGTCGGAGATCTCCGTCTTCTTCTCCCGGTCGGACGTGCTGATCGTGCCCGTCTGCGCATAGACGACCGACCAGCGGTAGTTCGAATACCCGAGCGAGCCCGCGCCGTCATACTCCGGCGCCGCGCCGCCCGAGACCGACAGATTCCCGCCCACGGTCATCGTGCAGTTCGTATGCGCGCCGCTGCCGGTCACCGACAGCGTGTTCTGCCCATAGCAGAGCTTCGCGCCGCTCGTCGTGGCGACGACCTCGCCATAGCCGCTCATCAGATGGATGCCCGCGCCGCCGTAATCGCCCGTCGTGTACCCCAGATACCCGCCGACTGCGCTTCCCAGCAGCGACGAATACACCGCCATATCCCCGCCGAGCTTGATATAGTCCGCCGACAGCGTCCCCGTCGTGATATCGCTCGCCGACAGGTGGTCGACCGAAAAATTATTGAAATCCAGGATCCCGCCGTTGATGCGCGAGGCCGAGAAATTCCCCGCCGTGATGTCGTCCGCCCGCAGCCCTGTGACCACGGCGTTCGTCACGTTGAGGCTCGTCGCCGTGATCGCACCGGAGATGCTCGCCCCCGTGCACGTCAGCTTGCCGTTCGCGTCGACCTTGAATTTGTCCTTGATGGAAAGCCCGCTCGTGCCGAAGTACATGCTAGCGCTGCCCCCAAATTCGTTGGCCGTGCGGTAAATGCTGCTTTCCGAGATCGTCCACGGCCCGAAGGTCGAATCCGCCGCCGCCGTGATCGTCCCGGACAGCACCGCATTGTACGCCTCCAGCGTCCCGGACGGGAAGTGCAGCTTCTTGTCGCTTAAATACGCGACCTCCTGCCCGTCCTGCCAGAAGCTCACCCGGTCCGGTGTCACCGTCACCAGCTCGTTCTTCGTCCGGTCGATGACGTTCTCGCCGCCGTCCGTCACCGTCGTCTCGATGTTCCCCACGCCCACGCCGTAGACCGGCACAGCGTCCTTGTAGTAGAGCAGCCCCGTCTTGATGTACTGCTGCGAGTTCACCGAGAACTGATTGTTGACGCCCGCCGTGTAGTCATACAGCTGTTTGATTCCGACGGAATTGCCCTCGATCGTCAGCTGCGTCTTCTCGAGATACTTGCCGAAGTCCGAGATGGCCACATAGCTGCCGGACAGCTTCGTCGACCACGTCTCCGAGTTCGCTGCGGCGAAGTCCGCCGTCTTGATGATGAGCGCTTTCAGCGCTCCATAGCCGGAGAGCGTCGTTTTTTTCTCCGCCTCGGAGAGGCTGTCCGCGTCGATGGCCTGTGAGATCTCCGTCAGCGTCGCCTTCGCCGACCAGTCGGCGAGGTTCAGCTGCTCAGTCACGCTGCACAGATACCTGCGCATGCTCTCCAGCTGCTCCTGCGTCGTCTTCCCCGCGATGGACGGGTATGCAAGTGTCAGACTACCCATGTTGCACCTCCCGTCTTACGCATCGCTTCCTGCCTCCAGGACCCGCGCCAGACTGAACAGCTTCATCTCGCCCTTCCCCGTCAGCCGGAATTTCAGGTGGTCGCACCGCGCCGGGCGGATCGGCAGCAGGAACGTCCGCAGCCCCCGCCCCTCGATATGCCCGCAGTGCCGCCAGATGCCGTCGGAATCGTACTGCACCCAGAAATCGACGCTCGACCCCTTCGGCAGCTGCATCCGCAGGTTGATCCGGGACACATACTTTTTCCCGACCAGCCCATACGTCATGATCCCCGTTTCCGCCATCCACTGCACACTGTCTTCCAGCGTCCCGACCGAGCCATAGACAGTCCTGAGCGTTCCATTCTCGAGAAAATACAGCTCATCGTCCACCCGCGCGAAGTCCTCTGCGTGGGTGCTGTCCTCCTTGTGCCACAAGCCTTTTTTCGTGTCGTAGACGAACAGCGACCAGTTATGGCCTTCATCCTCCATGCTGATGAAGTACTTCCCTCTGGCGCCGCCCGCCACGGCGTTGTAATACAGCTTCGTCCCGAAGCAGCTTCCGATTTCGCTCGGCAGACTCCCGTCGTACACGCAAACGCCCATGCGCGACTTGTAATACAGCCGGTCATCCACCACGACCAGGCTCTTGCTCGACCCATTCTGCACGCCCGCGCATTTCTGCACGACCACCTGATGCGCCCCCGTCGCCGACGGATACACCCGGTGGAAGCAGTCCTCCTTGAAGAAGATCGGGCTGTCCGCCAGCGTCGCCGCGCCGGTCCACTTCCCGTCCGTGCCGCAGCTCGCGCGCCACGAGTCCGTCGACACGCCCTGGTAGCACTCCCAGTTCTTAAAATCGCCCAGCTTGCAGCAGTAGATCTCATTGACGGTCTCGCCGTCCGCCACGCCGTACTTGCAGCCCCACAGCCGGTTCCCGCTCTCGGTGATGAAGTCCATGCTTGGGACCTTCCGCGCCGTCTTCACGGTCCCGCTCGTCACCTTCGTCGTCTCGTCGACGAGGCCCACGATCACGATATAGCTATCGCCCACGTCGTAGAGGATCTGGCTGCCGTTGAGCTTCTCGACCTGCTCGTTCCCGGTCAGCCCCGAAAGCCGGATGCCGTCGTATTGCTGAAAGCCCTTCCCGATGCCGTTCGCGGAAAGCTTCAGATACACCGTCGGCACGGATACCCACTGGCTCGTCGCCTCCGCCCACTGCTTGAGCGCGTGGAGCTTGCCGGACGTATCCAGCCAGTACTGGCCATTCGTCGGGTTTTCCGGCTGGCTGGCTTGCTTATAGCTCACCGTCAGCGCCGTCCCGTCGACGAGGCAGAGGGAAATTTCCACGTTCGAGCTCGCCGCGTCGACCACATTCTCCTGCCCCATGTACCCGTTGTCGGAGTACTTCTCGGTGTTGAAGTAGATCCCGTCCGGGAAGATGCACAGATATGCGCCCATGGAAATGAGCTGCTTTTCCCCCGCCGAGATCGACACGGACGGCATATACGCCTCCATCGAAGCGCCGTTGATATAAAGCACCTGGTCCTGCACCCAGCACAGCGCATCCTTCGCCAGAATGCCCTGCACGCCCTCGATCGCCTGCGCCGTCCCCCGCCTTGGCCGCGGCGCGAGCAGTGGATACTCGTCCGCCGACAGATTCTCCATGTCGTAAAACTCCCCGTCCGCGAGTTCTAGGTTGTGGTCATACCCGCCGAACGCCTCCGTCGTCAGCGTCTGCTGCCGCCCGGCGGCCAGCTTCGGATAAAACATCCCGCATCCCTCCTCACAGCCGGAAATACGCCGCTTCGCCCTTCGGCATGTGCGCGCGGTTGTAGGCGTTCTGATACGCCTGATAATACGTGTTGTACTTGGCCGCGGAGTTGTTGTACTTCGTCATCTCGCCGTTGGCGTCGTCGATCTTCATCTCCAGATACCACCGGTAGATCTCGTCATACGGCCACCCGATCAGAAGCGCCGTCCCGTCCAGATCCGCCTCCGGCCCATACCCCGCGAACGCCGGGACCGCCGTCTCATGCGCCGACCAGATCTCATGCCAGACCACCCCGTCCAGCTCCGACAGCCACCGCAGCTTGTCCGCGCTGCCGTACTGGTTCGGCTTCAGCCGGTCGACCAGCTCGATCGCCTCCCGGATGGTCATGCGCGTCCCCTCCTTCCAGCGCCGGACTTCTCAGCCCGCGGCCATCGCATCTTCGATCCTCTGCGCCGCCTCGAGCTGCCGTCTGGCGTTTTCCAGCACCTCATAGACCGGCTCCGGCACCTCGACCGCCTTTCCGCGCGGCACCTGAAACGTCCGTCCGTTCACGCAGACGAACTCCGACTGCTGCTCCGTGCCGCCCGCGCGCGGCAGCGCGATGCTCTTCATCTCTGCAAATGCGTGTTCCATGCCTTGCTCCTTTCTTCTGCCCGCTCCCGGACCGGCCTGCCGGTCCGGGAGCATCTGCCTCAGTTCGCCTCGTCCTCCGCGGAATACGCGCCGCAGCTCTCCACGCGCACCATGCGGTCCTGATACAGGATCTTCGCCGCGCTGGAGAACTTGTAGCCCAGCGTCGAGAACTGGTTGAGCGGTCCGCCGACCTGGCCCTTGTCCTTGATGATCATCTCCATGTTGCCGCCCTCCGGGTCGATCATGCCGTAGGCGTCCTTGCCGAGAAACAGCGTCGCGTACACGCTGTAATACTCCGCGGGCGTGCCATTGGACTCGTCCGCCGCGGTCTTGACCGGGCAGCCCTCGCCGTTGAAGACCTTGGCCTCCGTCGTCTCGATGAAGCGCACGCCGTGCAGCTCGCCGATCTCGCCGGTAAACAACTCCGTGATCCCCGCGTACTTGTGCGCCTCGACCCACGCGTCCGACGAGCGCAGGTCATAGGCGACCGACGGATGGATGATGGCGACATACTTGCCGTCGATCTTCGGCGCCTTGAGCTTCTTGAGCAGCGTGACGGCCTTGTTGACCTCGTCCGGCGTCAGCTTTGCCGTGGTGTCAAGACCCGCGCGGCTCGTGACCGCCGTGTGCGCGCCGTTCGTGCCGACCTTGTCGCAGTACTGCACGTTCGTACCGGCCACGACCACGTTGCGCACCAGCTTGTCCTGCGTCGTACCGGCCGACGCGCCCAGTTCCTCCGCCGCACCCAGAATGACGTCGTCGATCGCGTGCAGCTCCAGCTGGTCAGACACCGACACATACGTGCCGTACTGCGTGACGGCCTGCGTCACCGCGCTCTGGCCGAACTTCTGCCCCGTCGGGATCACGCCCTCCGTCAGCGCGCCCGCATCCTCGAGCGTATTCCACTTGCGCCACTCCACGGTCTTGCCGCGCCCGGCCGGCAGCACCTGCTTGCGGGCGAACTGCGTGTGGATGAGCTCCGGCCGCGCGTTTTCCAGCAGCTCGGTGTCGTAAAACGTCTTCATCGAAGCCGTCATGCCGCCGCCCTCCGGGAAAGCGGTCTTCTCGCCCGTATAGGCGTTCACGTAATTGCCGCCCGCGTTCACCAGCGTACCGGCGTCGGCAAACAGCTGCAGATCCATCTCCTGATGCATATCCATTCTCCTTTTCCTCCTCACAGACGGATCGTCTCGCCCCGTCTGGCCCTTGTTTTGAGTTCCTCTCTCGTCTGCCGCGACCAGTGCTCCGGACTTTCGGCGAACGCACCGCCGGCTCCCTGCGTCAGGCCGCTCTCGCGCGGGCGCAGATACCCCGCCTGCATGGCGGCCGTCAGCTCCTCGCGCGCCCGTCTGGCCCCATAGGCCATCGCCTCCGCCGTCAGCTCGCGCAGATGCGTCAGCTCATAGGCGCTCTTCGCGTCCACGCCGTGCGTGACCAGCCGCAAAAACCGCGGATCCTCCAGCGCCCGGCTCAGCTCCGCCTGCGGATAGACCGCCTGCACCGCGGCAAACTGCGCCTTCAGCCGCGCATAGCCCTGCCGCATCGCCGCCTCGCGCTGCTCCTGCGTCAGCGCCTGCGTGCCCTCCGGCGAAAGCGCCGCCAGCCGCTCCTGCTGCTCCGGCGTGGGTGCCGCCGCGCCGGTCTCCGGCTGCTCCGGCTCTGCGAACGCCTGCAGCCATTCCAGTTTCTCCATCCTTCTCCTCCTTCTGCCCGTCCTCCGGGCCGTCTTCGGGTCTCTGCCTGCTATTTTCAGGACTGTCCTCGTCCATGACCCGCACATATTCCGGATACCGCGCCGCAAGCAGCCGGTACCCCGCGCCGATGGCGGCGAACACCGCCTCCACCAGCGCCCGCTCGCCTTCCCGCGGGCGCACCGCGATCCGGAAGCTGCCGCACGCCGATTCGATCTCCGGTGCCCGCTGCAGTCCCGCCTCCTCCATCGCCGCCGCCAGCGTGAACGCCAGCATCGACGCCGCCGCGCAGACAATATCGCTGCCGTACCGCGAAAACCCCGCGTGCCCGCGCACCGTCAGCGCAGTCCCGGAAAGCTGTACCGTGATCATTCCGGCTGCGCCGCCTCTGCGGCGCGTTTTCTCGCCTGCCGGACCTGCGCAGGGGCCTTCTCACCCTCCAGCCGCACGTCCGCGCGCATGCCCTGCGCAGAATCTGTCAGCGAGGCGAACAGCTCCGGCTCATACCGCTGCGCGAGCGTCAGCGCCATCCGCTGCCAGAGCGCGTCCTGCGTCCCGCCCCGGATCTTCTGCAGCACCTGCTCCTTGCCGTCAAAATCCATCATGTCGAGGCACGCGAGCGCCTGCTGCTCCATCCCCGGCCGGAAGAAGCCCAGCTGGAAAAACTGCAGCGCCAGCTCGTTCTGCGCCAGCTTCGTGTATTCCGTGTGCTTCTGTGTCGTCACCGTCACGTCAAAGACCGGCGTGCGCAGCAGCCCGTCCGCGCCCAGGCTTTGCGCCTTGAGATGCGCATTGCAGTAGGACACATATTCCTCCGCCCCGCCCGCGCCCAGAATGCGGAATTTCCGCGGCAGATCGTAAAACTGCCGGATGCGCTCGATGACCATCCGGATCATCCGCGCGTAGGCCCGGTAGGCCGACCGCGTCGCCGCGCGCGAGCTGCGGCCCGAGGCCTCCTGCAGCGCCGCGATGGCCGAGGCCGCCGTCACGCCCGACGAGACCTGCCCGTTCGTCACGTCCGTGTTGCCGGTCGTCCACTTGAGCTCCTCGATCTTGCTGTTCAGCACCTGCACGCACACCGCCGGCAGCGTGCGCACCTGCACCTGCTGCAGCGAGTCCTGCCCCAGATTCCCGTCCACATGCACGAACGGCTTCGTCCAGTCCGCATACTCCTGCTCGTTGACCGAGCCGTCCGCGCGCCGGAACCACCGGGGCGTGGCCGACATGATCGTGTTTTTCACGATGGCCTGGTCCATCCGGTCGATCTGCTCCTGCGCGCCCTTGCCGATGTCGATGTACCCGTAGCCGCAGATCGAGCCCTCAATGGGGAACAGCCGGTCGAAGATGAACGGATACTCCCCGTCGTCATACAGTCCCCGCTCGCACGCGGGCCCGCGTACCGGCACCTGCACCAGCCTCCGTTCGCCCCGCTCGTCCACCTCCTCCCGCGTGACCGACGGCATGAACGTATCGTTCTCCGTCGCGTACAAGACCGTCTGCCCCACATACTTGCAGTAGTGCAGCACCGTCCTGCCCTCCACGCGCTTTTTGTAATACCAGTCCACCACCAGCGTCTTTTCCGACAGATCCACCGCGTCGTCCGTCCGGTACCTTGCCAGCAGCCCGCTGCTGCCGCCGAGCGTCCCCGCCAGCTGCGGATACGCCGCCAGCAGCGTCTCGTTGTCCTCCAGCTCCAGATAAAACACGTTCTGCGACTTCTGGATATCCGTCACGCCCGGCTCCCAGACCAGATTCAGCACATTCACCGGCCGGATCGAGATATCGCCCAGCCCGCCCAGCTTCTCCTGGTCCCAGTACACGCCCCATACGCCCGTGCCCTGCTTCATCTTCTGCCAGCACGTGTCGGAGTAGACCTCCTCAAAGTCGTTCTGCTCCAGAATACACGGCAGGATGGACGAGAGCATCTGCGCCTCCATCCGGTCGTCCGGCTCCCGCGGACGGATATTCGGCCCCGGATAGGCCGCGATCGCGTCCGCGTGCTTGCCCATGATCACGTTGAACAGCCACCCGGACGCCGACCGGTCGTCATTCGGATTGCCCTTGTCCGCAAACTGCCGCCACTGCCGCAGCTTCCACCAGTCCTCGTCGGCGATGATGCGCCGCTCGAGATTCTGCCTGCCCTGCTTGTAGCGGCGCAGGATCTCCGCCGCCCGCTGGAGCTCCTTCTCCCCGATCACGGGGACGCCTGTTGTCCGTACCTCCATTGCTTCCTCCTTATCTCAGTTGGTCGAGCGGATCCGACCAGATCGCCGCCGTCTGCCCGCCCCGGATCGGCCGCACCGGCCGCGACATGCAGAAATACCGCCACTCGTCGCACACATGGTCCTCCAGCGCCGTGTCCAGATCCTCCGGCCGCGTCTGCGAATACAGCATCAGCGGCACCGTCCGGATAAACGCCCTGCAGTTCCGGAACACATACATCCGCGGATACCCGTTCTCGTCGAACTGCAGCCGGTAATGGCACTGCATCCACCCCGCGATCCGCTCGTTGTCGCCGGGCGAAAAATACACGCCGTACCGCGCCGCCGTCTGTGCCACGCTCTCCCCGCGCGACGCGTCCCAGATCGCCGGATCCGCCACGCCCGTGATCTCCCGGCCCTTCAGCCACGGATGCTCCGTCTCGATCCGCCGGATCTCGGCAAACTGCCGGTCCGGCGTCCACTTGACGCCCTCGTTCGGCGTCCGCGTGCAGCCGTAGAGCTCCAGGATCCGATAGATGACCCCGTCATAGTCGACCGCCCACCACGCGCAGGAAAACGGCTTTCCGTACCCGAAGTCATAGCTCCGGCAGACCGTCCACCCCTTGTCCGGCGCGAACGGCTCAATGACATGCGTCCACCGCCGGTCCCGGTAGTGCTCCGGCACGTCCCGGAAGTCCTCAAAAAACTGCCCCTCGTACACATCCCACGACCCATGCAGCCACGCCTCGCGCAGCTTTGGCGGCAGCGTCTCGAGCTGCTGCAGATAGTCCGGCTGCCGCTCGAGCAAGACCCGGTTATCCGTCACCAACGCCTGCACGAAGCTGTAGGCGTCTTCCCGCTCCCCCGGCTCAAACCGCCGGTCGATGAACAGCCGCTTAAAATACCCGTGGCTCGGCCCGCCGGGGTTCAGCGTGTAATACGTCCGCTTCGGAAATCCGTTTGTCCCGCGCACGCAGGCGTTGATCGCGTCGATCCACGCCTTCTGCAGCTGCCCCGCCTCGTCGAGGAACACCACGTCGTACTCCGCACCCTGATACTGCCCCAGATCCCCGTCGCACGCGCAGTAGCCGAAGGTCAGGACCGACCCGTTCGGAAACTCGAACCGCTTGTCCGCCGCCTTATACTTCGCCACGCCCGCCAGCTCCTGCCGGAGCGGATCGATGTGGTTGTTCTGCAGCTCCCGCAGCGTCCGCCGCACAATCAGCAGCTTGATCCCCGCGTACCGCAGCGCCAGCAGCTTTGCCTTCGTCCGCACGGCCCAGCTCTTTCCGCCGCCTCTGGCCCCGCCATAGGCGATGTGCCGGTGCCGGTCCAGCAGAAACCGCCGCTGCTTCTCGTTCGGCGCATCCATCCGCAGCTCCGTCATTCCGAAAACTCCTCCGCCTGCCCCGCAAAGACGACCCGCACGCCGCGCTCCTGCCCGGCCCCTTCGCCCTGCAGCTCCTGCCGGATCTCCACGGCCTGCTTCATCACCTTCGCCAGCTCCCCGAGCTCCTTGCCCGGCGTCTCGCCCTCCTTGATCTGCGTGAGCAGCCGGCGGGACATCGTCTCCAGCGCCTTTTCCAGATTCCCGGAGGCCTTTCCAATGGGGTCCGCCCGCTTTCTTGCGCCCTTTTCCTCACGCATCCGCATACCTCGCGTTGATCGCCCCATAGAGCTCGCACTTTTCGCAGTGCTTCGTCCGGCAGAAGATCTCCATCTGCTGCCGCTTCGCCCGGGCCGACACAAACGTCAGCCGCAGAAAGCTCTCATCCGTGATCCCCTCGCAGAAAATGCTCTTCCCGCTGTCCTCCCGGTAAAACGGGCACCAGACCGGCAGCACGCCGCTTTCTTCCCTACGCATCCGTATCCTCTCCTCTCTCGTACCGGTATCCGGCCTGCGCCGCCAGCCGCCGCAGCCCCAGCGCCTCCAGCAGGAATTCCTCCATGCACTCCTCGTGCACCACCGCGCCGTCCGCCGCCGCATACCGCCCTTCCGACCTGCGGACCGGCTCCCTGCACCAACGGCAGCAGCCGCAGGTCTCCTCCATACCAGCTTCCTCCATCATATTTTTATGCGATTCAAGGTTGACAAAAAGCGCCGCAGCGGATACAATTATTGTATCTGAACTTCCCGCTGCGGCGGCTTTCGCTCCCGCATCTGCACGTTGAGTGTATCTCATTTTTGTGCGATTGTCAAGGGGAGTATGTCGCATATTCGTTCGATTCCACATTCTGCACAAAAGTGAGGTGGCTGATTTGTTCGTTTATACCAGATTTGAAGCCCTGATCCGCGAGACCGGCGTCACCAAAGCCTCGATTGCCCGCCGTCTCGGCCGGACCCCTACCATCTGTCAGGACTGGAAAGCCGGCAAATCCGAGCCGAACGACGAGCAGCTTTCCATCGTCGCTTCCGCCCTCGGCACCACGCCCGCCTACCTGCGCGGCACGACCGACGAAAAAAAGCTCCCCACCGAGCCCGTGCCCGGTGAGGAGGATCCGCTCGACGCGCAGCTCAGGGAGCTTCTTTCCCATGCTGACGACGATCTGAAGCAGGCGATGATCGCCTTTCTGGAGCGTTTTCAAAAAAAGTAAGAAATTGCTGCTTTTCTTCCCGGCTCAGCACCTGAAACAGGCGTAAGATGGTCTCGTCCATCTCCCGCGCCCGTCGGTGCGTCTCGGTCTTCCCTTTCGGATTTTCCGGCATCCTGCATCCACTCCCATCCTTCCGTTCCGTTCAACCAGGTTCTTGCGTTCGAGGCAGTAACTGTATATTAAAACATTTGTTCCAATTTTTCAAGATGGCAGAACAACCAAACTATCGACGAAATTTTTTATTTCTCTGCTATTTCCCATCGTCTCCCGCCGCCCGGATTCCTCCTTGACGCACCGCCCATTCGGTGCTAAAATATCCCTATCCGCCGGTGTGGTGGAATGGCAGACACAAGGGACTTAAAATCCCTCGGCATAACAACCGTGCGGGTTCGACCCCCGCCACCGGCACCACGAAAAAACGTGCTTTTGTCCCCGGACAAAAGCATGTTTTTTTGAGTGAAGCGTGCCTGGCGGCACGTGAAGCGCCGCTTCGCGCCGTGAAGCTGCTTCGCAGTGAAGCGCCTGCGGGCGTGAGCAGCACGCTTCCCCTCACATCGCGCTCCGCGCGATCCTTCACGGCGGCTCCGCCGCCCCTTCACTTGGCTCCGCCAACCTTCACTTTGCGCCCCGCGCAAACCTTCACTATCAAAAAGGAGGTTCTCTCATGCCCGAACCCAAACTCCTCCCCCAGTCCATGGACTTCGCCGTCTCCATCATCCACCTGGTCAAGCACCTGAAATCGCAGCGGGAATCCATCATTTCCAACCAGATCGGCCGCAGCGGCACGTCCATCGGCGCAAATATCCGCGAGGCGCAGTACGCCAACAGCAGAGCAGACTTTATTTCCAAGCTCCAGATCGCGCTGAAAGAAGCCAACGAGACCGGCTATTGGCTGGAGCTGCTTTTCCGGACGAATTACATTTCAGAAGCCGAATACCAATCCCTCGATTCCGCCTGTACCCGCATCCGCGTGATGCTGATCGCATCGCTCAATACCGCAAAAGCGCATACAAAATAACTTTTCCCGGAGGTCTCCCCATGTCCCATTCCAGATTTCAAACCGCCCGGAAGCTTCTGATCTTCTGGACGTTCTTCATCGGCCTCGGCGCCGTGGCCGGCGCGGCCGCCATGCTGATCGACCCCAGCGGCCGCGCGCTGGGCATGGACGCCATGCTGCCGTATTTTCAGGTCCTTCCCTTCGCCGGCGTCCTTTTTCAGAACTTCATCTTCTCCGGCTGGGCGCTGCTGATCGTCAACGGCCTGAGCAACCTGACCGCCGCCTGCCTGCTCCTCGCAAAAAAGAAAGCGGGCGTGGTGCTCGGCGGCGTCTTCGGCGTGACGCTGATGCTCTGGATCTGCATCCAGTTTTACATCTTCCCCCTGAATTTCATGTCCACAATCTATTTCCTCTTCGGCCTGTGCCAGGCCGCGACCGGCTATGCCGCCTGGATCTTCCTGCAGCAGGAGTCCTTCCGCGTCGACCCCGCCGACTACCCGCACATCGGCGCCGATCCCCGCCGCCTGGTCGTCTGCTTCTCCCGCATGGGCTACGTCAGAAAGCAGGCCCTCGCCGAGGCCGACCGGACCGGCGCGGCCGTCTATGAGATCCGCGCCGCCGAGCGGACCGCGGGCACGCTCGGCTTCTGGTGGTGCGGCCGCTACGGGATGCACCGCTGGCCCATGCCCATCGAGCCGGTCGCGCTCGACCTTGCCGCCTATGACCACGTGACCATCTGCGCCCCTATCTGGGTCTTCGCCCTGGCCGCGCCGGTCCGCAGCTTCTGCATGCAGGCCGCCGGCCGCATCCGCGAGGCCGATTATCTCCTCGTCCACCACACCCGCGGCCGCTACGAAAACGCCGCCCGCGAGATGGACGCCCTTCTCGGCCTGACCCACACCGGCTTCCGCACCCTCCAGTGCCACACCGGCCATTACCGCACCCGATAAAATTTACGAAATTTTGTTCGCATATTTCTCCAATTTGTGCTATACTGTTTCCGGAACCATGAACTTCGGACATATCTGAAACCAAAGGAGGGAGCCGGATGCAGCAGCGGCTGATCTTTCACGTAGACGTCAACAGTGCCTTTCTGTCCTGGGAGGCGGCGCGCCGCGTCGCCGCAGGCGAACCGGACCTGCGCGCCATCCCCTCCGCCATCGGCGGCGACCGGGACAAGCGCACCGGCATCATCCTCGCCAAGTCCATCCCCGCGAAAAAATTCGGCGTCACCACCGGCGAGCCGGTCGGCATGGCGCTGCGCAAATGCCCGCAGCTCGTCCTCGCCCCGCCGGATTTCGCCCTCTATACGCGCAATTCCCGCGCCTTCATCGCCATCTGCCGCCGCTTCGCCCCCGTGGTGGAGCAGGTCTCGATCGACGAATGCTTCCTCGACATGACCGGCACCCACCTGCTCTACCCCGACCCTCTCGCCGTCGCCCACCAGATCAAGGACGCCATTTTCTCCGAGCTCGGCTTCACCGTCAACGTCGGCATCTCCGAAAACAAGCTCCTGTCCAAAATGGCCAGCGACTTTGAAAAGCCCGATAAGGTCCATACCCTTTTTCCCGCCGAGATCCCGCAGAAGCTCTGGCCGCTGCCCGTCGGCGACCTGCTCTCCGTCGGCCGCGCCCTTGCCGAAAAGCTCACTGCCGCCCGCATCCGCACGATCGGCGATCTGGCCCGGACGGACCTCGCCTACCTGCAGAAGCTCACCGGCGTCCGCACCGCCGCCCTCCTGCACGACTACGCCTGCGGCGTCGACCCCTCCCCCGTCCTCGCCGAGCCCGAGGCCGTCAAATGCTACGGCAACTCCACCACCCTCGAGCAGGACGTCACCACCATCCCGCAGGCCAATCAGGTCCTGCTCGCCCTGTGCGACAGTGTCGCCGCCCGCCTGCGCGCCGACGGCCGCCGCTGCCTCTGCCTCACCGTCACCATCCGCGGCAGCGACTTCAAAAACCACTCCCACCAGCGCCGCCTCCCCGAGCCCAGCGACGTCACGCAGGAGCTCTATGCCTGCGCCAAATCCCTCTTCGCCGAATTCTGGGACGGCCGCCCCCTCCGCCTGCTCGGCGTCACCCTCAGTGACCTCACCGACGGCCAGACCCAGCAGCTCTCCCTCTTCTCCGACGAAAAGCGCGACCGCGCCCGCAAGCTCGACCAGGCCGTCGACCAGCTCCGCGGCAAATTCGGCCCCGCCGCCATCTCCCGCGGCCCCCTCACCCCCACCACCC
>CEAR01024904.1_pt1 | contig 42909 bp, 31 predicted proteins | sample 557461 | NCBI WGS metagenome assembly CEAR01 (sample SAMEA3182075, study PRJEB8094) | gut metagenome | biome: human; feature: gut; material: Stool; isolation source: human stools | place: Canada | collected 2012-03-14 | reverse complement strand
CGACCTCTAGCGTGACAGGCTAGCGTTCTAACCAGCTGAACTACCAGGCCATTTTAAATTTGCTTGCGTTGCAGTGTTCTTGGTGGGCCTTCTAGGACTCGAACCTAGGACCGGCCGGTTATGAGCCGGCTGCTCTAACCAACTGAGCTAAAGGCCCGTTTCCCTCAGTTTTCTGTTGGTCGGGGTGAAGAGACTCGAACTCCCGACCCCATGGTCCCAAACCACGTGCGCTACCAACTGCGCTACACCCCGTGAACTGATTTTCAACGCTTAATCAGCATACCATACACAAAAATCTTTGTCAAGCATTTTTTCGGGTTTTATTCAATTTTTTTATTTTTTTTTGAAGAATACTTTTTCTTCGGTATTCTGCGGAATTTTACCGCCGAACTCCGCGAATTTCGCCATACCCCGCCCCGAAACGGATTCACTATTTCCGCGCAGGCGACCGCGCGGAATCGTCTGAAAGTTTTCTGTATTTTTCCCTCGTCGCAAGTCCGCCGCGGATATGCCGCTCGGAAAGATTTACGTTGAGATGCTTTTTAACTTTTTCGTAAAGAACCTCGTCGAGAAATTCGAGCCGGGTTGTCAGATCGTGATGAACGGTCGATTTCGACACGCCGAAAACCTTTGCCGTGCTTCTGACCGTGGCTCGTTCCTTAATTATATATTCTGCCTCTTTAATCACCCTTGCGTCAACATCGTAATACAATAAACCGTTCTCCATATTCGCCCCGAGCCGCGAAAAACGCCGCGCCGACGGACTAATATATTTTATGTGCCGATCCGCTTTTTTAGGATAAAGAACGTATAAAATACTTAACGAAAGTTAACAATTCCACCTATGGAAACACTTGCCGTTAAACTTTTCAATTTCATTTCACGGCTCGATCTCGGGGCGTACTACCCGTTGATCGTTCCGTCCGTCGTAGCCGCGATTTTCCTGATCGTGTTTATCTCCGGTATCTTTTTTTACCGTGTGAAAAGAGCCGACAAAACCTCTATGCTTGCCGTCGCGCTTTCGCTTTACACACTTTCGGCGATAAAAACCGTTTGCGACCTGATATCGAAGCCGATTCGCGACGAATTCGTTTTGTCGTGTATAGGCGGGCTGCTCTCCTCTGCGTTGTCGTTCGCCTTTTACGGACTTTTATGCATGCAACACAACTCGCATTTTAAACTTTCTTCACGCGATAAACGACTTATAGACCGACTTTCGCGTTCTGATCGGAATAATTCATATGATAAGTCCGACGACGGCGCGGACGACGCGGGCGAGCCTTTCGTCATTAAAAACGCGTTGTTCGATTCGCCAATAAAACGCGTGGAATTTTTGCCGACGAAAAAATATCCGCAAAAAGGCGAAAAGGACTTCGGAGTGAATTACGGAGAAATCCTCTCGTATATAGAAAAACTGCGACGACACGAACTCACCGCAGAAGAAACGAAAGTAATAGACGAACTCGAAAAATCCGTAAAACTCTTCTCTACGCGGGAAATAACCTGCGACGAACGCAGAAAACTTTCCTCGGAACTTATGCGGCTTGTTAAACTCGTTTCAAAATACAAGGCGTCATAACGACGACAACCGGGCATATTATAACGTAATCAACGCGATTATAATCCGATTGATGCGGCGAAAAGGCGGGAACGTTTGCTCCCGCCTTTTCGTCGCCGCATACAGCCGACACATCTGTTTTTGAACAATCCCCAAAAACCAGACAGCCGATGAATTACGCGTATTAAAATTAAAACTTTAAAGTTTCGTCACCGTTCCCAAAAACAGCGGAAAACCCGTCGCGTTGTCCACTATGCCGAACATAAACGGACGGTCGAGAATAATCAGATATTCTTTTCCCGGCGCGGGCGCGGATTCGCCTTTCATTCCGCCGATCGTAACCGCCGCGGCTTTCGTGCCGTTGCGGTCGAGTTCGATTCTCGTTTTTTGCAACACGTAACCGAGATACAATTTATCGCCGTAAGTCGTTCTTCCCATTTTATCGAACTCCGCGTCGGAGTTAAACGCCCTTTCAATCCCCATGCGGGCGAGCGGCTCGGATAAATTAACCGCGTAATCGAAGGCAAATTCGGGAATAATCGCGCTGACTTTCGCCGTTTCTCTTTTACTCATCGCCTTGAAATATTTCTCGCCGGTCAGGCTCTCCGCAAACTCGTAAACGGTCGTTCCGTCGTTCGGCAAAATGCCGAGAAACGAATATTTTCCGCCGCGATAGCCTTTCAGAAAGCCCTGCGCGTTGTCGAAATCGATATAAGTCTGCTCGTTCGACGTAAACATATCAACAGACTTTTGCGCGCCGTCGAGATTTGTAAAAATTCTTTTGCTCGCCTGATTTTTCTCGTTCTGCCACTTCGCGTCGAAAAAAAGCGCGTTGATAACGTAAATAACGTCGTCCTCTTCGATAGTGTCGATTATTTCGGGAATCATCCCCTCCGTTTTATTGGAGCACCAGTTGTTCACGTCTTTGAGCGTCAGGGCGTCGAAATCGGACCTGAAAACCTCGGCGTTATAAATTTCCTTTACGGTTTTGAGATAATCATCTTCGACGTTCACCGCGCCGTTTTTTATCCACACGGAATCGGCAAGTTTCACGGTGTCGTCGGCTTTGTTGAGAAGTTTGTTTCCGAACGCGTTGATATCCGCGATGTTGCCGCCGAGAACGTTCTCGAACTGCGCGAGCGTTTCGTTTTCCGCGCCGTTAGCAACCATTCCGAGGCACATAAACGCCGAAAGCGGCGAAACGAGCGCGTTGGGTTTCGATTTGTCTTTAAGGACTTCCTTCAGCAATTCCACGCCGAAATTGTCCAACCCCGAAACGATGCCGTTATCGTCCGTAACTTCGCCCGCGATATTCGTAAAAGAATAAGCGGCGGTGAGTTCGGTCGCCTTCACGGTTTTGTTTACGTATTTTCCGCAGGCGGCAGCGCACAAAGCGGCAGAAATAACCGCCAACAAACAAGCGACTGATTTACCGAATAATTTTCTCATCTTTCACCTCGCATTAATATATTTTCATGGATTCTGCTCATTATCACTATTGTTTTTCTTCTTGTCTGCATTATATCATAACGTCGCGTAGTTGTCAATACCCAAAATAAAGAGGCGGCGATTTTACATCAGCGGAGCAAAAAACGTTAAAAACCATTTCACGATCCGCTCGCGCGGTTTAAGTTGCAGATCGTCGGCGGAAACAAGGTCGCATTCATGCTCAATCAGATATAAAAAGTCGGCGTATATGTCGTTTATCACGCTGTTTTTGAAAAACAACGTGGCGCACTCGAAGTGATGAACGAGGGAGCGGAAGTCGAGATTTATCGTGCCGATAACCGCCGTGTCGCCATCCGAAAGGAAACATTTGGAATGAATGAAACCGTTTCTGAAAGCATAAACTTTCACGCCCGCGCTCATAAGCGAAATACACGCGCTTCTCGTCATAATGTAAATGGCCTTTTTGTCCGGAACTTCGGGAATGAAGATTCTCACGTCCACTCCGCGCCGCGCGGCGTTTTTGATCGCCGTGGTTATGTTCGTATCGACGATAAGATAAGGCGTTGCGATATAAAGGTATTTATCCGAGCGATTGATTATGTCGAGATAGACGTTTTCGCCGATATGCTCCTCGGTTATCGGAGCGGGAGAATCGCCGAACGGGAACATATAGCCGTCGTTATAGACTTCATGCGAGGAAGAAACGAAATCCCTTTCGTCCAGCGACGGACTGCCCGACATATTGAAAAGTTGAATGAAGAGCCGCACAAGGCTGTCCACCGCCTGACCTTTTATTTTAACCGAACAATCGAGCCATCTGCCGTAAGGCTTGGTGATGTTCGCGTATTCGTCGGCGATATTCGCGCCGCCCATAAAGCCGACTTTGCCGTCGATTACGGCGATTTTGCGGTGATCTCTGTTGTTGTGGCTGACCGAAACGACGGGAATAAACTTGTGGAATTTGCGCGCGTCGAACCCCTCTTTGCAAAGGTCCTTATAAAAATCGGGCGAAACTTTCGGCATGCTGCCAACGTCGTCGTACATAACGTAAACCTTAACGCCTTCCTCGACTTTTTTCCGTAAAATTTCGTCGATTTCGCCCCAGATCACGCCGTCCTCGATGATGAAATATTCGAGAAAAACATATTTTTCGGCTTTCGATATCTCTTCTTTCAACGCCTCGAAAAACACCGAGCCGCTTCGCAGATATTCCGCGGCGGAATTATCGAAAACGGGAAAAGCCGTAGCATAACGAAGATACCTGACGACGGCGTTGCCCTTGCCCTGTTCTTCCGAAAGTCTGCTCAGAACTTCGTCCTGACGATAATATTCGTCGTGATGTTCGCTGTATATCGCGCAGTATTTTTTCATCTGCCGCTTGCTCATCTTCACGTTGCCGAACGTTAAATAAACCATTATACCGCCGTAAGGGAGCAACTGAAGCAATATCACCCAGGGCAATTTATAACACGCAGGCTGGTCTTTGTTGACGATCGCGACCATTAAAAGCCCTGACAAAACGTAAACGAGAACAGCGTAAAGCGCGGGTACTTTTTGCCCGAGCCAGAACAGAACTACCCATATGCCTATAGCCTGTAAAAATATACTGAGAAGTATGATTGCGAACCGCGAAACGTATAACTTCGTCCGCGCCGCTTTGTTTTTTCTCGTTTTTTCACCCATTCCCGTTTTTCCTCTGTTTAATTATCATTCGTCCGTGCGTTTTTTATACGTCGACCGAAAAAGTCTGCCTATAACACGATTATCGGTTGATTTTTAATCAAATCACCGCGCAGCGCAGCCCGTCGGACAATGTTATACGTCATCACGTTATAATGTTATATATAACCATATTATATTATAATTATATATAAAACCGCTATTTTTGTCAACAGTATTGTTAAAACGCCGCCGCTTGCAAAGTGTTTGCAAGCGGCGGCATCAAAAATCCTTTTTCGGAAAACCTGCCAAAACCGGACCGGAAAACAATCCGAAACCGATTATTTCGCAAGCAATGCGAAGAGTTTATCGGTCAAACCCGAAGCGTCCTCAACGGGCAGCCCAGCGACGAGCCTTGCGGACTGATAAAGCACTTCGGCGTAATCCGCAACGGAATCCTTATCCGCCTCGAACGCCGCTTTGAGTTTCGCGTAAATCGGATGCTCCGCGTTGACTTCAAGAATCTTGTTGGCTTTAACCATTCCCGGTTCGGCGTTCGGCATCTGCGAAAGTACTTTTTCCATTTCGATGGAAACCTCGCCCTCGGACGAAAGACAAACGGGGTGATTTTTCAGTACGGACGAAACTTTGACTTTCGCCACCTTGTCGCCGAGCGCGTTTTTCAAAGCGTCGAGAAGTTCTTTATCCTCTTCATTCTTTTTGTCGTCCTCCGCGGAAACGCCGACGCTCTCGTCGAGAATATTCTTAAATTCCTTCTCCTCGTATTTGCCGAGCATTTTAACGGCAAACTCGTCCACGTCGTCGGTGAAGCACAGGATATCATAGCCCTCGTCGAGAATCTTCTCGCTCTGCGGCAACGCTTTGACGGCGTTCTCCGTTTTAGCCGAGCCGTAATAAATGTACTTCTGCTCCGCGCCAAACGCGTCGACGTATTCTTTGAGCGTTACGTACTTGCCGAGTTTGACGGATTTGAACATTATGAGATCCTGCAAAACCTCTTTGTTCATTCCCCAGCCGCTATACAGACCGTATTTAAGTTGCAAGCCGAAGTTCTTGAAAAACTCGTCGTAAGTCGCTCTGTCGTTTTTCTGCATATCGAGAAGTTCGTTCTTGATTTTCTTTTCGATATTCGATTCGATGAGTTGAAGTTGACGGTTGTGCTGAATGGTCTCACGCGATATGTTGAGTTGAAGTTCGCTGTCCACAAGCCCTTTGACGAAACTGAAATAATCGGGCAACAAATCCGCGCACTTTTCGGTGATAAGCACGCCGTCGGTGTATAACTTCAGACCTTTTTCGTAATTCTTGCTGTAATAATCGTAAGGAACTTTTGCAGGAATAAACAACAGAGCCTTATAACTCACCGCGCCTTCCACACTCACGTGAATATATTTCAGCGGCGCTTCGTAGTCGTAGAAATTGTTCTTATAAAACTCGTCGTAATCTTCCTTGGTCAGTTCGCTCTTATTCTTCTTCCAGAGCGGAACCATGGAATTGAGCGTTTCCTCTTCCTTATAAGATTCGGCGGACTTGCCCTCTTTTCTCTCCTCTTCCGTGAGTTCCTTATATTTCGTCACTTCCATTCTGATGGGGTAACGGATATAATCGGAATACTTTTTGACGAGGCTTCTTATTTCGTATTCTTCGAGGAATTTGCTGTATTTTTCGTCGTCGGTATCCTTTTTAATATGGAGAACGATTTCCGTTCCTCTTTCGGCTTTTTCGCAAGGCGCGATATCGTAACCTTCCGTACCCGAACTCGTCCAGACGTGAGCCTCGTCCTCGCCGAACGCTTTGGAGAAAACTTCAACCTTGTCGGCTACCATAAACGCCGAATAAAACCCTACGCCGAACTGACCGATTACGTTTACGTCGTCCTTTTCCTTGGCGTCCGCGTTTGCGGCTTTGAAATCGAACGAGCCGCTCTTGGCGATCGTTCCGAGATTTTCCTCGAGTTCTTTCGCCGTCATACCGATACCGTTATCGGAAATCGTGAGCGTGCCGGCGTCCTTATCCGCCCTGATTTTAATATAAAAATCCTCGCGGGTAAGCCCCGAAAGCCCTTCTTTCAGACCTTTATAATATAATTTGTCGATAGCGTCGCTGCAATTCGACAAAAGTTCTCTTAAGAAAATCTCCTTATGAGTGTAAATAGAGTTGATCATCAGATCGAGAACTCTCTTCGATTGCGTTTTGAAACTTTTCATAAAAAACACCTCCGATGTTATTCGCTTTGCCTTTCTCCGCAAAACAGATATTGATTATTTTTAGCAAACAATAAGTTTGAGTGTTAGCACTCTCGTTAATGTTCTGCCAATATTATAATACCGCGTTTTACAAATAGCAAGCGTTTGAGGTGTTTTTTTTGTTAAAATTTTTAAAATACGTCTGCAACGATTATTTTTGCAACTCAGAACAAGATTTTCTCGTCAGCCTTTCTGCAAAGTGGAAAAAGATTTGATTGCCGTCGCCGTAACGGAAATAGTCAGGCGATATTCGCAATTTTTCGCTTCGATTTTCAGTTCCGGCTCGCCCGACAAGGCGAAATAATCTTCCAACACCGCCGTGATATCCTTGACGATAAGCGCGGTGTTTTCGCCCGTCATCGACAACCTGTCGCTTTCGATAACCGTTTTCAATCTCGATAATTCTGTCTTTTTCATATTATAATTCCCGCCCGCGGTCGCGCGCCGCGTTATCCGTCGTTTTCCGTTACGTGTTACGTTTTATTCCGCCATGTTTCGTTTTTTATATATTACGTTTTATTCCGCTATGTTTCGTTTTTTATATATTACGTTTTATTCCGCGGCGTATCGCGCCCCAGAAACCCGAATATTTGGACACGTAATCGTAAATTTTACTTTTCCCCGAAGCAACGTTTGCCGCGAGAATTTTAAAGGCTTTGAAAGAAGGGGAATCGGACGGAATCAACCCCGCGTTACGGAGAAAAACGTTGTCGTCATCCGGAATCACGCCCGCAAGGGGGCAACGGAGAGTTCTCTCGATTTCTTCGGGAGAAAGCATATCGCCGCCGACAACCAGATCGCCCCTGATTCTGTTGACGACGAGCCTTATCGATTTTATTCCGTAACCTCTTAAAAAGGACAGAACTTTATCCGCATCCCTGAGGCTCGAAAGTTGCGGAGTCGTCACAACGAGCGCTTCTTCCGCGGCTTTAACCGCCAGCGAAAAGCCCTCCCCCACGCCCGCGGGGCAATCGATTATAACGTAATCGAAAAGCGAGGAAAACCCCTCTATAAGTTCGTTAACGCCGTTTTCGTCAACCGAATACTTAGATAAAGAATGTACGGACGGAAGTATGTAAACGTTTTTTGCGGAAGGACATTCGACGAGCGCCTGCTTCGCCCTGCAACGCCCTGCGACACAATCTGCGATATCGTAAACGACAAGGTTTTCGATACCCGTCACCACGTCGAGATTATTCAGTCCGAAATCCGCGTCAACAATACAAACGCGCTTGCTCGCGCGGGAAAGTCGGATGCCGAGGTTCGCCGCCACGGACGTCTTCCCCACGCCGCCCTTTCCGGAAGTTACAACAATTTTTCGCGCCATAAACCGCTCCCGAATTTTGCCGGTCGCGGACGGACGTCAAAGCCTGCCCGCGACTATAAAATAGTGACATTATTATATCATTCGCGCTAATAAGAAAAAACGGTTTTCTTGTCGAAAACCGCATTATTTTATCGAAAACGAAAACCCGAGCCGCAAACGAAATCGCAAAGCGTTTTAGCAAAATTTCGGGCGGTTGCTATTCGGCAACCTCCCGTTATTACCGCCCGGTATGCCGGGCAAGAATAAAACGTTTAAATAACCGCAAGCCGAAAATTATTCCTCCGGAATTTCGGTTGTTCCTTCCGGGGCAACCGCTTCGGCGTAAATCTCATCGACGTTCCACCCGAAGACGTAATCGGCGGCAGACTTGAACTTTATATCCAGCCTGAATATTTCAAACTTTTCGTAATTTTCGCCGGAAACAATCTCGTCGCCCTGCGCGACGTTGACGTTATAAGCGTTGACGTAGACCGAAACCGTTTTACCGTCGTCCGATTTCGTCATACCGGCATCCGCAACGGGATAAACGAAAATTTCGCCGATTAACCCGATCAGTTCGTCGGTCAGCGGATCTGTTCCGAAATTGTATTCTCTGGGCGTAAGATTCTTCGCGTAAACGCGTACGCCGCCTTTCATAATCACGAACAGAACTTTGCCGTTCGCGCAGATAACGTTCAGAGAATCGGATTCCGCCGCAAGTTTCAATATCGGCGACAAGCCGCCGTCGGCATTGCTTTTCCCGGCAAGAAATCTCTTGAATTCGTCATCCAAAGTCACGTTTATTTCCGCTTTGAACGCCTCGGCGGAATTTTGCTTAGTCAGGTCATACGACACGAACGCTTCTGCCGTCGCGCCGAACTTCCCGGAATCGGGCAGATTAATCGTCAAACCAACGTCCGCGCCCGCGCGCAGAATCTGCGGTTCGGGATAATAATCTTCGAGGTTCGGCAAAGAAAACTTCTCGTCCGACAAATTCATCTTCGCTTTTACGTCGATAACGTCGGTCGTGAGATTGAACGAAACCACGCCCACTCTGTCGTTCGGGATATACAAGCCGAGCGAAAGGTCAAAGGTTTTCGAACCGTCGCCCATAAGCCCGAGTTGCTTCAGCATATTTTTTATCGTCACTTCGACCATAAGGTCGTTAAGCCTTATTTCGTACAAATCTCCATTCTTTTTTACGGAAAGCATCGACGATACGTCCGCGCCCTTGATAACGCCCTGCAAAGCGGAAATCGCCGCGGAAATTTCGTCGTCTTGAAACACGTCTTTTACAAAGCGCGTATCGCCGAGATTGACGAAAACTTTTCTGTCGTGATACGTAGCCGAAAGAGATTTTTCGTATATACCGAACGAAAGCGTGAAATCGACAAGGGAAAGAAGGTCCGCATTTTCGTCGTTCATCAACTTGTCGAGATCGGCTCTCGCGCCGAGTTTCAGCGGCATTTCGATGCCGTTGACGGATACGCTTCCGCTGAGAGAAATTCCGCGGACGAGATCGGCTTTAAGCAGAGCCGAAACTATTTTTTCGCGGTTTTCGTCTGCCGGTTTTTCCTCGGACGGCTTAACTTCGGACGGAGTTTCGGACATGGCGGCGTTGAACGCTTCCGTATCCGGAATCGCAACGTCTTTGTTGAAATCGGAGAAAGTCACCTCGTTGTTTTCTTCGCAAGGCAGACTGCCGAGCATCGCGACGTTGACGTTGTATTTGCTTTTATACGAGAATTTAACGGGCGTGTAATCGCCTGTTATCGTGAGCGTGAAAACAGTGTCGTCGGTGAAAACGGGATAGTCTTTCAGCCCGCCGAATTCCTTCATTTGCTTGAGCAAAAGAACGTTTCCCTTGTCTTTGTCGAGGACGATTTCTATTTCGTAATCGCCGTTCTCGGTTATGGTCGCCTTGGCGTACATAATCGTTTCATCGTTGAAAACGTGTCCGCTGAGAAGTTTGTCGGGCGTTACCCCGTATACTTCTTTATAGGCGAGCGCAGAGGAATTCGAGATTTTTCCGCCGTTATTTCTGTAAGCGATATTATCGCCCTTCGCAAAAGCCTCGTGTCTGACCGAAACGAGTTTTGAAGAAGACTTGCTCTCGCTGTAAAATTCGTCGCCGTGTTTAATCGTAACGCAATCGGTTTTCTGAACGTAATCGAACAGCCCCGAAACCGCCGCGACGGACGTTCCGATGCTCGTCGCTTTATATGTACTGTATTTGGAAAGTCGGCCTATAGTTGCGTAAACCGCCTTTTTTGCATTGTATTCCGTCGGCGGAACGGTAACCTGCTGAGTTATTATTCTGTCCTCGTCGGAATTCACGTTCGGCAAAGCCGAACCGCCGCCGCAACCCGCAAACAGAGTTGAAGTCACCGCAAGCATCAACGTAAGAATTATAAGATAAATCTTTTTTCTCATATACGCTCCTTTCGGCGGTCGGAAAACAATCTGGTTTCGTCGGGAACGACTCCCCGACAAGCAGATACAATGCCGACCGTCCGAATATCAGGTAATCCGATATAAGTTTATATATTAATATTCGTGTTATATATTCATATTCGCGACCGTTACCGTGTTGATATGCGACTGACAGCACAGATTCGCGGTTTTTTCGCGGTCGGGAATAAATTTCAGGACGGGAGCCTCGAGTTCTTCGACGTTGCCGATTTGCCCGCCCAGATAAGAAACGAGCGTTTCGCGGCAACTTTCCAGCCTTAACAAAAGCCCGCCGAGGCGCATTTCGTGAAGTTCCAGCCCGAAAGGTTTGTTTTCCTTGTTCCACAACGCCTTAAAGGAAGCGATGAATTTTTTCAGCCTTTTTATGGTTTCGGGATAAACGACGTTCGCAATCTCGTTAAGTTTTTTCTTATTCTTTGCGAGATACGCCGCGCGCGTTTTCACGCCGAGGTCGTATTTGAGTTCGAGAACCTTGCACAAATCGGATAAGCAATCGAAAAGATACGCGAACTCGCCCGCGGATTTAGCCGCCCTTTTGAGTTTAAGCGCGTTGCTTTTAAACTGTTCGCCGTCGCCGATTTCGATGTGATAATCGAATCTGCCGCAGAACGGATCGTTATAAAGTCCCCAGCGGCTCGGGTTGTTGCAACCGTCGCAATCCTTGATTTCGTTGGGAAGATCGAGCGAAGCGAAACCGTCGAATTTGATTCCGAAAAGTTCGGCAAACTTGGCTTTTATGTTGCTGTCCTTCGTCTGATAACGATATTTTTCGGCGCAATAGAACAACGCGGGAAGAACGGCAAAGCACGAACATTCGCGTCCGTCGTCGCCCCACACTGTTATCGTAACGTCCTTAATGTCGCGTTCGCGGCAACATTGCATGGCGTATTTCATAGTCCTGTAACTGAATTTGTTCATCGGAGCGAAACCCGTCCACGCCCACGCGCCGCCCGCAAAAGCGACTTTATCCGTAACCGCGAGATGTTTTTTAAGGTTCTGGTCGTATTCCTTTTTCGAATCGTGATAATAATCCCAATAGCAAAGCGTGACGTTTTCGGGAACTTTGACTTCTTTCCCGTCGCGCGCCATGTGCATTATGAGATCCGACCACATAGTGGGCTTAAAACCGTACTTATCGGCTATCGCGCTGACTTTTACGAGATGCTCGTACAAAAGATCCTGAACGCTGTCCGGATAACCGTGCTTGTCGAGATAAACTCCTCTGCCCATCATCGGCGCTTCGTCCATACCGATATTGATTTTTTCGGTATCGAAACATTCGCGGAGAGTTTTAAACATTTTTTCGATAAGTTCATAGGTTTTCTCTTCGCCGACGAGAAGAATATTCGCTATATCTCTGACGTTCTGATATTCCGCCCATTTGAAAATGCCCTCGAGATGAGCGAGAGTCTGGATATAAGGAATCGCGGTTATGCCGATACTCTTGCAATAATCGTTGATATCTTTGAGTTCCTTTTTTGAATATCTGCCGCGAAGATGACCGAAATAAGGCTCGTCCGCGATTTCGTAAACGTCCTCCATGTAAAGTCCAAGGGCGTTATAACCCATTTTCTTAATTATACCAGCGTAACGTTTTACTTCTTCAACTTTCATAACGCCGTCGCGCGAAACGTCGAGCATTACGCAAAGAGTTCTTTCGTTTGCCATAAATTTTTCCTCTCAGATATTTATTCGTTTTATAAAATTGTCGCGGATCTCATAGAAATTCGCGACAAAATTTTCAGATTAAAATTATTTTCGTTTTCACGTTTTCACGTTCAGCCGCAGCCGTTTACGTTCACGCCTTATTTTTTATCGATAAGCGCGTTGTGGATAAGGGTATAAAACCCTTCGCCGTTTTCGGATTTGAACCACATAAGCGGGTTGTTCTCATAGAAAACGTGACCTATCGGCGCGGCGGAGAAACTCTCGTGAAGTCCGCCTAAAATCGGCGTCGTGATATTGTTGATGGTGCGGGCGAGAATTTTCGCGTCCTCCCCTTCGTCGGGAGTCGCCATCGCGATCGTGGAAACTTCCGCCTGAGGCACGTTATCCTTATCGTAATTGAACACGTAAACCACGCCGAAAATCGCGAATACCACAGCGCAATAAAGCGCGAGATTTATAACCGTTCCGAGAACGTTATCGATAATTCTGAAAACTTTAGCGTTGTTTCTGAGCAACTTTATCGGGGTAAATATGAGTTTGATGAGTCCGCAGATGACTTTCACGCCGATGAGATAACCGACGATGAAGAAAAGAACGGCGAACGGCGCGAACGCGACGATACCCATAACCATTCTGTAAAGGTCGTTGGGGATAAAACTCGTGGTGAGTTCGCCGAAGAAGGCGATAACTCCGTCAGCCATATATTCTATCCAGGAAAAATGCTTCATAAGCATATAGACGCCGAAAACGGTGACCGCGCCGACGGCGATGCCTATAATCGTTCTCAGGATTCCGAAAACGAAATGCCCGGAAAACCCGCGCCGTATGCTCGACCACAGCGCGAGAAAGAATATTCCTATCAAAAGTCCGTCGACTACAAAATACATAACACCGACCCCATCTTAATTCATACGCTTATTATAATAAATAATTTCGCGGTTGTCAATACAATTTCGGAATTTTATCGATTTTTTCCGTCGAATCGTTCTGATTTATGCGATTTTAGCCGAGAGAGATTGCGACAATCACCTGTGGCTGAGGTTTTTTCGCCTTTTCGGGCTTATTTCTGCGGCTTGTAACCGTCTTTGAGCGAAACGACTTCCGACAAAACGAGTTTTCCGCCCTCGGTTATCTTCTTGAAATAACCCTTTCTCATAAGCTGGAACGTCGTTCCGTCCTTCGCTTCGGCAAGATACGGCTCGGCTTTTCCGCGATAAACGTGAACGCTGTCATAATTCATTCTCTCGGAGAAATCCTGTCCCGGATACGCGGCGTCTTTAAGCAGATAATCGTATTTTCTTATCTCGCAGTCGACCGCCGTGTCCGCGTCTACCCAGTGGATAACGCCTTTCACCTTTATTCCGCTCGTGTCGTTGCCGCTTCTCGACTCCGGAACGTAAGAACAGAAAAGTTCTTCAACGCTTCCGTCCTCTCTTAATTTTACGTCGTCGCACTTGATAATATACGCGTTTTTAAGCCTTACGTAGCCGTCCTTTTTGAGGCGGAAATACTTCGGCGGCGGAACGAGCGCGAAATCTTCGGAATCGATGTAAATATGCTTGGAAACGGTTATTTTTCTCGTTCCGGCGGTTTCGTCGTTGGGGTTAATCTCGAAATCTTCCTGCTCGCTGTTTTCGGGGAAGTTGGTTATCGTAACCTTAATCGGCTCGAACACAGCCATCGCCCTTTCGGCGTGAAGATTGAGATAATCTCTGATGAAATGCTCGAAATAAGTAACTTCTATTTCGGAATTCGCCTTGCAAACGCCTATCGCCTCGCAGAAATTTTTCAACGCTTCGGCGGGAACTCCTCTCGCCCGAAGTCCTGTGAGGGTGGGCATTCTCGGGTCGTCCCAACCCGTAACCGCATGGTCCTCGACGAGTTTTTTGAGATAACGCTTGCTCATGACGGTATTCGTTATGTTGAGCCTTGCGAATTCTATCTGGCGCGGCTTGTGTTCCACGCCCGTGTTTTCAACAACCCAGTTATAAAGCGGACGATGATCCTCGAATTCGAGCGTGCAAAGCGAATGAGTTACGCCCTGCATCGAGTCGCAGATCGGGTGCGCGAAGTCGTACATCGGATAAATGCACCATTTGTCGCCCGTTCTGTGGTGAGTGGCTCTTAAAACCCTGTAAATAACGGGATCGCGCATATTGATGTTAGGCGAAGCCATGTCTATCTTCGCTCTTAAAACCTTTTCGCCGTCGGCAAACCTGCCCGCTCTCATCCCTTCGAAAAGTTCGAGGTTTTCTTCGATAGTCCTGTTTCTGTAAGGGCTTTCTATGCCCGGTTCGGTGAGCGTGCCGCGCGTTTTGCTTATTTCTTCGGCGGAAAGATCGCACACGAAAGCCTTTCCGTCCTTGATAAGTTTAACCGCCTTTTCGTATATGACGTCGAAAAAATCGGACGCGTAATGAATTTCGTACCATTTAAAACCGAGCCATTCGATGTCGGCTTTAATCGCCTCGACGTATTCGGTTTTCTCCTTGGAAGGGTTCGTGTCGTCGAAAAACAGATTGCAAAGTCCGTTATACTTCTGAGCCGTGCCGAAGTTGAGGCAAAGAGATTTTGCGTGACCTATATGCAGGTAACCGTTCGGCTCAGGCGGGAATCTCGTATGCACCGTCGTGACTTTGCCGCTTTCGAGTTCGCCGTTGATGATTTCTTCGATAAAGTTTTTCGCTTCCATTTTCTTTCTCCGTCGGCTTCGGAAATACGCGTCCCGAAGTCTTTGTTTCGTATATTTTAACACAATATCCCGAATTTTAAAAGCGTTTTTAACGGGTTTCGGCGCGGTTTTTCGTCAATTATATTCTTTTCGCCCAATTTCCCTCAAACCGCTTGACTTTAAGCCCCGTATGGCATAAAATAAGTGAGTATTTAAGCGGACGGATTTTTGTCGTTCCGCGCGTTAAAGAGGTTAAAGAGGTAAACTTATGGAAGAAAAAAGAGCCGTTACGATGGAAAAACTCGTCAATCTTTGCAAATCGAGAGGGATAATTTTCCCCGGCAGCGATATTTACGGCGGAATGGGCAACACGTGGGATTACGGCCCCGTAGGCGTGGAAATAAAGAACAACATCAAACGCGCCTGGTGGAAAAAGTTCGTTCAGGAGAGCGAAAACTCGTTCGGCGTGGACGCGGCTATACTTATGAACAGCAGAGTGTGGGAGGCTTCGGGGCATACCGCGAGTTTCTCCGATCCGAAAATGGACTGCAAGGAATGCAGAAACCGTCAGCGCGCGGATAATCTTATCGAAAACTACTCCAAAGGCGCGGTGGACGTGGACGCGATGACGCAGGACGAAATGCAGGCGTATATCGACGAACATCAGATAAAATGCCCCGTTTGCGGCAAATTCAACTGGACGCCGATAAGAAACTTCAACCTTATGTTTGAAACTTCGAGAGGCGTTACCGAGGACAGTCAGAATAAAATTTATCTCCGTCCCGAAACGGCGCAAGGCGAATTCGTCAACTTCCAGAACGTTCAGCGTTCCACGAGAGCGAAAGTTCCGTTCGGAATCGCGCAGATAGGCAAAGCGTTCAGAAACGAAATCACCCCTGGCAACTTCATTTTCAGAACGATAGAATTCGAGCAGATGGAACATCAATGGTTCTGCAAGGAAGGCACGGATATCGAATACTACGAAAAATTCAAAAAAGCGGCGTTCGACTTCCTTGTTTCGCTCAACTTTGCGCCCGAACACTTAAGATTTAAAGATCACGAAAAACTCGCGCATTACGCAAAATGCGCCTGCGATATTCAGTATCTCTTCCCCATAGGCTGGTCGGAACTCAACGGAATTCACAACAGAACGAATTACGACCTTTCCCGCCATCAGGAATACTCGGGCAAGAGCATGCTTTACGTAGACCCGATCACGGGCGAAAAATATATTCCGTTCGTCGTGGAATATTCTATCGGCGCGGACAGACTTATGCTCGCCGTTTTGTCGGAAGCCTACGACGAGGAAAAACTCGACGACGGCGAAACGAGAGTCGTCATGCACTTCCACCCTGCTCTCGCGGCTTACAAAGTGGCGGTGTTGCCGCTCCAGAAAAAGGAACTCGGCGGCAAGGCGAAAGAGATTTATCACGAACTTTCCCGTCACTTTATGTGTACTTACGACGACGCGGGTTCTATCGGCAAGAGATATCGCCGTCAGGACGAAATCGGCACGCCGTACTGCGTGACAATCGACTTCGACACGCTCGAAAACGACACCGTAACCGTCCGCGACAGAGATACAATGGAACAGATTCGTATTCCCGTTAAGGAACTTGCCGCTTACGTGGAAGAAAAAATCAAACTTTATTAATCGGTTTTAAAGCCACCGAAAAAGGTTATCGCGTTTTATGCGATAACCTTCTTTTTTTGCCGTTAATCGGCTTATAGGGCTGTTTGTTTTACGGTTAGTCGTCGTCGGTGGACGGTTCAAGGTCGGATTTCAATTTCGTCATACCTGTCGTAATTTCATTTGCGGCAAGATAGTCTACGCGATATCTAAGTATATAATTGCCGACGGTCGCGTCGACCGTATCGTCTCTTTTGAAAACAGCGATTGCCGCATCGGTAAAATTACCACGGCTGAGCGTTATCAACGCGGGTTCGTAAGCGGACAACACGTTAACGTTTCCGTTGCCGTCTGACGGTATGCCGGAGTTGTTGACAAAACGCACTTTATCCATTGTGTAACCGGTTTCTCCCGATCCTTCGCCGTTCGCGCCGATATCGAGATACATCAGATAACCGAGCGTATTACTGTCTGTGCTTATAAGGTAATCTCCCTTTTCGAGCGGAATTTCTATATAATATGCATAATAATCTTTAAGAGGCGATTGACTTCCGGACTCATTGTTATCTTTGTTATTGTACCATTCCTTATTATAAACCAAATCCATACCTTGGGCATCGGAGGGATTTGTAACATACGTTATGGTTTTGTCTTCGTTTGTTTTTTTATAAACCTCTTTTACTTCCTCAACACCTTGCAGTTGATCGTTCACGACTGCCAAATTATTTCTGTCATCTATTTTGTACACGTTAAATGCGCTTTGTTTTATATTGTTTTTTTGATTATATGTTCCCACAATCGCCGTAATGCTGCCGGCACTTTTGACCGAAAAGTTAATAGCGCCGGTAACGAGTTTATAATTTTTCTCTGTTTTACCAAAAAGATTTACGTCTCTTTCAATAACTTTAGATAAAGTTTTACCGTCCGAGCCAACAATTTTACAACCGTAAGAACTAAATCTCAAACCATAAATATAACCAAGTTCTCCCATAAACGGACCAAACTGGCTTCTTATCGTTTTGTAATGCGGTGTCTGGTCAATTATCCTTGTGTAATCGCTATTATTATTAGCGACATTCTCTATGATTTTTTTATTATAATCATCTTTAATAAATGCAAACGTATCTGTATTGTTTTCGTCTTTGTAATGTGTAAGTAAACACAAAGGATCTGACGAATATGTTATGTTGCCCGGTGTGGTTTTTCCAAAAGATTTATAAATAGAATTATTACTATTTAACGAACTAACCGTGACCTGAATACCTGCATCAAATGCAGATGAGGATGACGATTGTCCGACTATATAACCCGTATTACCCGCAGTTTTTTCGGGAGCAGTATAACCCGTGGAATTTGGATTATATTGGTCAATTATTTTTCCCATGTATTTGGCTCTTACATTTCCGGTATCTTGAAAAACGTTATTAGACGATTCATATTTATATATATCGCCATTTATATCAGAATCCGTAGTCGAATTAAGCCCCATTGCTCCCTTATCTACGTTTAATGGTAAATAAGTATATCCGTATGTTTCCCAACCCAAAAGCGACGCCGTAAGCGAATAGTTCGCATTGCCTTTCCAATTAATCATATAATTAAATAAATTCGCATTATTTTTTTTCGTTGTTTCAAAAATATTTCCATAGTAATTATACTCGGCGTTTTTATAAAATATATTTTTAGGAACATAGGAGTTGGAACTTGAATAATACGCAGTTCCTTTCCCGGCAGACGATGCCATATAGTTTATTCGTCTCGCAAGCATACGCATATCGATTGAACCACCCCAAGTATTAGCGTCGTCCCACGTTATAAGGTCTTCGTTATACGCGCCGACGAGCGAATATTTTGAAAGAACACCGACACCCGCAACGCCGTTCGCCTGCGCATTTGCGGCAAATTTTATGTCGCTACGATAAACGCCGACGTTTGAAAAATTTCCGCCGATATACCCCGCCGCCAAGCCTGCAAGAGTTTTTGCCGAATTGCTCCTTACGTGAATTTTATCTACGTAAAAATTGCTTACGCTCACTTTAGCCGCTGTAAGACCGTCATGAGCGATCTTATAAGTATCGAGATAGCCCTTGTAATTGCCGGTTACGCCGAACATTCCCACGATTTCGATATCATGCGCCTTTGAATCGTCGACGAAACGAAGTATATCGTTTGAAAACTTCGCGTTCGTGGGCGTTTTAACAAGGTCGCCCGTACCTTTTTTGTTTGAAATCGTCAGATTCGTCACCTTGTGACCGTTGCCTTTGAACTCACCTATGAAAGGATATTCTTCCGTGCCTATCGGCGGAATCGCTCTGCCACGCATATCGACGTCTTTGCCGAGTTCAAAGTAAGTCTGATCAAGACCATTATTGAAACCCTCGCGCCGATTGAAATAACCGAGATATTGCAGCCAGGCAAGGTTATATAAGTGAACGGCGTTGGTTATTCTGAAGGGATTATCTTTCGAGCCGTCGCCGCCCGCAAAATACGCAGGCGTTGCCGAACCGCCGAACGACGACGGAAAATTAAGGTATTTCCCGCTCGCGAGCCACGCGAAAGATATCGCCGAAAAAGATATGACGATAATTAATAAAGCCGCTAAACTTCTGAATATTCTTTTCACGTTCTCACCTCCGTCGGTTTTTTGTTTTTTATAAAAGGCTCGTCAGGCGCGTTGCCTTGCGATTACCCTGCGTAATTACCCTGCGAATTTATCGAAAGAAATCGTAAAATCGCACTTGAATGGTATGTTTATAAGATTGCCTTCGCTATCCTCGACATATATATTATTGTTGCCGAGATTATCGGAAAAGATTTTTTCCATAATCGCCTCGTCGTAACTGAACATTATGAAGAGCGTCCGGCATGGCTGCCCATTGAACAGTTCCGCTTCGCCCGTCGTAACCGTGTCGATACCCTCCGTCTGGACGAGATTAATCGTCGGCGTCGGCGGGTTATTCGTTGTGCTGTCGGCTATAAATTTCGCGATTCTGTTCCCCGATGGCAACGTTCCCGCGAAATAATAACCCTCCGTTCCGTCCGTCCGAGCCTTTATTTCGTCCGCCGTGAAAATCGTGAAATTTATCACGCTCGAAAGCACGTTGGTATACGTTACGCCGTCGTCCGTGGTGCTTTCCTGCGGAACGTTAACGTCGCCGCTCGGCGGCAGCAACGGATATTTGCTTTTGTTATTCTCCAGATCCAGCGCGCCCAGAAAATAAGCCGTCTGAGTGTTCCCCGTCACGCGGATCGTTTCCATATCGCTTTTGAGATACACCTTGGCAAGAAGTTGATACTTTTTGTCCAGAATATCATACGCGCCCATTCGCACGGGTTCGTCGTTGGTGATTTTTTTGAATTTCAGTTGCGTTGAACCGTTGTTTGAGCCGTTTTTTTCCGCAATAAAATACTCCGCCCCCACGACGTTCGCGTCGTTTTCGATCGCAACGGACATTCCGCCGCCGTTTACGGTGTCGTTTTTGGCAAACCAGGCGAAAGAAAGGGTGATTGCGGCGGACAGACTAAGCACGCACATCAAAAAAGAAGAAACAAGTTTTATTCTGTTTTTAATCCGTTCGTTCATTCTTTTCGTCCTTTTCGTCCTTTTCGCCGTGTTATGTCGTTCCCACGTTCTTGCCGCTGTTCTTCCCGCGTTCTTGTCGCGCTCTTCCTGCGTTCTTCCCGCGTTCTTTCTGCGATATGCTCCGCCTGAACAAAAAAAGCCGGGCTATCCGTACAAGGATAATCCGGCAACTGGCTGACTCGTTGAGTCCCGATAGTTTTGCGTCACCGCCTCGCGACGGTTTTGCTAAATTATTCAATTAAATCGATACGCATAAGAATTAATACGCAAATACATTCCGCAAAGCGGAAATACACCGTAAAACGTGTCCGTAACGCAACCGCCTGCGGCTAAATTCCGACATCGGCAACGCCACGCTCCACCTTTTGCAAACACATTATACACCATTATTTTATGCAAGTCAAGTTTTTTTTAACGATTTTCGCGCCGCTCGCGCAAAGTTTATTGTTTCATAGGGATTCCGTTCGTCGGGAATTATAAAACCGTATCGAAGATAAGCGCTTTCTGATAAAAAAAGCGGGCTGTAAGAAAACTTACAACCCGTTTCGCTGGAGGCGCCACCCGGATTTGAACCGGGGCATAAAGGTTTTGCAGACCTTTGCCTTACCACTTGGCTATAGCGCCGCTATATGCTTATTAAAATTAAATCCGCCTTAAATTAAAATCGCCTTAAAATTAAAGACGTCTTAAAATTAAAGCCGCCCGCCGCAACCGAGCCTTTTCGCCCGACAACGCTTAAAGCCTTTTAATCTTATCATAATGAATTAATCTTGTCAACCGATTTAACCAAAAACTTTGCGCCGCGTTAAAAATTTTTTCGCGAATCAACGTAATTTCGGGCGAAAAAAAGACGAAAAGACTAAAAGAAAAGCGGGCGAAACGGAATCAAGCCGCAATCGGTTTGTTTCCGTTTCGCCCGAACCCGGTCGGTTATAAAATTATTCGCCCGACCGTTACTTAAACAGCGAAATTTTAAAGCAACGATTTATAAATATTTTCGATATCCTCTACGGTTACTTCGCGCGGATTGCCGGGGCGGCAGGCGTCCTCGTAAGCGGAACGCGCAAGTTCGGGAATATCCTCCTCTTTGACTATCCCGGCCAAAGACGTGGGAATACCTACGTCGCGCGACAACTGTCTTACCGCTTCGACGGCGGCTTTGCCGTATTCCTCTTTAGTCATTTTTTCAACGCCCTTAACGCCCATGGCTATCGCTATGTCGCGATATTTCTCGCCGACGTAATCTTTGTTGTAATCCATAACGGCGGGCAGAAGAATCGCGCAGGCTTTTCCGTGCGGCGTGTCGTAATAAGCGGAAAGCGTGTGCGCCATCGAGTGGTCGACGCCGAGCCCTACGTTTGAGAAGCCCATTCCCGCAACGTACTGCCCCAAAGCCATTCCTTCGCGTCCGGCTTTTTCGCCTTTGACAGCCGATCTGAGCGAGCGCGAAATAATCTCTATAGCCTTGATATGGAACATATCCGAAAGTTCCCACGCGCCTTTTGTAATATAGCCTTCGATTGCGTGAGTGAGCGCGTCCATACCAGTGGCGGCAGTGAGTGACGGCGGCATCGTGCTCATCATTTCGGAGTCCACAATCGCAACGATCGGAATATCGTTCGTATCCACGCAGACGAATTTACGCTTTTTCTCCACGTCGGTTATAACGTAGTTTATCGTAACTTCCGCGGCGGTTCCCGCAGTCGTCGGAACGGCGATAATGGGCGCGCTCTTATGTTTTGTGGGCGCAACGCCTTCGAGAGAACGGACGTCGGAAAATTCGGGGTTCGTCGCGATTATTCCTATCGCTTTTGCCGTATCCATCGACGAGCCTCCGCCGACGGCAACTATAACGTCCGCGCCGCTCGCTTTGAACGCTTCCACGCCGTGGGTAACGTTTTCGATCGTGGGATTCGGCTTGATATCGCTGTAAATATCATAATGTATTCCGTTTTCGTCGAGAACGTCGGTCACCTTTTTAGTCACGCCGAATTTCAGGAGATCGGGATCGGAACACACGAGAACTTTTTTATAATTCCCGCTCTTAATCACCGTAGCGATTTCCTTCACGGCTCCCGCGCCGTGATAACTCTTTTCGTTAAGCACAAATCTGTTTACCATAATTTTTCTCCTTCTCTTTTTTTATTTTAAACGTATTCCGGGGTTTTTATTCGCCCGTCCTACATTTTAATACGCAATTTATAATGAAAACTCAAAACATATATATTCAACAACGTGAAGTTTTGTTCGGATTTTATTTATTAATCGACCTATAGCGTGGTTTTCGCTTGCTGATGCGATTTTTTCAAAAGCAAACTCAGAGCAATCGTTCCGACAAGCAGAACAACGGGAAAAACAGTCGAAACGAGCAAACCCGTTCTTATATCGGAAGAAACCGCGCCCGAAAGAGTGGGGCCGACCGTACAACCGACGTCGCCGGCAAGAGCGAGCAAGCCGAACATTTTCGTGCCGCCCACCTTATATTCTCTGCCGGCGAGCGAATAAACTCCCGGCCACATTATCCCTACGAAAAGTCCGCCCGCAGCGATGCCCGCAAGCGCGACGTATGGCGACGGAGCGAGCGACGCGAGAAGATACGCGCAAGTGAGAAGCGCGCTGCTACCGATAATAAACGCTTTTAAGTTCATTTTGTCGCCGAGCATTCCGTAAACCGTCCTCGCGATCGCCATTCCCAGAGCGAACAGGCACGCGCCGAGCAAGTCGCCCGCGGTTTTGCTTACGTTAAGGCTGATTTCCGCAAAGTATGACGCCCATTGCGCGATAGCCTGCTCCGCCGCGCCGGACGCTATCATCAATATAATAAAAAGCATAAAGCCTTTCATTCCGAAAATATGTTTATACGTCATCGGGTCGGCGTCGCCCTCGAGCGTTTCGATGGGACACTTCGCGAATAATATACTGTTAAGAACAGGCAACACCGCGAGAATTATCGGCAGAATATACCACCTCTCTATGCCGACCGTGTTGAAAAACAGCGTTGCGGCAAGAACGACGAATATATGCCCCCAGCAATAAAACGAGTGCAAAAAGCACATCGCGCCCGACTTGTTTTTAAGCGGCAACGCCTCGATAAGCGGACTTAACACCACTTCTACGAAGCCCCCTCCGACCGCCATAAGCGCCGTGGCAACCAGAATTCCGGCAAACGGCGGCATAACGAACGGAAGAACGCCGAGCGATATCAGCCCGAGAGCGGAAAAACCCTGAGCGATGAGCGTGCTTTTTCTGTATCCGAGTTTCATCGCGATGAACGCCGACGAGCAGTCGACGAGAATCTGTATCGCGAAGTTGATAAAAACGAGCGAGGTCAGCTGAATTTCGCTTATTCCGAACTGCGAGGAAAATCTCGCGAACAGAAGGGGCGAAAGGTTGTTTACTATCGACTGAATAACATAGCCTATATAACAGGCGGTGAGCGTGAGTTTGTAGTTCTTCATTTGCTTAAATCATTCTCTCGATCGGCGGTCGTTCTGCTGTTTCGCTCGTTGCCACCGAATCATTCTTTTTGTTTTCTCTTTGTTTTCGCCCATATTTTAGCACAACATTGTGTTAAAATCAACCGTAATTCTGAAAACCATATGAATTCCGTTTTTTCAAAAAAACCGCCGCAAACAAGTCGATTAAACGCGAAAAGTCGCCCTATAAGCCGATTAACGCAATAATATTTTACAAAGTGACAAACGTTGAAAAGCCTGCTGCGGAAAAAATAACAAAAATTTCACTTAAAACAATTGAAAAAAGACGACGTTTTATATATAATATGAATATATGCGGCGAATAAAATTCCGCATATTCTGAAAAACAAAAACAAAAAACGGAGATTATTATGAAAAAAATTGCAATATCGCTCGACAGCGCCTGCGACCTTTCAAAGGAACTCATAGAAAAATACGACTTTCACGTAGTAAGTTTCGGCGTCACCATGGGCAACAGATCCTTTCTGGACGGCGAGGTAAGTCCGCTCGAAATTTTCGAGTATGCCGACAAAAACAAAACCCTGCCCAAAACGAACGCGGTAAACGAAGAAGCCTTCACCGAACATTTCGGCAAAATCCTCAAGGATTACGACGCGATTATTCACTTCGATATTTCTTCCGAGATGTCGAGCGCGTACGCGAACGCGGTGAACGCCGCAAAGAAGTTTGAAAACGTTTACGTTGTTGACAGCAGAACGCTCTCCACCGCTATTTCGCTCGAAGCGATTTACGCTAAAAAACTCACCGAAACAATGGACGACCCCGCGGAAATAGTCAAAGCCGTGGAAAAACGTATCCCGAGCGTTCAGGCGAGTTTCATTATCGAACGCCTCGACTATCTCTATAAGGGCGGAAGATGCTCCGGACTTGCTCTTCTCGGCGCAAATCTCCTCCGCATAAGACCTGAAATCGAGGTAATCGGCGGAACGATGAAAAACACGGAGAAATTCCGCGGCAAAATGACCGACTGCGTTACCAAATATTGCAGAGCGACGCTCGAAAAATATAACACGCCCGACAAATCGGTTATCTTCATAACCCACAGCGTTGCCGAACCCGAAATGGTTGAAGCGGCAAGAGCCGTGGTTGCCGAATACGGTTTCGAAAACGTTTACGAAACCACCGCGGGCTGCACTGTTTCGAGCCACTGCGGAAAGAACACGCTTGGTATTCTCTACATCAACGACGGCGAAAACGCTTAAACCGCAGAAAAATCGCAACGACGGCGAAAACGCTTAAACTGCAGAAAATCGCAACGACGGCGAAAATTAATCGGAATTTTCGACCGACGGATTTTAAAATTTATAAAACGTATAAAAAACCTCCTTTGGTCCATAATATACAAGGACTTTAAAAGGAGGTCTTTTTTATGCAAAACAAAAACGACAGTATCAAATGCGACGTTTGCGAATGCGAACACAATTACCACGGTAAAAACTGCTCCCTCGGCACGGTTAAGATAACCTGCTCGCAAAAGGGTTGCACCTGCTGCGGCGATTTTAACGAGAAAACCAACCATTAACCTGGCGAAGAACGCAATGAATTAAGAGCGCCGCCCGAAGCCGTTAAAAAAAACGGCTTCGGGCGGCGTTATATTATGAAGTTTTACGGCTTTTCATCGACAAGATCAAATCAGACGACTTGCCTTGCAATGACGATAACCGCCTTAAAACGATAACCGTCTATAAGATATTTTCGGACGAACCGCCCGCATATTGACTTCCGATTCTATAATTTATTCCCGAATTTCGCTTTTCAATTATTGTCCGTCCATAAGCGGGATGGATCCGAACGCATTGCAAAATAACCTATCGCCTCGGCATAACCGGCGAAACCTTTCCCGACGATAACCTTTTCGGCGACGGGCGAAATAAAACTCTTTTTTCTGAACTCTTCGCGGCTATTGATATCGCTCAAATGAACTTCAACGACCGGCAAACTTACTGCTTTAATCGCGTCCGCAATCGCGATGCTCGTATGAGTATACGCGCCGGCGTTGATGATTATTCCGTCGAACCTGCCGTAAGCCTTCTGAATAAACTCCACGATTTTGCCCTCGTAATTACTTTGAACGACCCTGCATTTCAAGCCCGCTTTTTTCGCTCCGGCGACGATATACTTTTTCAGCGCGGAATAAGACTTCTCGCCGTAAATTTCCGGCTCTCTTATGCCGAGCATATTGAGATTCACTCCGTTTATCACAAGTACCTTCATTTTATCTTTCACCCGAAAATCTCCGTTATTATTTTCTCCGCGGTCTTTTCCGCGGCTTCGTCGTTTTCAATTTTTTTATCGCTCGCGGCAACGTAATACTCCTCTCTTTGCTTGAATAATCGACTTATAGGCATATTTTTCGATAACGGTCTGTTATTTTGCGCAAGCAGATTCAGATCTCTTTCGAGCCAGATTACAACGCCGCAAGACCTGAGTTTTTCAACGTTTTTTTCGCGCAGAATCGTTCCTCCGCCCGTCGCGATTACAACTCCGCGCAATGAGGAAACCGATTCCGCAACCTCCGTTTCGATTTCGCGAAAACGCTCTTCGCCGTATTTTTCTATTATTTTCTCCGGCGACTCGCCCGCAATCTTTTCGATTTCCTCGTCCGTATCGCAAAAACCCATTCCGAGTTTTTCCGCTAAAATCCGTCCGACCGTAGTTTTGCCTGCGCCCGGCATTCCGACGAGCGAAATATTCGTTTCGCGTTTCAAAACTTCGCCGAGAACCGCGCGGATTTTATTTTCGCAATCCGCCGTTTCAGCCGATCCGTCAGCCGTTATGTCCGCCGTTTTTTCAGCCGTTCCGTTCGCCGTTTCAAACGTTCCGTCAGCCGTTTTTTCAGCCGTTTTGTCCGCAATTCCGCCCGTTGTTTCGCCCCAGATTTTTTCGGAATATACCGCCTGAGCAACAAGCATCGTTAAACCGCCGCAAGCCCTCGCGCCGATTTTTTCCGCGTCAAGGATGAACTTTGATCGGAAAGGATTATAAACACAATCGAACGCGCCCTCGAGATTTTTAAACCTCGAAACGTCGCAAGCCGCGCCGTCCGCAAAAGGAAACGTTCCTACGGGCGTGGCGTTGATTATAACCTGCGTTTTCTCGCGATCGTAAATATTTTCATAGTTAAGTTTGCCCTTTCTCGAAACGATTTCAACGCTCGCCGCCCCCTCGTCTATAGCGAGTTTTTCGGCAACGATTCCCGCGCCGCCGCTCCCGAGAATGAGAACGTCCTTTCCTTTAAGCGTGATTTTCGCCGCTTCGAGGGCGTATTTCATACCGTAATAATCGGTGTTATACCCGATAAGTTTACCGTTTTTGTTCAGGACGGTGTTCACCGCGCCCGTTTTTTCGGCGATTCCGTCAACTTCGTCCAGAAGCGGAACGATGGATTTTTTATAAGGTATCGTAACGTTAAGCCCGTCGAACTTCCTGCTTTTTACGAATTCGCTCAACTTTTCGGGCGGTAACTCGCGAAGAGAATAATCCAACCCGAAAAACGAATGAATAACGGCGGAATAACTGTGCGAAAGTTTCTCGCCGAGCAAATAATACTTTTTCATATTTAATACTTTTTATTGTTTCCAACGTTGTTACGGCGTGCGTTTATATACGCCCGGGTTATAACGTATGTTTACGCCCCGGTTATAACGTATGTTTATACGCGCCCAGAAAGCGGAATTTTTCGGACGAACCGCTCAATTCCGCGATGACGTTGAGCGTTTCCTTTTGAGTTACGTCGCACTCAAACTCGATAAAAGCGAGCGTTTTCATTCTGCCGCAACCAAAACTTTTTATCTGCGTAACGTTCAGCCCCGCCCCCGCGAGCCGCGACACCGGCAACAGTAAACTCCCCGCAGTATTTTTTAATTCCAGAACGACCGCCGCTCTGTCCGCGCCCGCGAATATCGTCGGCTTTGCCGCGAGAACCGCATAACAGGTTTTCCGCGTTTCTCCGTCCGGATTGCGTTCGCAGTCTATCATGCCGACAATGCTCAGATCGTTTTCGATTATTTTTTCAAGCGTGTCCGACATAAACCCGTCACCCTCGTCGCAAGGCAGAACGGCGAAATCGCATAATCCGTTTTTCACGGCTTTAACGATTCCTTCGTCGTTTCTGAATTCCGTAACGACCGAAACGGGGAAAACCGTCGAAGCGACAGCCCTTTCTTCCGCCGAGGCTCGCGCCGCAATCGTCGCGGAAACCACGGGTTTTCTCATGGATTCGCTTATTTTTTTTCCGATAATCGCGTTTTCGGCGTAAAATTCGCTCTGATAGGCCTTGCTGAGCGAAAAGACGTTCCGATAAAACAACGCGACGTATTTAATCAACTCTTCCGGCTTGTTTTTCGCAACGCGGACGATGACTTCATTCTCCCGTCCGCTCGCGTTTATCGCTCTGTTCTCCTCGGCTTTAACTTTGCCGATCTCCTTGCAAAGAGCCATTCTCTCCGCAAACAGTTCGGAAAGAGCGTCGTCTTTTTCGTCGATTTTTTTTCTCAATTCGTCTATAGTCATATTTTTAACTCCGCCTTTTAACTCCGCTTTTTAACTCTGGTTTTTTTAACTACGCTTTGCGGTTATAATCTTGTTCGTTTTTATCGGTTTAGTTTACAATTCGTCGTGGCGAGAATTTCGTCCAGCAAAGCAATCGCCGCCGCGCTTTCCACAACAGGAACCGCTCTCACCGCCACGCAGACGTCGTTACGTCCGAAAAATGACGCTTCGACGTTTTCTTTATTTACAAGGTCGATCGTTTTCTGCGGTTTTGAAATCGTCGGGGCAGGACGGAACGACGCGCGGAACACGACGTCCGCCCCGTTTGAAACTCCGCCGTTGATTCCACCCGAGCGGTTGGTTTCAAAAATCACGTTTTTGTTTTCGTCAAAGCGCATAGCGTCGTTAGCGAAAGAGCCCCGCGCCGAAGCGAAACGCTCGCCGTAACCGAATTCCACAGCCTTGACTGCGGGAATTGCGTAAACTACGGAAGCGATTTTACCTTCAAGACCTCCGAAAAGCGCGCCGCCGATACCGACTTTCAACCCCGTCGTAACGCACTCAACCGTCGCTCCCACGCTGTCGCCGTCGTTTTTAGCCTTTTTTATTTCATCAAGCATTTCTTTCCCGTCCGAAATCGACGGAAAACTACTATCCCCCAACTTACCGCCGATATAACCGAACGCGTCCGCGACGTTTGTTTTCCCGCAAACGTCGTAATAATCTTCGCCCGAAGCATTGCCGACGCGAGTCAGATACGCAAGCGTTTTAACGCCGAAATTCTCTTCGAGAATCTGTTTGCAGATTCCTCCGAGAACGCAAAGCGGCGCGGTCAACCTGCCCGAAAATTCGCCCCCGCCCGAAAAATCGAGAGTACCCGTAAGGGCGTATCTCACGTAATCGGCGTGCGACGGACGAGGTATTCCGTAAAATTTCGACTTCACGGTTTCTTTTCCGTATTCCGGGCCGACCTCGTTTTTCCCGCTCGCTTTTTTTAAGTCGCTTTTCTCCGCGTCTTCGTTGAAAATCTCGCAGGAAAATTCGCCGCCTATTTTTCTTTCGGTAACGTCGCCTATTTTTCTTTCGGTAACGCCGCCCGCAATTTCGTTCGCAATTTCACCCGTAATTCCGCTCGTGATTTCTCCTGTGATTTTACCTGTGATTTCGTCCGTGATTTCGCCGGAAAAAACGGGGATATCGCGTTCCTTTCTTGCGGTGGAATAAACCTTGTCGGAAGGACTGCGCCGTTTTAAAAAATCTTTCAGTTTGTTTTCGTCAAAGGAAAAACCGTCAAGTCCGCTTATCTTCACGCCGATTTTTTCCCCGCGCGACGAGCCGTAAATCTCGGCTTTGATTCTTTTTCCGTTAAACACCGACATCTGTTTTACCTCCGAGCCGCCCGAAATCGGCAAAAAAATCGGGATAAGATTTTGAAACGTGTTCCGCTCCTTTTATAACGCACGCAGGCTCGAGCGCGGAAGCGAAAACCGCCGAAGCCATGACCATTCTGTGGTCGCCGAACCCATCAAACGTCGTTCCGCCCTTCGGTCGGCCGCCGAAAACGGACAGAACGCCGCCTTTATAGTCCGTTTTTATTCCGGCTTTTTCGAGCATGTCGATTATGGCGAAAAGCCGGTCGCACTCCTTATATTTCAGTCTTTCCACGCCGCGGAACACGCTTTTGCCCTGCGCGAACGCCGCCAAAACGCAAACTACGGGCGCAAGATCGGGAGTATCGGAAAAGTCCGCTTCAATCGGGTTAATTGCTTTACGCGCAACCCGTATAAAATCATTCCCGACGGTTATTTCCGCTCCGAACCGGCGCAATAAATCGACGCTTTTTTCATCGCCCTGCCCGCCGCTATCGTGTTTACTCAACCCCGAAACGGTAACGTCGCCGCCGAGCGCGCCGAGACAAAGAATAAACGCCGCAGAAGAAAAATCGCCCGGAACAACCGTTTCATCGGGTAAACAATAATCACTTTTATTGAAGATAATCGACTTATAGCCTATCTTTTTGAATTTGATGACGCTTTGTCCGAGAACGTTCAAAGTCATATCGAAATAACTTTCGCTCGAGAGTTTACCGGTTATTTCAAGCATACTCTCTCCGCTTAAAAGAGGAAGAGCGAACGCAAGTCCCGAAGCGAACTGCGAGGAAACCGTACCGTCTATAACGTACTTCCCGGGATGAATTTTCCCCGAAAGAAGATAACCGCGATTTGTTTTTTCGATCTTCTCGCCGTGAGCGGAAAGAACGTTTATCATTTCGTCAATCGGGCGGCAAAGGAGTCCGCTATCGCAAATGAATTCCGCGCGAATTCCGAGCGCGGCTGCGACAGGCATCAGAAACCTTAGCGTTGAACCGCTTTCACCCGCGTTTAAGATAAAATCTTTCTCTCCAAAAAAGTCATTAGCGGCGGAATTTTGTATCCCGTAAACCACCGCGTTGCCGTTTTCAACCGTTATCTTCGCGCCCAAAGCCGCCAAACAATCGCAGGTTCTCGTCACGTCTGCGGAATAACCTATGTTTTTTACGACCGTGCGACCGTTTTTGAGCGCGGCGACAATAAGCAAGCGATGCGCGAGCGATTTTGACGGAGGCGCGACCACGCTCCCTTTTGCCGAAAATTTCGATATTCCGACGTTCATTTCAACAACTTCCAGACCTTTGAAATCGGCGCTTTTTCAACGGCGGGTTCTCCCACGCCTTTAAGCAGAACAAGCATTATGTCGCTCCCCGTAACCTTTTTATCGAACAACATACGCGACTTGACGTCCCGCATATCCGCCGCAAACGAAAAATCGAACGGATAAACGTTCAAAAGTGCGTTCATCTCTTCGATTTTTTCATTACTCAAACCATAAAAGTCCGCCGATAAGTCGATTATCCGCTTAATTCCGTAAGCAACACAAAGCCCGTGCGAAAGCGAATAACCGCTCGACGCCTCCAGCGCGTGACCTATCGTATGCCCGAGATTAAGCACCGTTCTGCCGCCGCGCGGCTTTGTTTCAAACTCGTCCTTTTTAACGATTTCGTTCTTTATTTCAACGCATTTCATAACGAGATTTTCCATATCGCCCGCGATATCTTCGGCGGACACGCGTTTATCTATGAAAGCGTATTTCACCGCTTCGCCCATTCCGCTTTCAACCTCGCGAGCGGGCAGATAATCGAAACACGAAACGTTCGCGTAAACAAGCGAGGGGGAATAAAACGCGCCGACGAGATTCTTCCCGAAAAAAAGATCGACGGCGGTTTTTCCGCCGACGGACGCGTCTATTGCCGACAAAATCGTCGTGGGGCATACGCAATAGGTTATCCCGCGCATAAAAGTCGCCGCGACGAACCCGACGAGGTCGCTCACCGCTCCGCCGCCCACGGCTAAAAGAGCGGAAGTTCTGTCCGCGCCGTTTTCGGCGAGTTTTTCCGCAAGCCTTTTATAACAACCGAAATTTTTGCATTTTTCGCCCTCGGGAACGACTATTTCGCAAACCGAAAAATCGCAGAGTTCCTCTCTCAATTCTTTCGCGAAAAGTTTCTTGGTGTTTTTATCGTAAACGACGAAAAGCCTGTCGCTTTTCACGACGGCGAAAAGTTCTTCCGCAAGCCCCGCAAACGAATCGCAGGTTATATATTTATAAGGTTTATGTGTTCTTATAACCGTTTCTCTCATTTTTCTATCCTTTTGCCGCCGCAAACGGTTAAAATCGCCGCGGTTTTTTCGACAACGGTTTTGAATTCTTCGGGCAAAATCGATTGCGCGCCGTCGCACAGAGCGTGAATCGGATCGTTGTGAACTTCGATCATAACTCCGTCCGCCCCGACAGCCGCCGCCGCAAGCGAGAGCGGTTCGACAAGCCTTTTCAACCCCGAAGCGTGGCTCGGATCGACTATAACCGGCAGATGAGTACGCTCTTTTAAAAGCGGAATAACGCCCAGATCAAGCGTGTTTCTCGTGAGCGTTTCAAAAGTTCTTATGCCGCGTTCGCATAAAATTACGTTTTTATTACCCTCGGACATAACGTATTCCGCGCTGAGCAGAAGTTCGTCCACGGTGTTGACGAGTCCGCGTTTTAAAAGCACGGGCGCGCCGAGTTTGCCCACCTCTTTGAGAAGTTCGAAGTTCTGCATATTCCTCGCGCCGACCTGAATCAGATCAACCCCTTCGAAATCGTCCACGCTTTTAACGCTCGTTATTTCCGTCACGATCGGCAAACCCGTTTCCGCCTTCGCCTTTTTGAGAAGTTTTATCCCTTCCGACTTTAGGCCCTGAAAATCGTAGGGCGAAGTACGCGGTTTAAACGCGCCGCCGCGGAGCGCGGCGGCGCCCGCCGCCTTGACCGCTTTCGCAATGCCGATAATCTGTTTTTCGCTCTCCACAGAGCAAGGTCCGGCGATGAACGAGTAATTATTTCCGCCGAATTTCTTCCCGCCGACTTCCACAATCGTGTTTTCCGGGTGAAGTTTCCGGTTGGTGAGTTTATATTTTTCGCTCACCCGCGTAACGCTTTCAACGATATCCATATCCCTTAAAAGTTCTTCGTCGATAAGAGAAACGTCGCCGAAAACGGCTATAGCGAGCCTGTCGCCGAAAGTTTCGGTTTCCGCAGACACGCCCGAGCGATTGAGCCAGGCTATGAGATTATCGAGTTGTTTTTCGTCCGCGCGTTTTTTAATCGTGATGATCATTTCTTTTACACTCCCCGGCAGTTAGCCACAGGTGATTAAATTCCTCGGTTTTCCCTCGGCGTTCGGGTTCTTTTTAAGCCTCTCGGGCAGAAACAGTCGCGTATTGACTGTTATATAAATCGTAGTAAAATCCGTGTTTTTCGAGAAGTTCGGCGTGAGTACCCTGCTCGATGACGTTTCCGTCCTTCATTACGAGTATCGCGTCCGCGCTCTTTATCGTGGAAAGCCTGTGCGCGACGATAAAACTCGTTTTGCCTGCGGTTAACGTATCGAAAGCGCGCTGGATTTTCATTTCCGTTCTCGTGTCGATAGACGAAGTAGCCTCGTCGAGAATAAGCATCGGCGGCAGGCAAAGCATCACCCTTGCGATGCACAGAAGTTGTTTCTGCCCGGCGGAAAGCCCGTCCTCGCCGATAATCGCGTCGTAACCGCCATCGAGTCGGGTTATGAATCCGTGCGCGTTGGCGAGTTTGCAAGCATCGATTACCTCTTCGCGCGTAGCGTCCTTTCTGCCTATTCTGACGTTATCGTAAACGCTCGCCTTTCTTATCCAGGTTTCCTGCAAAACCATGCCGATGTTGAACCTTAAAGACCGCCTTTCTATTTCCGTTATCGGGGTGTCGTCATAACGGATTTCCCCGGAATTCACGTCGTAAAACCTCATAAGAAGATTGATGAGCGTGGTCTTTCCGCAACCCGTAGGACCTACTATCGCGACTTTCGTGCCGCTTTTAACCGAAAGATTGAAGTTTTCGATAAGTTTCTTGTCAGGAACGTAAGAGAAATTCACGTCGTCGATATCCACGTTGCCGGAAAGCCCCGAAACGGGCTTTTCAAGCGGAGAACGTACTTCTTCGGCTTCGTCGAGAATCTCGAACAGACGCGCGGCGCAAGCCTTCGCTCCCGTGAGTTCGGTCATGACCGAAGTGATTTCGTTGAACGGTTTGGTGTATCTGTTGGCGTAACTCAAAAGCGAAAGTATTTCGCCCGCGGTTACCGCCAGAAACGCGCCTTGCGGAACGTTGACTGCAAGCAACGCGCCCGTGAGCGCGACGGCGGCATATACCACCGCATTGATAAGTCTTGTGGACGGGTTGGTGAGCGACGAGAAAAACAACGCTTTGAACGAAGTCGTTTTAAGTTCTTCGTTAATGTCGTCGAATTTTTTTCCGTTCACTTCTTCCGTGGCGTAAGCCTTGACCGTGGGCAAATTCGACAAAGTTTCTTCGACAAGCGCGGTCTGTTCGCCCGTAAGGCGGGACTGAGCCTTGAAAAGGCCGTAAGTTCTGCCGGTGATGAACTTCGCCGTGAGAAGAGATATCGGGGTAAGCCCCGCCACGACGAGCGCGATTACGGGGTTGATCGCAAACATAAACGCCAGCGTGCCGATAATCGTTATTATACCGGTAAAAAATCTCGAAAAGCCGAGCAGAAGCCCGTCCGAAAGTTTGTCTGCGTCGCCGATTTCAACGCTTAAAACGTCGCCCGTTGAGCGCCCGTCGAGATATTTGAGCGGAACTTTCTGCAATTTTCCGAACGTATCGTCGCGGATTTTGGCGGTGATACCGTTAGAGATTTTGTTGCACAGAATTTCCGTTATCCATTGGCTGATTCCCGCGCCCGCCGCCGCGCAAAGCGCGTAAATAAGCAGCGTTATGAGTTCGGAAAACGAAACGTTGCCCTCGCCGACGATAAGGTCGGTAGCCTTGCCGAAAATTATCGGCAGAATAAGCGAAAACGCAACGTAAACCGCCGAAGCGACAAGCGAAACGACGAATGCCGCGCGGAATTTGGAAGCGTATTTCCAGAGGCGTTTTATCACGCCTTTGTTTTTTGCTTTATTGTTGTTTGCGTTCATACGATTGTTTTGCCCGCCGACCTGATTGTCCTTTTCCCGATTGTCCTTTTTCCAATTGTTCTTTTCCCGATTGTTCTTTTTCCAATTGTTCTTTTCCCGATTGTTCTTTTCCCGATTGTTCTTTTCCCGATAGTTCTTTTCCCGATTGTTCTTTTCGTTCATTTGCGCGCCTCCGACGAGGATTGCGAATCCTCGATTTCGCGGAATACCGCGCAGGTTTTTCTGAGTTCGTCCGCAGTTCCCGTTCCGACGATTTCTCCCTCGTCCATAACGATTATTTTATCCGCTCCCAGCACGCTCGAAGCCCTTTGCGAAACGATAAACGTGGTTACGGGATAATCGAGCGATTTTATTGCGCGCCTTAACTTAAGATCGGTTATATTATCGAGAGCCGACGAACTGTCGTCGAGAATAAGCACTTCGGGGCGTTTTGCGATAGCCCTCGCGACAGAAATTCTCTGTTTCTGCCCGCCCGAGAGATTTCTGCCGTTTTGTTCGAGAACGGAATCGTAACCGTTTTCCTTGGCGTTCACAACGTCGCGCGCCTGAGCGGTGTCCACGGCGGAAGAAAGTCTTTCTTCGTCCGCTTCGCCGAGCGGGAGAACGTTGGAACGAATCGTCCCTTTAAAAATCGCGGGGCGTTGCAACGCCGAGCCGACTTTTTTTCTCAATTCTTTAAGCGGATAACTTCTCACGTCCTTTCCGTCCAGAAAGACCGTCCCTTCGCTCACGTCGTAAAGCCGCGGCAGGAGATTGACAACGGTGGATTTTCCGCTGCCCGTTCCGCCGATCACGCCTATCGTTTCGCCTTTGTTTACTTTGAAATTAATATTTTTAACGCCGGTAGAGCCGTCCGCATAAGTCACGCCGACGTTTCTGAATTCTATATACGCGTCCGAGGTATCGCCGTTTTCCGTTCCGCTCTTTTCGTCGGGCATATCGAGCGCGGTCTGAACTCTCTTGGCGGAAGCCAGCGCGCGGGAGATCGAAACGACGAGGTTCGCGAATTTGACGAGTTCGATGAGAATCTGCGACATATAATCGTAAAGCGCGATCGTCATACCCTGCGAAAGAACTCCGTCGTTGACCTTGATCGCGCCGCTCCACAAAAGGGCGACTATGGCGAAATTGACTATCGTGAACGTAAGCGGATTTAAAAGAGCCGAAATTTTACCTGCGGCGTTCTGAAATTTTTCGAGTTTCGCATTCTTTGCTTCGTAAGTTTTCACTTCGTCGTTTTCCGCGCCGAACGCCCTGATAACTCTCACGCCCGTGAGATTTTCTCTCGCGGACAAAGCCACGTCGTCCAGAAGTTTCTGCGCTTTGACGTATTTCGGCATCGTTATCTTCATAATCGCGACGACGGCTATCGACAAAACGAGAATAGTTTCGAGAAAGACGAGCGACACTTCCGCGTCGATTAAGAACGCGCAGACAAACGCGCCGAGAACGACGAACGGCGAACGCAAAAGAAGCCTTAACGCAATGTTAAGACCGCTCTGCATCTGGTTTATATCGCTCGTCATCCGCGTGAGCATCGAAGAAACGCCCATTCTGTCCGTTTCAGAAAGGGGCGCGGAAAGCAATTTTTTGTATAATCCCGATCTTACTTCCGACGAAAAACCCGTGGCGGCTTTTGCCGAGAAATACTGCCCGAAAATCGAAAATCCGAACCCGACGAGCGCAAGCGCGACCATTATGAGCGCGTCTTTGATTATAACACCCGTATCCCCGCCGTTCACGCCGCGATTGATTATATCCGCGACGAAAAGCGGGACGATAAGTTCCAGAAGCGCTTCCACGAGTTTGCACAGCGGCGCGAAAAAGCACTCTTTTTTATACTTTTTAACGTTTGAAAAAACTTTGTTCATATTCTGTTTTAATGTCGGTCAACGTTTTAATACAAGTAAAAATAATACGAGTTAATACAAGTAAAAATAATACGAGTCAGAAACTCGGCGCGCGTAAAATTATTTGCCGGACGCGGCTTTTATCGCGCGTCTGGCGATATCTCTCGCCTTATCTCCGCCGCCGAGAAGAAGTTCGCCGTTGAGTTCGTAAAACTTCGGGCAACCGAACTTGGCGATGAATCCCACGAAATTTTCGCTCGTGAGCATCGAAGTGACGGATGAAGTGAGTTCCTGACCTTTGCCGAGCGATTTTTCGGCAAAACAGAGAACGTTTTCTATCTTTTTAACGTGGCTTTGCCCGTATTCTTCGCAGTCCGCGGCATATTTCGCGGCAAAGTCGCGCGGGTTCACGGACGAAAGCCCCTCTATAACCGCTCTGTATTCCGATTTCTGATATCTGCTGAGCGCGCCCGATTTATATTTGCTCAAAAGTTCCTTAACGCAAACGTTGACGTTTTCCGCTTCCGCGGCTTTGAGCGCGGCGTCCGCCGCTTCCACCTTAGCCATCGCTTTGTCGGCTATCTTAACCGCCTTCGCGCGCATAATCTCCGAAAGCGCGAATTTCTCCTCGAAATTGCTTCCCGAAAGATCTATATCCTTAAGAGTGCCGTTTTCCACCTCGTCACCCGAAACGATCGCGCCGAATTTACGGAAAATCGCGTAGTACCCGGCAAACTCGCTCGCTATCGCCGGACTTTGAATATATCCCCCGATAAGCGACATATTGACGGGGATATCGAGTTTTTCATACTCGTAAATCGCGTAAGAAAGGTCCTCCCAACTTCTCGGGGTTACGAGTTCAAGCCCCTCCGGTTTTTTCTCCGCCGTGAAAAGGCAGTTGCTGTTGAGCGACAAAAATCCGACGATCGCGCTATGCACGCCGGAATTGAGCGCGTAGGTTTTGAACGCTTCGTAATCCGGCTCCACGTCGAGTTTTCTCACCCTGTCGAGCGTGACCATATCGAGTTCGTTGACCGATTTGTTGAATTCTTCGGGGTTGCCCGCGGCGGTTAAAATCCAGCCGTCGGGAATTTTATGCGTTCCGAATTTTTTATGTTGCAGAAGTTCGAGCATCGCGGGCGCGAGAGTCTCCGAAACGCAGTTGATTTCGTCTATAAACAAAATGCCCTCTTTTTTGCCCTGCGCTTCGATCGCCTCGTAAACCTCGGCGACTATTTCGCTCATCGTATATTCCGTCACGGAATATTCCTTACCGCCGAAAGTCCTCTTCGATATAAACGGCAAACCTATCGCCGACTGACGCGTATGATGCGTTATCGTGTAACCTAAAAAACCTACGTCCAGTTCGGCGGCGATTTTACTCATTATCGCCGTTTTACCTATTCCCGGCGCGCCTATAACGAGCGTGGGACGTTGCCTTTCCACGGGGATTTCGTAGTTGCCGTTCGCGTCCTTGGCGAGATAAATCGTGATTGCGTTTTTAATTTCGTTTTTTGCTTCGAGAATGTTCATGAATTTCTCCTTTCGGCGTTAAAATCGTTTGAGTTTCGCTTTTATGCAGGCGGCTTTTTTGCTCGCGCAAAACGTATAAACCGCCGCTTTTATGAAAGATCGTCCTTATCGAGAACGATTTTGTATGAAAAGTACGGCGTTCTGATCTCGTCGGCGTTTTCGCCGTAAAGCAGAAAACACACTTTGAAATCGGGGTTCTCCGTGGGGAACGTACCGTATCCGTCGGTGAAATATAACAGAGCGCGGATTTTCGCTCCGCGTTTTTTATCGAGTTCGAGCCGCTCGAAAACAGGTCGGAAATCCGTTCCGCCGCCGCCCTCGAGTTTAAAATTCTTCATTTTGTTTCTGAAATCTTCGTCGCCGTCGATAATTTCGTCGGAGCGAATATCGCTGTCGCACTGAATTATCCTGAGTTTCAGATTGTCGCGTTCGGAAATCTGCGAACAAATGGAATAAACCTCTCTTAAAAACACCTTGACCGGTTCGCCCGCGGTACTGCCCGACACGTCGATGGCGACGACTATCTGCGAATAATCTTTTGCATCGCTCGTTTCTAAGTTTTCGATGAGAGGCACGTTTTTATAAAGGCTCAACCCGTAACAATAAAATATATAATCGAAATCGTCGTCGGGCGTTCGTTTTTCGCTCGTTTTGATGAACCGTTCCAGAAGTTTGCGGTAATCTCTCTTCCCGCCCGTTACGTTTTCGAGCCTCCTTTGGAGTTCCCGCTGGTCTTTTCCGAGCCTCGGAATAATTTTCTTCGCGATCTCTATCCACTGTTTTTCCGCGTTTTTATCTGCTTCGCCCTCGTCGCGATTATCCTGACCGGACGCTCCGCCGTCGTTTTCACTCTGTTCGCCCCGCCGCCACATAAAATGGCTGCAAACCCTGATCGCGTTGCCGATTTCTTCGAGTTTTTCCTTATCAACCCCGGCGAGATAAGCCGAGCAAAAACTTTCCGTTATGCCGCCGAATTGCTCGATAATCGACTTATAGAGGTGTTTTCTGTATTCAATATGTTTTCTGTCGCCGAACGGAGCGCCGAGGTCGTCCACGTAATAGGCAACCGTTAAATCGCACGCGACGTCATAAATATCCGCATCTTTGCCGACGGCTCTGAACGGGTGAAGGAACAAGCAATGGAGAATCGTGTGGCAAAGCCCCAGCACCGCGAGTTCGGACCCCTTCGACGCAGTTTGAAACAACAACTGCTTTTCGCCGAAATAAATCCCGTTGCCGTCCGTATAGCAAAACTGTTTTTCTTCGGTGACTGCCGGATTCGCTTTCCCCACCGCGTAGGCAAGATAGGAAAACGACGAACCGAACGCCGAAACGGCGAGTTTTAAAACTTCGTTTGCGCTTTCCGTCAGTCCGCTCATCTTTTCGCCTCTTTAACCGCGGGGATTTTTTTCATTTCCTCGTCCATTTTATCGTAAACGCCGATTCCCGAGCGCACCGCTTCCACGCACAAACCGACGTCTTTTTGCAAATCATTGCTTAACGCAAAATAGTTGCGGTAATCCTTGCGGCACAGAACTTTCAGGTCGTCATAGGAAAAATTCGCGTCCTTGAACCACTGAACGAAAGGTTTGTCCGCGTTTTTCACCACGTAACTTTTTACGCACGCCGAAACGATTTCCGGATCGCGGAAAAGCGGCGAATCCTCGATATATTTCAGAATCTCGCCGTTTACGCCGGCGCAGAGCGCGATAACTTCTCTGTCGTTTTTATATTCGGCGACGGAATCGAAAAGCGTCTGCACGGCTTTGGGCGAATTGCGTTTCAATCCGCGGATTATTTTTTCTCTTTCTTCTCTCTCTCCAACGCTTCTCGCGTTCATAAAGGACATGAGATAAGGCAGAACGCGCATTTTTCTGTGCTGAACGGCGTAAGGGAGAATTTCCTTAACCGTCTGCGGCAAAACAGAGAATTTTTCGCACAAAAGTTCCGCGCATTTTCTGTCGTCCTTTTCCACCACGCGCGTGAGCAGTTCCTTTTTGCGGATAACGTTGCCCTCGCACGCGCTCAAAACGGCGTACAGTTTATCGTAGTCTATGGTAAGAAGGTCGAGTTTTTGCGCAGTGAGCCTTATGGTCATGTTTTTTTCGGTAATTTTCTCGAAAAGCCCGAGCGGCATATCGTTGGAAAGCGTGTTCGCGCCGATCACGCCCCTGTCCGCCCGCACGGAACGCTCGAAAACTTTATCGCTCGCGAACGCGTCGTCCGCAAAATAAGCGCACACCGTTCTGTCCTGAGCGAGCGCGGCAAGACAAACGCTCTCGTCCGCCCTTACGCTTTCCGAAAAGAAACGGATATTTTTCGCGTTTTTCGTTACCGCTATGCGGGCGATTTCCTTATCGGAAAAATATTTTTCGGGCAACGATTCGATTGCCGAACCGCCGCTTCTCGCAACCACCTCCGCGATTTCTCTCGAATCAGCCGCTTCGCCCGTTAAAAACGAAACGCAAAGGGGATAATCGGTTGCGGCGATGAGCGCGATTTTCGGATTAGAGCGGATACTTTCGGGAGCGAAACGAATGAGCCGTCCGTCGCTTTTAAAACAAATCGAGGCGATCTCCTCGTCGGCTTTAAGCGTTTCGGAAGCGTATTCGTACAATTCGGGCCTCTTTTCGACAAGCGAAAGAGTAAGTTCTTTGTCGCTCTGAAGTTTCGCGTCCGTTTTGTAATCCTCGGAAAGGGCGTTGAGAAGCCTAACCGACATTTCTTTGTTTATGTTTTTCAAGTTTTCGCCCTCCGTTCGTTTCATATTCCGCCGGCGTTTCGGCGTATTATCGTCTTAAAATCCCGCCCCTGCGACCGACGTTTTTACCTATTAAGTTATTATATCACACATACCCCGTTTTGTAAATACTAAAGGGCAATTTTTTTAACGATTTTTTTGTGAAAAGAAAAGGTCCGGCATTTTTGCCGGACCAAATCGTTGTTTTATGGATAATTACTTATTGAAAACGTCTTTGAAAGTCTTGCTGAACTTAACCGCGGGAGCCTTGCACGCTTTGATCTGAACCTTTTCGCCGGTAAGGGGGTTTACGCCGTCTCTTGCCGCTTTGTCCTTGATTTCGAAAGTAGCGAAGCCCGAAATGTGAATATACTCCCCGTTCTTGAGAGAATCGGTGAGCGTTTCCACCAACGCGCTGAAATTCGCGTCTGCCTCTTTGATCGTTACGCCGAGTTTGTCTGCATAAGCCCTGATAAATTCACTTTTGTTCATAATTTCCTCCGATATTACTTGATTTGCGACCCCGGAAACAACTTCTCGTCAATTCCCCGTGCGCTTAGGCTCATTATAACATATTTGCAAAAAAAATCAATCGTTTTTTTCAGTTTTTTTCGGCGGTTTTTAAATTTTAGACAAGTTTTCACAAAAAAAGGCGTTTTCTCACGGAAAATTCGTCCGCCGCGATGTATTTGGACCTCTCCCGGTTAGCCGAGAGAGATTGCGTTTTTGCTCGTCGGTTTTTCGGCCATGGTTGATACGCTTGACAAAATGGGGATTAAATGTTATAGTTGTTTCAGATATTTTATCGGGTGACTTCTATGCAGGACGAACAATTAGTTTCCAACTTAAGAAATAAAGGCAGATTTTCACGGCTTTCGGCCCTGAAAAAACTTGCGGCAAGCGAAGATTTCAAACCGGAACAAAACCGGAAAGCCAACTTCAATTTTCATTGCCGCACAGAATATTCCTGCTTCGGTTCAACGCCGTCGCTCGAAGCCTACAGGCTGATGAAAAACGGATTTCCCGCCGTCGCGATAGTCGATTACGCTTCTCTTTCCGGCGCGAAAGAACTGATGAAAGCCGAAAAAATCCTCGGCGGTTTGTATTATATCGGCGCGGAAACGGACGTCGAAGACGAAAAGGGCGCGCCCGTCAGAATGATTTCGATGGGTATTCCCCACAAAAACGTGAAGGCGTTCAACTTTGACCTTTTCTTTTACAGAAAAATTCAGAACGATTTTACCGACCAACTTCTCGGCAAACTTAATTCCCGCCTGAAAAAATACGGAATTACGGTTTCCACTCCCCCGCGGTCGTTTTTCAAAACCACCTCCACGGAGGATGTTTTCGTCTGCCTTGCGGACGCAATCATCGAAAAGTTCAGAGCGGCGGATAAAATAACCGCGTTTATAACGCAGGATCTCGGGATTTCGCTCTCCGAATACGACGAAAAACGCCTCGAGGACACAGCCAACGTTTATTACGAAATCGACCTCGCCGCCACGCTTTTCTTTAATTACAAAATGAAACTCCCGCCGAGAAAACTGAAAAAAGTTTCTGAATTCGTTGCCGCGAGCAACGGTTTCGGGGCAATTTCCGCGCTTGTTATGGAGGGCGACGAAGACGAAGCGATCGACTTCGCCGTTAAAAACGGAATCCGGAGCGTGGTTTTCAATATCGACAAACAGCCCGACGATTTCGATGCGAGAGCGTTTTACGACAAGTGCATCGCGGCGAATATTCTGCCGCTCGCGAGAATGGTTTGCGATTACCCCAAAAAGAAACTCGTCCGCGAATTCGGCGACGAAGAAACCGCGAGCCTTTACAGAGAAACGACTTTTGCCGTAATCGGGCATGAAATATCCTCTTCTCTCGACGCGTGCGACGGAATGTTCTCTGGAATAACGCTCGAACACACCCCCTCGCTCAAAGAACGCATAAGGCTTTTTTCGAGAATAGGGCTTAAAGGCAGCGACCTGAAAAC
>CEAR01033556.1_pt1 | contig 43360 bp, 46 predicted proteins | sample 557461 | NCBI WGS metagenome assembly CEAR01 (sample SAMEA3182075, study PRJEB8094) | gut metagenome | biome: human; feature: gut; material: Stool; isolation source: human stools | place: Canada | collected 2012-03-14 | reverse complement strand
TTGGTGAGGTAGCGGCGGGCGTCGTCCAGCCAGTCCCGCTCGAAGTCCACCTCGTCGGCAAACAGCTTGCCGTCCAGTGCGCCGAAGGTGCCAAAGGCGTCGGCGGAAAAGAGGACGCCGTCGGTGACGTCAAGGGTCACCATGGCCTCCGGCCAGTGGACCATAGGCGCGCCCACAAAGGTGACGGTGTGCTTGCCGAAGGAGAAGGTGTCGCCCTCCTTCACCTCGATGCACTCATGCCCGTCCACATGGAAACCGAACTGCCGCATGAGCATGAAGGCCTTCTCGTTGGAGATCAGCTTCACTTTGGGATGGCGCAGTAGGATCTCCTCAATGCAGGCGGCGTGATCCGGCTCCAGATGGTTGACCAGCAGATAGTCCAGCTCGCGGCCATCCAGCACATACGCCAGATTTTCCAAAAGCTGGCGGCAGGCAGACCAGTCCACCGTGTCAAAGAGCACCGTCTTTTCGTCCATCAGGCAGTAGGCGTTGTAGCTTACGCCCCGGGGAATGGGAAAGCAGTTTTCAAACAGGGCCAGGCGATGGTCGTTGGCGCCCACCCAGTAGAGGTCGTTCGTTACTTTACGCACGCAATACATCTTATCTTACCTCCTTCACGGCTCAAGCCTTTATAAATTGATCCTTCGTCTCCGCGCACTCGGGACACACCCACTCGGCGGGAAGCTGCTCAAAGAGCGTACCCGGCGCGATCTCGCCGTCCTCGTCGCCCAGCTCCGGCACATACTCGTAGCCGCATCCGCCGCACACATAGGTGTCGCCGATGGGCGTGGGCTTGGGCGGCGTAGGACGCTTCATCTTCACCATCGGCGGCGCGGGCTGCTTCTCGCCGCTGTCCAGTGCGGCGGTGAGCAAGGGCAAAATCTCCATCACATCGCCCACGATGCCGTAGTCGCAGTTCTTGAAGATAGGCGCGTTGCCATTTTTATTGATGGCCACGATGGTGGAGGCATCCTTGATGCCCTTGAGGTGCTGGGTGGCGCCGGAGATGCCGCAGGCGATATAGAGGTTGCCGGTGAACTTCTGCCCGGACATACCCACATAGCGGTCAAGGGGAAGGTATTTCAGCGTCTCCGCCACGGGACGGGAGGAGCCGATAGCTGCGCCGGCGGCTTTGGCCAAGTCCTCCACCAGCTTCATGTTCTTTTTCTCCCCGATGCCCTTGCCCGCGGAGACCACCCGCTCCGCCTGCGGGATGGGCGTATCCATGGGGATGCCCACGGAGAAGTCGTGACCGTCCTTCTTCAGTGCTGCCACAAGATCGGCCACCTGCTGGGCGGCATCCCCCTCCCGGAAGATGGTCTTTTTGCGGATGCCGGTGATGGGCGCAGGCTTCTTGGCCGCCGAGCGGCTCTCGCCGCCGGAGCTCTTGCCCAGCCTGCCCACCAGATGAGAGGCGATGACCACCCGCTGGATCTCGTTAGTGCCCTCGTAGATGGTGGTGATCTTGGCGTCGCGGTAGGCCCGTTCCACCTCCATGCCCTTGAGGAAGCCGCTGCCGCCGTGGATCTGCAAGGCATCGTTGGTGACCTCCAGCGCGATGTCCGAGGCGTACATCTTCGCCATGGCGGACTCCATGCCGTAAGGCGCGTGCTGCTCCTTCAGCTCCGCCGCAGAGTAGATGAGGAACCGGGCGCAGCGCAGCTTGGTGGCCATATCCGCCAGCTTGAAGGCGATGCTCTGCTGGGCCGCGATGGGCTTGCCGAACTGGACGCGCTCCTTGGAATAGCTCAACGCGTGCTCAAACGCGCCCTGGGCGATGCCCAGCGCCTGCGCGGCGATGCCGATGCGTCCGCCGTCCAGCGTGGACATGGCAATCTTGAAGCCCTCGCCCTCCTTGCCCAATAGGTTTTCCTTGGGGACCTTCACGTCGTTGAAGATCAGCTCCGCCGTGGAGGAGGAGCGAATACCCATCTTGTCATAGTGGTCGCCGAACTCAAAGCCCTTCCAGCCCTTCTCCACGATGAAAGCGGAGATGCCCCGGGTGCCGATGTCCGGCGTGGTGACGGCGAAAACCACATAGGTGTCCGCCTTAGGGGCGTTGGTAATGAAGATTTTGCCGCCGTTGAGGAGGTAGTAATCCCCCTTATCCAGCGCCGTGGTCTCCGTGCCGCCGGCGTCGGATCCGGCGTTGGGCTCCGTGAGACCGAAGGCGCCGATCTTCTCGCCCTTGGCCAGCGGGATCAGATACTTCTTCTTCTGCTCCTCGGTGCCGTAGGCGAAAATAGGCCATGAGCCGAGGGAGACATGGGCGGAGAGGATGACGCCCGCACCGCCGTCCACACGGGCCAGCTCCTCCACCGCGATGGCGTAGCTCAGGGCGTCCAGACCGGCACCGCCGTACTCCTTGGGGAAGGGAATGCCCATCCAGCCCAGCTTACCCAGCTTCTTGACAGCCTCCTCGGGAAACTCATTGTTCTGATCCATCATAAACGCGAGGGGCTTGATCTCCTCCTCCGCAAAGCTCCGGATCTTTGCGCGCAGCTCTTCGTGCGCCGCCGTGGTTTGAAACAGCATACGGGTACCTCCTCTTAAAATTTTACAGCTCGCTTGTATCTTGGGGATCGGATCCGCCGGCCAGCAGCTTGCGCAGGCTCACGGCGCGGAACGCCTCGTCCTGCTTTCGCTGCAAGTCCGCCAGCTGATAGTGGATGGCGCACCGCCCGTGCTCGCCCTGCCAGCGGCACTCATATCCCGGCTCCATGCAGGCACGCAGGACGCCCCGCTCCCCCATGACCCCCATGAGATCGTAGAGGGAGGTCGCGTCCAAATCGCAGGACAGCTCGCAGCCCCCAAGGGCGCCGCGGCTCACCCGCACCAAATTGCCGGCGGAGAGCTTGCGCAGGATCTGGTAGGCAAACTGAGTGGGGATCAATTCCGTTTCTGACATCTCGGCCACCGAATGCTTCTCCCCGTCCAGCAGCACCCGCAAAATGCGCATCGCGTAGTCCGTCTCTTTGGTGATAATCATGCTCCGTATCCTCTTTTCGCTTGCTTGTTAGTCCCATCATATCAATCTTGACAATATTTGTCAAGATTATTTTCAAAAAAATTATCGTTTTAACACAGACCGCCCCAGCCCGAGTCAGCTTCGCTTTCCATTCAGTGAAAAGCCATGTTACTTCCAATTATAGAAGCCGAAAAAGCTGTGCCGTGGCAGTCCGCCGAAAGCATAAAAGACTATGACTGAAAACCAGAAAGCGGAAAAATTGGTTGGGGCTCGCAGGGGTCACCCACCCAAGGCGGATGAGGCGATCCCTGACAAGCCTAAGCCGTCCAACCGAAACAAGCAATAAATGGGGCGTTTTTGTATGTCATAGGGATGATCTATCGTGGTCGAGCTATAATTGATTCGCGGAGGCCGGGAAGAAATTGGTCCACGCCCAATAAACAGTTATCCTTTAAGCGTGCCGAAAACTGGAGGGGAAACAAGCCAAATAATTAGGAGTGGGCTAATACTTGTGATAAAAGATTCTGCGGAAAAAGGCGGAACCGCATATGCGATCGGAAAAGGATTCTCAACGATCATTTGACGGTATTGGCCAACTGCGTGAGAGCGAAAGATTTACGACCGGCAATGGTCGGACAGGGGGGATTTACTCCTCCTCGGCTTTTGACAATCCTGACCGCAGAAGGATGCGCAGAGTTTGGCGTATCTTTTCCATCTGCTCTGGGCCGGCGTCGTTTTCTGCCAGCACCTTCAGGCCGATGAAATTGCCGATACCCATGTTGATGAAGGACCAGAGCATAGGGTCCATTCCTTCGGGCAGGGCGCGGCTTTTGGTCAGCGCAGGCACATATCGCTGGGCGTACTGGTAGTAATATTGCAGGAAAAGATCCCGGTCAATGTACAGGGACTCAAAAATCAAGTTATAGCAGGCGGGATTTTTATAGGCAAAGCCAATGAACTCCATAATGTACTCCACCTGGCGCTCAATGAGATCTCCGGTGATCTTTCCGGCCCGGGAATCCAGATAGTTCTGAAGGCGGAGGGCAAAGCTTTGCATAATATAGACATATATTTGATACTTACTGCGGAAATAAATGTAAAACGCCCCCACGGACAGTCCGGCGCTTTGGGCGATATCCTTGATGGTGGTACTGCGATACCCTTGCTGGCTGAAAAGGTCCTCAGCGGCCTTGACCAATCGATCAAAACTGCGGCGGCCTTCTTCGCTTTCTGGGATAACTACTACCAAGTCCAGCTTGCTGTTCATTGGCTATGCTCCTTATCTGTGTAAAGCTGTGTATAGGATAGCGTGTTTTGAGGCTGATGTCAACAAAATAACCTAAAAAAACAAGCATAATACATAAACTCCAATTCACTTGAATTATTTGTCATATTATGCAATTACTTGACAAAAAATTTGTGCAAAAATTAAAAAATTCACAATGTTGTTAAGTTGATATTGACAAAAACGCCATATACAATATATTATAAAGCCACAATAGGTGAACTATGATTCACCACATAAAGAAAAAGGAGGAGCGCACTCATGTTTGCCGCATTTTTGTCTACGGTTTGCGGATCGCTGCTGAGTATATGCGTGACGGCGCTGTCGGCGTTCTCTGTAACCATTATTTTTCGGACATCCACCACGGCCAATTTTGCCCAGGGATCTATCGCAGCCTTTGGCTGCTATGTAGTGGCAGAATGTCTGAACCGGTGGGGGGTCCCGGTTTACCTGGGCGTGCTGCCCGGCATGATCGTGGGTGTCGTTATCGGCCTTTTTATCGACCTGATGGTGTTCCGCAAGGGACGCCATGTGGGAGAGCTGGGAAAACAGATTATCACCATGGGATTTGTGTCCCTGTTCTACGGCGGCATTCCGCTGGTGTTCGGCAATCCTGAGTTCATTCCCTTTGAATCCTTTTATAATACCACCAAGGCAGGTGTGGAGTCTAATGTGGTGCTTCGTGCCTTTGGCGGGGAGATCGTGCTGACAAAACATGCCCTGATCTGTGCCACTATCACCGCCGTGGTGCTGGCAGCCCTGTTCCTGCTGCTGAAATACAGCAAGTGGGGTCTGGGTGTCCGCTGCACAGCCTCCAGTGAGTTTACCGCCGAGCTTATGGGGATCAATACCCATGTCATCACGGCCATCTCCTGGGCACTGGCCTGTGCGTTAGGCGTGCTGGCCGCCGTGATGTATGCCGGCGGCGGCGCCATGATCAGCACCTCTTTTATGGGTACCATCCAGGTCAACGCATTCCTTGCCTGCATTCTGGGGGGATTTGCCACCTTCTACGGCCCCATTGTAGGAGCGGTTCTGATCCCGGTTCTGTCCAACTGTGTGGGCTTTTTGGCGAATTTCCCTGCCTTTTATGACATCAGCCGCTGGCAGATGGTCATTGTGTATGTCCTTCTGCTGGCCATCATCCTCCTCAAGCCCCAGGGCCTGTTTGGGAAGAAAGTGGTAAAGAAGGTGTGATTATGACGGACTTGAATGTTAAAAAGGAATATCTGAATCTGGTTTACACCGATTGCGGCAAGGTGAGCGCCGGAGAAAAGGTAAAGAAGCTGTTGGCAGTTCCCGGGACCCAATATTTGATTTTTGGGGTGATATTGGGCGTTTTTCCGTTGCTGGCGCAGCTGGGCGTTCTGACCAGCTCCTTCGTCTTTGCTGCGGGAAACACCATGATTTATGCCATTATGGCCATTGGCTTCTGCCTGCTCATGGGCTACTCCGGTCTGGCTTCCCTGGGCACGGCGGGGTTTGTAGGGATCGGCGCATACATTGCCTACTATTTCATGCAGGTATACGGAGCACCTTTTGGCATCGCCTTTATCGTTACGGTGATGATAAGTCTGTTCAGCGGCGTGCTGGTAGGATTTATCTCCCTGCGGATCGAGGGAATTTATCTGGCAATCCTGACGCTGGGTCTCTCGGAAATTCTGCGCAACACCTTCATTTCTCTGAAATCCTCTATCAAGCTGGATATGTCCAAGGTGCAGCTCTTCGGTGTAAAGATCGGAGAGGAGCAGGTGTATCTGCTGATCCTGGCGCTGTTTGTCCTGCTGTTGTTCATTACCTCCAACCTTATCCGCAGCCCTATCGGCCGGGCTCTGCTGTCGGTGAAAAACAGCACCTCCGCCGCCCAAGCCATGGGTATTAATCTGATGAAGTACCGTGTGCTGGCCTTTGTGATCTCCACGGTGTATGCCGCTATTGCGGGACTTATGTACATGATGCTCCTGCGGAACATGACTACCTCTACCTCCACGCTGCTGAGCATGGCAACCTCCCTGAACATTTTAGGCGCTGTGGTCATCGGCGGAGCCAAGTCTCTATGGGGTACCACTTTCGGGGTGTTCATCATCTACGGACTGCAGTCAACGCTCCTGAGCAAGATTCCCTTCTTCGTGGAGAACCCGGCGTTCATCACCATGATTACGGGTCTGCTTATCATCCTCATTGTAATGTTCTTCCCCGGCGGCATAGCTCAGATGATGGGGAACCTTATGCAAAAGAGAAAAACAGCAAAATTCGCTGCCAATACGCAAAGGAGGGTGGACGGTTATGGCCAGAACTGACAGAGCGTACAGAAAAATGATGCGCAGAAAAACCATGCTCTGCGCCGAAAAGGACTACAGGGACATTCTCCTGCGGGACTGTCAGGAGCAGGCCCGGAAAAAAACGGACGCTTACCGCACACAGCTTATGCGGGAGCTGTATACCGCGCATCCCGATTGGATTCCGGCGGAGGAGGCCGGCAAGATCGTGTTCGACAGCCGCATGGCGCAATTCGATGCCGACATGGCATTTGTTCGTAAGCAGGCCTCCACCCGGGCAGCTAAGGCTATCTCGAAGGATCCTGCCTGTGCAGAGCGAGAGGAGGAGAAGCTGCAGCAGCTGCAAAAGGAGCATGAGGAGCTTCGGAATCAGTACAGCTGCCGATTACAGCGGGAGATCAGTGCCCAGTTGACGGATATGCCCGGTGACGGGGCAGAGCGGGAAGCGGCTGTTTCCGATATTGAGCGGAAGGTAGACGCATTTCGGGCAGAGCAGGAGAAGGCGGCACAGAAGCAGATGGAAACGATCCGGCAAGCGGAGGATAGCAAGATCCAAAAGCTCTCAGACGCCTTGGGAAAACTGCAGCTCGCTCCGGCTGACAGACCGGGGCTGCCGGAGGGCGTGGTGCTGCGAGTGCAGGATTTGTGTATGTATTTCGGTGGTGTCCACGCTGTAGACGGGCTTTCCTTTGATGTGAAAAAGGGTGAAATTTTCGGCCTCATCGGTCCCAACGGTGCAGGTAAAACCACTGTATTCAACTGTATCACCCAGTTTTATAAGCCTACCTCCGGCACACTGCTGTTTGAAAACAAGGCAGGCGAGGTCATCTCCTTGCCGGAGGAAAAGGTACACGATGTGGTGCTGCAGGGTATCGTCCGCACCTTTCAGAATGTGGAGGTGATTCGGGAGGTCTCCGTACTGGATAACCTGCTTATTGCGGGGCATCGGCAGTTTACGGCGGGGATTTTGTCTCAGGCTCTACACCTGCCGACGCTGAAGAAGCAGGAGCGCATTATAAGGGAGAAGGCCCTCCGTGTGCTGGAATTCATGGGCCTTACGGAGTACAGAGATTGGTATGCCGCAGGCCTGCCCTACGGAATCCTGAAGAAAATCGAGATCGCACGCACACTGATGTGCGACCCCCAGCTGATTATATTGGACGAGCCTGCCGCGGGTCTGAACGACACAGAGACTTTGGAGCTGGCGGAGCTGATTCGCCGCATCCGGGATACCATGGGCTGCACCATTTTGCTGGTAGAGCATGACATGGGACTTGTGATGAACATTTGTCAGACCGTATGTGCCATTTCCTTCGGGAAGCTCCTGGCAATCGGGACGCCGGAGGAGATTCAGAAGGATCCGCAGGTACAGAAAGCGTATTTGGGTGAGAGCGATGAGGAGGTGGAGAAGTAATGGCGCTGCTGGAAGTCAGAAACCTCCAGGTCAATTACGGACCCATTCAGGCAGTAAAGGGAATTGATCTGGATGTGGAGAAGGGGACCCTTGTGGCGCTGCTGGGAGCCAACGGCGCAGGAAAGACCACCACACTCCGGGCCATCACCGGTATGGTAAAGGCGTATGGCTCCGTTCATCTGGGTGAGACGGAGATATTGGGCCAGCGAGGATACAAAACCGCCCGTATGGGCGTGAATATGTCTCCGGAGGGCCGGCTGATCTTTGCCGGACTGACCGTGGAGGAAAACCTCAAGGCCGGAGCCTATTGCATCAAAAGTGCCAAGCAGTATCAGAAAAACATGGATCGAGTGCAGGAACTGTTTCCCATTTTGAGGGAGCGGCGGCGCCAGCAGGCGGGAACCCTCTCCGGCGGTGAGCAGCAGATGCTGGCCATTGGCCGGGCGCTGATGGCGGACCCGGAGATTCTGCTGCTGGATGAACCCTCCTTGGGTCTGGCTCCGCTGATCATTCAGGATATTTTTAAGACCCTCCAGGCCATCCGATCCGAGGGGACGACCATCCTCATGGTGGAGCAAAACGCTTTGGCCACGCTGAAAATTGCGGATTACGGCTATGTGCTGGAGCTGGGCAAGATCAGTATGCACGGCCCTGCCAGCCAGCTGGTCCGGGACGAGCGACTTATTGAAGCCTATTTGGGCAATAAAAAATAAACGGCTTACCGCTCTGAAAAGAGCTTGAGCATATAAAACAAAAAAGGAGAATGAACCATGAAAAAGTTTCTTTCCCTGCTACTGGCAGCAGCGATGCTGTGCACCCTTCTGGTGGGCTGCGGCAGCAAGGGCGACGATTCCAACGGCGATTATAAGCCCTTTGTAGAGGTGCAGGGTGTCAGCGACGACACCATCCTTGTGGGCAACACCGCCGCCACCACCGGCGCCTACGCCACCGTGGGCGTACCCTTCAATGCCGGCATGGAGGCTGCCTTCAAGGCCTATAACGATGCCGGCGGCTTCCAGGGCAAGAGCATTGTCCTCAAGCACTATGACGACGGCTTTGATGGTGCGCAGGGCATGACCTACACCAAGCAGCTGGTGGAAACCGATAAGGTGTTCGCCATTGTGGGTCACTTCGGCACCAATACCGTGGGCGCAACCTTGGATTATCTGAAGGAAAAGGGTGTCCCGATGGTCTATGCCGCCACCGGCATTGACGATCTGTATCAGGAAGGCGCCAAGGGCAATGATGCGGTCATCTACTCCGTACAGCCCATTTACAGCGCTGAGGGCCGTGTGCTGCTGGCCCGGGCTGTTGCCCCCAAGGCGAACGGCATGGGTCTGGGCGGCACCAAGGTGGGTGTCATTGCCACCACCGATGACGCAGGCGCCGGTCTGTTGGCAGGCGTGAAGCGTGAGAACGAGGACCTGAAGGCCCAGCTGACTGTGCAGGAGGTGGAGGCGTCCGCCACCGATTTCTCCGCCGCTGTGAATGTGCTGAAAAACGCCGGGTGTGATGTGGTGATCGCCTGCATGAATCAGAACCCCCTGGCTACGCTGATGAACACCATGCGGGATGTGAACTACAATGTGAATGTAGTCACCTCTTATGTTAACGCTTCTGCCACTACCCTGGGTGCCTTTGTGGACAGCGGTGCCATCACCGACAGCCGTATGGTTTACTGCACCGCCTGGCTGGATGTAACCACCGAGGCAGGTATGGCCGATTATACCACTTTCTATACCGCCATGAGCGCCTGGGAGCTTGCCAACGGCGAGTCCGGCAGTACCTACGCACTGAACTCCTATGCCATGGCTGGATACATTGCCGGCAGCATCTTCGTGCAGGCTTTGCAGGCTGTGGATAAGGCGGGTCTGGAGCTGAACTATGCCAACTTCGCCAAAATCATGGAGGAGACCGAGTTCTCCATCCCCATGGGCGGAACCATCAGCTATGCCGGCGGCGACCGTTTGGGCGTTACCGCTCTGGCACTGAACTGCGTGAGCCTGAGCAAGAATGACGCCGGGGTATATGCCCTGACGCCCGTGAGCCCCATCATGTCTCTGGCGGATGTGGTGGCTGCCACCAAGTAAGCGACATATTATTGAGGTCAGCGGCCGCCATGCAGGCGGCCGCTGACCGGAAAGTGAAAGGATGGTGTCCCTTATGCCTACATTTGAAATGGACGGCAGACACATCTATTTTGAATCCCATGGCCAAGGCAGGCCCCTGGTCCTGCTCAACGGCATCATGATGTCCTGCGTAAGCTGGCAGCCCTTTGTTGAGGCCTTGTCCGCAAACAATCGACTGATCCTGGTGGATTTTCTGGATCAGGGAAAGAGCGAAAAAATGGTGGGCCAGACCTACGACCACGGCATCCAGGTACAGGTGGTTCGGAGACTGTTGGAGCATTTAAACCTGCGAAGCGCCTGCGTGGCGGGCATTTCCTACGGCAGTGAGGTAGCGCTGGAATTTGCTGTTACCTATCCGGAAATGACCGACCGCCTGATTCTCCTCAACGCCACGGCCGCTACCGGATGGTGGCTGGGAGATATTGGCCGGGCATGGAATTTGGCTTCCGGCAGCGGTGAAGCGTATTATCACACCGCTATTCCGGTGATCTATTCGCCGGACTTTTATACTAAGCGCCATGCGTGGATGGAAAATCGAAAAAAACTGCTGATCCCGCTGTTTGAAAATCCGGATTTTATCGGCGCCATGCGTCGTCTGACGGACAGCTCCGAAAGCTATGATTTGCGGGACAGACTGGATCAGGTGCGGTGTCCCACTTTGGTAGTGTCCTGCCAAGAGGATTATCTCACCCCCCTGAAGGAGCAGGAGTATTTGGCCGCCCATATAAAGGACTGCCATCATGTGATCCTGCCGAATTGCGGTCATGCCTCCATGTACGAGCAGCCTGCGCTGTTTGCCTCGCTTATTGCGGGCTTTGCGGGACTGCCGCAAGTGAAGTTTGACATCTGAGGAACGAAGCTATGAGTTTATCCTATCGTACAATTACAACGCCACGGCTTACCACTGCCTATCTTTCGGCCGGCACACCCGGTAAGCCTCGCCTGCTGCTGCTCCACGGCAATGTTTCTTCCGCTGTTTTCTATGAGCATCTGATGGAGCGTTTGGCAGATGATTTTGAAATGCTGGCACCGGACTTCCGCTGCTTTGGCTATTCCTCTGCTCTGCCCATTGACGCCACCCGGGGAATGCGGGATTTTTCCGACGATATTGCCGAGTTTTTGCATGCTGTGGGCTGGGATCGCTTTCATCTTTTCGGCTGGTCCATGGGTGGAGGCGTGGCTATGCAGTATGCCATTGACCACCCCCGGCAGGTGCAGAGTCTGATCCTCCAGGCACCGCTTTCGCCCTTCGGCTTTGGCGGCAGCTACGGGGAGACGGGCACTCCGGTGGAGCCTGCGGGACTGGGCAGCGGGGCGGCCTGCACAAACCAAGCCTTGCTGCAGGCTATCCGCACCGGTGACCGCACTCTGCCCGGTCAGGTCATTGACAGTGTGTATGTGGCCGCCGGGTATAAGCTCCCGGAAGCGCAGCGGGAAAAATACATTGACTCTATACTCCTGTGCAAGACGGGAGATGATATGTGCCAGGGCGACAGCATTCCCTGCACCCAATGGCCATACGCTAAGAGCGGCGGCAAGGGCGTGTCCAACACAATGTCCGTGCAATACTGCGACCTTTCCGTCCTGGCGGATGTACAGCCCCAAATGCCCATTTTGTGGATTCGGGGCGACAAGGATGTGATGGTATCCGATCACAGTGTCTGCGATGTGGCGGTATTGGGGCAAATGGGAGTTCTGCCCGGCTATCCCGGAGCGGATCAATTCCCCTCTCAACCCATGGTGGAACAGATGCGGTATGTGCTGGAGCGGTATCGCGCAGTTGGCGGCCGGTACGAGGAGCAACTGATCTCCGGCAGCGGCCACGGCTGTATGTTGGATCACGAGGATCGGGTGGTGGCTCTGCTGCAGCAATTTATTCTCTGAAACACAGGAGGAGTACATATGTTATTTGAAAAGACTGCTATTGTTACCGGCGCTGCCAGCGGTATCGGCTATGCGGTGGCTCAGGCGCTGCGTCAGGAGGGTGCGCAGGTCGTCATGGCCGATGTGAACGAGGCTCTGCTCATTGAGTCTGCCCGCAAGCTGGGCGGCGTACCCTTTGTGGGCAACCTGACCCGGCGGGAGGATTGCCGCCGCCTGGTGGAGTTTACCGTGGAGCGTTTCGGCGGTGTGGACATTCTGGCCAATGTAGCGGGCGTGCAGCATGTGTGTCCCATTGAGGAGTTCCCGGAGGATAAGTGGGACTTCATCATCAGCCTTATGCTCACAGCACCGTTCCTGCTGACACGGTACTGCTGGCCCTATATGAAGGAAAAGGGCTGGGGACGCATTATCAATATGAGCTCTATCCACGGCCTGGTGGCCTCGGAATTCAAGAGCGCCTATGTGTCCGCCAAGCACGGGCTCGTCGGCTTTACCAAGACGGCAGCCATGGAGGGTGGCCCCCAGGGCATCACCTGCAATGCCATCTGCCCGGCCTATGTTATGACCCCCCTTGTGGAAAAGCAGATTGCAGCGCAGGCTCAGACCCACGGCATCCCTGAGGAAAAGGTCATTTCCGATATCATGCTCTCCAAGGCGGCCATTAAGAAGATGGTCCCGGCGGAAAATATCGGCGCTATTGTGAAGTTTCTTTGCTCCGACGCGGCAGCGTCCATCACCGGCATCGCCTTGCCCATCGACGGCGGCTGGACAGCCAACTGAATCGTTTGATTTCGCTCTCTTTTATAGACAAGACCCGGTGCCGAAGCACCGGGTCTTGTCTTGGTATAGAGGGGTAAATCACCAGATATGATTCTTCTCTGCTTCCTCCAGCAGCCAGGCTCGGAAGTCTGGGTGGGCGATTTTCGTGAGCGCCTGCACACGCTCGGCGATAGTCAGACCCCGAAGCCAGGCAATGCCATACTCGGTGACCACATAGTCCACATCATTGCGGGAGGTGGTCACGGCAGCGCCGGGTGTCAGCATGGGGACAATCTTGGAATGGAGTTTGCCGTCCCGATCCGTGTAAGTAGAGTGCATGGCAAGAATAGACTTGCCGCCGGGAGACATTTGTGCGCCCTGAATGGTCTCGGCCTGGCCGCCGGAGCCGGAGAACTGCACCGGGCCGACGGATTCGCTGGCAGCCTGACCGGTTAGATCCATCTCCAGCGTGGCATTGATGGACACGAATTTATTGTTGCGGCCGATGGTGTAGGGGTCATTGGAGTAGGTGCTGGACTTGAAAAGTACCATGGGGTTATCATCTAAAAAGTCATATAGGCGGCGGCTGCCCATGGTGAAGGAGCATATACTGACGCCGTCATTAAAGCCCTTTTGGGTGTTGTCCACGGCACCGCACTCAATAAGGTCTACCATGGTTTCGGTGAACATCTCTGTGTGGATGCCCAGATGCTTTTTGGACTTCAGCTCATTGGCAACGGCGTTGGGAATGTTGCCGATGCCCAGCTGGATGGTGGAGCCGTCCTCTACCAGGGAGGCCACATATTTGCCGATGGTGGCATCTACCTCCGTATAGGGGGCGGGGTCTACGCAGAGAATGGGGCGGTCAGACTCTACCAGTGCCGTTACCTGAGAGATGTGCACCATGGTGTCACCGAAGGTGCGGGGATAGTTGGGGTTTACCTCTACAAGAAGGACAGCTCCGGCCCGTACCACATCCATTTCGTAGATGGAGCTGATGGAAAGGGACATATAGCCCCGCGCGTCCATGGGAGATACGGTCGTAAGCAGCACCGGGCGGCGGCCTTCATAGCGGATGCGATCCAGAGTCTTGCGCAGGATGCTGGTGGAGTGCTGAGGTACGGCACTTACCAGACGCTGGGCGTTGGCCTTGCGCAGACCTGCGGTGAAGAACCAGCCGTGGTGTGCCATGACAGCCTTCATTTCCGGGTCGTGAAACACGGGATAGTCCACCGAGGGGATGCAGCTCTGCAGAATGACATCTTTTACACCGGTGTCCTTAAGATGCTGCAGCTCACCCATCAGTGCGTCCGGGCAGGAGGCGGCCATGGGCGTGAAAACAAAGTCCCGGCTCTGAATGTTCTCCAGCACCTGCCGGGCGGACATTTTCTTGCGGTTGTATTCTTCCTGATATCTGTTCATAAGCGATCCTTTCCCTGCTTGGCAGAATTTATCGGGTTTTGTCCCTTTTAGAATACCCGGTTTTGCGGCGCCTGTAAAATACCAGTTATTTATTACCTATAACTTGAATTTATGAAGCAAAAAAACGGCCTCGATACCGAGACCGTTTTCTGAGCTCATGGTTTGCATAACTCCAAAAAGAGCTGCATAGGGGTCGATAGAAACCGCTCCTTTCGATACGCCACCGACAGTATCCAGGGGGCGGCAGGGTCCTGCAGATGCAAGCATACGGCCTCTGACCGGGGATGCTTGTCCATAAGCGCTTTCGGGAAGAAAGCTACGCCCCGGCCGTCCAGAGCCATCTCATAGAGCAGATCCCACTGGGAGCTTTCAAAGGCCACTTGGGGCGCAAAGCCCGCCTGACGGCACAGGCTCTCCACCACGCCGCTGAACATGAAGTCCTGCGAGATCATCAGTAGAGGCTCATCCCGCAGCCGGGACAGGCTGATTGTTCCGCAGCCGGCCAGCGGGTGATCCCGGGAGACCACCGCCACGATCTCCGACCGCACCACCGGCTGGGTCACATACGCTTCCCGGGATATGGGCTCCAGTACCACACCCAGGTCCAACTGCCCTTCATCCAGAAGGGAGAGGATGCGCCGGGATGGTACCTCCGTGATCTGCAGAACAATATCCGGGTAGGTAGCCTGAAACTGGCTGATGAGGGTGTGATAGTAAATGGAGCCGGAGGTGGGAGGAATTCCGATGTGCAGGGTGTCGGCGGCGCTTTGAATGCGCTGTCGGATCTCCCGGGTTTGGGCGTCTGTAAAAGCCAGCAGCTTTTGCGCGTACTCGTAAAACAAGGCCCCGCTGTCGGTGAGTGCAAAGTCCTTGGCGTTTCGGTCGATGAATTCGGCTTCAAACTCCTGCTCCAGCAGGCGCACGCTTTTGCTCAGTGCGGGCTGGCTGATATGAAGCTGCCGGGCAGCCCGGGTGAAGCTGCGCTGACGCACAATCTCTGCGAAGTATTGCAGCTGGTGTAAAGTCACAGCTCCGCACCTCCTTAGAATATCTATATGTGTAGGTATTTATAAGATGATAACATCCGCATCATCGGCGACCTGCTTAATAGCAACCATTTGCAATTGCGACCTCCTTGATCGGCTTCAAAAACTCCTGGGCGTTTGATATACAGACCGTTTAATATCGGGAGGAGGCCAATGTATTCCTCCTCGGGATGCGGGTCGTGGCGGTACTTGGCCATGACCACAAGATACCCATTGTCCCATTCCTTAACGGCGGTATATCGCTCTAATGAATACGGCGCTTTGAAGCGAATGACCCGATCTCCGTAGGAAAAGATGCTGAAGCCTGCATCGCTTCCCAAAGTGGCAATTTGATTCATGTGATCAACTTTCTTTCACTTTTATTATACCACAGCGAGTATCTTGGCGCAACGATAACCTTTCAGTGAAAAATCATCAAAGGAAGGAGATCCAATGCAATAGACAAGGCATCATGGATACAGTAACAAAAAAATGTAAAGGCGGCTACCGTTTCCGATAGCCGCCTTGAGACCTATTCGCTTTATTATCTGTTGTACTTTTTCTTTCGGCTTACAACCGTTGTGCCGATAACAGCGCCGCCGCTGATGAACAGAAGTGCGACCCATAAGTGCGTGCTTTTCATTTTATATCCGACGCATTATGTTAAGATGTGCAGTAGATGTTCCATTTTGGTGTCCCACTCTCTGCTGGAATCAGCGCACTCTTTCAGTTCAATTTCGATTTTAGTATTTATCGGCAGGTTTTTCTTATAGCGGATGGTATGCTCAAGGCTTGCCCAGAAGTCCATAGCGATTGTACGGAGTTGTATCTCCACAGGCACATGGATCTCTTTTTCCGCAAAGAATACCGGCAGCCGAATCGTTAGGTGCAGACTGCGATAGCCATTTGGCTTAGGGTGTGAAATATAATCTTTCTCTGTGATAATTTCAATGTCAGACTGATTTTTTAAGCACTTTGCCAAAAAGAACACATCCTCCTCGAAAGAGCAGATCACACGCACACCGGCAACATCCATGATATTTGCCTGCATGGTCGGAAAATCCAGAGGAAGTCCGCGCTTCTGCATCTTGTTCATAATGCTGGACGGCGACTTCAAGCGGCTTTTCATACTTTCTATCGGATTGCGGTCATGCTGCAATGAAAATTCCTCATTCAGAATTTCCAACCGACTTTCAAGTGCTTTCAGTGCGCAGCGGTATTGCAGCATGACTTCCTGATACCTGCGATTTTCACTTAAAAGGCGCTGGCACTGCAAATCATCCAAGCCTTTATCTGCTGCAACCGTCAAACCAAATAGATTTTCACTCATAGCTTCTCCATTCCGCAGGGATAGGCGCTCCGCGCTGTCTGCTGCTCTTTTGTTACGACCCGATAAAAGCTGTATCCGCCGGAGAGATGGGCACAGGTAAAACCATACTGCGTCAAAAGCCGGCAGGCCAGATAACTGCGAAGCCCTGTCTGGCAATTCACATAAACAGGCTTACCACGGTCTAACTCGTCCAAGTGCTCCCGCAGATCGTCCAAGGGAATATTCCGAAAGCCATCCAGATGGCCCCGCCGATACTCCCACGCCGTGCGGACGTCCAGCAGCGTCGCACTGCCATCGCAAGGCAAGTCCTCAACCTCATTCCAATGGAACTGCCGCACTTTCTCGCTCTCCAAATCCTCGATCATAAAACCGGCCATGTTTACCGGATCCTTGGCGGAGGAATAGGGCGGCGCATAGGAAAGGTCAAGCTCCGTCAGTTCCAAAGCGGTCATTTTTGCGCGAATGGCCGTTGCCAGTACATCAATGCGCTTGTCCACACCGTCGCCGCCAACGATCTGTGCGCCCAGCAGCCGCAAGCTTTCTTTTTCATATAGTACCTTCATTGCCATAGACCGTGCGCCGGGATAATAGGTAGCGTGGGATGCTGGGAACAATACTACTTTGTCGTAAGCGATCCCTGCTGTCTGCGCTGCCTTCTCATTGATCCCCGTAGAGGCCGCTGTCAAGCCAAACAGCTTCAGAACAGACGAGCCCTGAGAGCCGGTAAAGCGGCTGCTTCCGCCGCAAATATTATCAGCAGCAATTCGTCCCTGCTTGTTGGCAGGCCCCGCCAGAGAGATCAATGCTTTCTGCCCGGTCACGAAATGGGTGACCTCTACGGCATCGCCCACAGCGTAGATGTCCGGCACGGAGGTTTCCATCCGCTCGTTGACAGCGATGCTGCCACGAATACCAAGTTTGAATCCGGCTTCTTTTGCCAAATGCGTATCCGGGGTAACACCGATGGCCAGCAGCACCATATCCGAATGCAGCGGCTCACTTTCTTCCAACAGGGTCAGCACGGAATCTCCGTCCTGTCGGAATCCGGTGACGGTTTCACCCAACCGCAGAGTCACGCCGTGTCTGCGCATTTCCGCATGGACAAAGCTCGCCATATCCGCATCCAGTGGTGCTAATAGCTGCTTGGGTCGCTGAACGATGGTGACAGAAACGCCCATCTCCACAAGGTTTTCCGCCATTTCCAGACCGATAAAGCCGCCGCCAGCCAAAACAGCGGTTTTCGGCTTCTGATCCTCTACAAAGCGCCGAATGCGGAGGGTGTCCTCCACGGTGCGCAGCGTGAAAACACGCTCACTACTGACGCCGGAAAGCGCAGGAACCGTCGGCTTTGCGCCGGGTGCGAGGAGCAGTTTGTCATAGGTTTCCGTGTAGACCTTTCCACTATCCAATGCGTGAACGGTGACGGTTTTCTCTGCGGGATTGATCGCAGTTACTTCCTGCCGTACCCGCACATCAATGCGAAAACGATCCCAGAAGCTCTCCGGAGTTTGCAGTGTCAGTTCTTTCTGCTCTTTGATCACACCGCCCACATAATACGGCAGGCCGCAGTTGGCATAGGACATATAGCCGCTGCGCTCGATCATCACGATCTGCGCGTGTTCATCCAGGCGGCGGAGGCGGGCGGCGGCAGACGCGCCGCCGGCCACGCCGCCTACGATCACAACTTTCATCTTGCGCCCTCCACCATGGCGGCGATCTCCGACTTAGGCCGATAGCCCACCGACTTGGCGACGGCTTTCCCGTCCTTGAATACCACCAGCATCGGGATGCTGGATACCTGAAAACGCATTGCCAGCTCCATTTGCTCGTCCACATTGACCTTGCCCACCTTGAGCGTACCGCTTTTTTCTTCGGCAAGCTCATGCAATATGGGAGAGAGCATTTTGCACGGTCCGCACCAGTCCGCGTAGAAATCCAGCAAAACGGGTTTGTCGGAACGCAGTACCTCGTTTTCAAAATTCGCAGCAGTAATTTTCAGTTCAGCCATGAGTAAGGCTCCTTTCTGTTATCTTTATTTTATTCTTTGTTTTTCAGTTTGCAAATGCCTTGCGTCATGGTTCCCATCGGGCAAAACGCACACCATGTGCGGGGCTTGTAGAGCACCATAACGATCAGACCCAGCAGCAGAGAGGTCAGCATGAGGCTATAAAAGCCGAAGCTGAACTGCGCCACCCAATCAGCGACCGTCCCGGCTGTGTAAGTCCAGCCCCACGGCACACGGAATGTCCAGAACAGCTTAATGGCCTCCCGCAGGGATGCAGCCCCTGCCGCCACCAGATAGGTCTGGAACACCATGTTGCCGAACATCGTCAGGAAAAAGATCAAAAAGCCGTAACGGAACCACTTGGAGGACATCCAGCTGGGCGTGGGCTTGCAGCGGGAGCATTTAAGGTCCGTCCCCAGCTTGCTGAACAGTTGACCCCGTCCGCAGAGGTGGTTGCAAAAGAATTTGTTCCCGCCGAAGATGGCTAAGAACAGCGGCAGCAGAAAATCAATCATGCCCAGCCATGCGAACAGGATATTGAAGAAGCCCAGTGCAAAATAGAGGATGGCATATACCCACAAGTAATCGTACCAATGCTTTGCTTTCATGCGTCAGCCCTCACTTTCACCTCAATGCAGCCGACGGGACAGAGCTTTGCGCACTTGCCGCAGCCTACGCAGCGTTCGTCCTCCACGGCGGCGTAGCAGCCCCGGCGCACCTTGACAGCCCCCAGCGGACAGGTATTTTCACACACGCCGCAGGCGACGCACCGCGTTTTATCTACGGCAGCCAGTTTCTTTGACAGCATAGCGTTCCTCCCTTAATCCTGCAAGGATTTGTAATAGAGCATACAGTGGCAGAATCCCTCGAAGCCCGGATCTGCAATTTGATCCTTAAACTCCTGGCACATACATTTGGTCGCCTCTGTGCGCTCCCTGCGGCAGGGACAGTATCCTCCGGTGCGCTTGAGTCCTTCCCGGATGGTATTGACAATCTCCTGATCGGGATTGAGCTTGATTTTCATATTCGCCACCTCTTTCTTTATCGTGGCTTTATCATACCGCAGGACAAAGCACTTTTCTGTGACGAGGTTACGTTACGGCAAATTTTTATATAAGCGAGAAAGAGCCGTGAAGCGGGATCTTACATACTGCTTCACGGCTCTTTGTTTATAGGTTTTGTTGTGCTTCCTTACTCAGCCGCAGAAAACTGATCTTTGCCAACTGAACATAAGGGGCATTCAAAATCATCCGGAATATCTTTCCATTTTGTACCCGGTGCAATGCCGCCTTCCGGATAGCCCTTTTCTTCATCGTATTCCCAACCACACACATCACATACATATTTCATAATGAAATTCTCCTTTGATGTTTTTTATTTCGCACACAACATTAGCCCGACTTTATCGTCATCAGAAACAATAACGATTCCTATCTTACTCAAAGAATATCCACAGCTTCCGCTTGTTTTACTCTCTTTGTTTTCTTATTCCCTGAAATCATTTTATGACCCGTATATACTGCCATAACCATGCAGATCAAGGAACTAAGCGCAAGGTACTTATGCGCTGTTTTTGAGCCTTTATATCCAGTGCAAAAAGTTCCAAACATGGTAATTACCGCTCCGATTGACCAATATTTATGTGCTTTCATGACTTGTTTGCCTCCTGCCTGCAATACATGTCATTCAGTTCTCTATGTTGGTTCTAAGATACCATGCGCGGAACGATCACGCTTTCCACAGACTGTGGAGGTTGCAGTAGGCGTAGACCGCTTCGACCTCGTCGCCCTCGCAGAGAGCGAAGCAGACCTCGGGCTTCTCGCCGGGGTGCAGCTCCTTACGCTGGTTGCCCTGCTTGGTGTGGAGAGAGACCCACTCGATGTAGTGCTCCGGCAGCATGGGATGCTCCACGGAGCCGACCTTGACATGGACGATGCCGTTTTCCACAGTCCAGACCGGGACGTGCTTCTCCACGGCGGCGTCGGTGGTGCCGGGGATGATCTCGCTCATCGGCTCACCGCAACAGATGACGGGAACGCCCGTGTCCTTGACCTTGGCAATGATGTTGCCGCAATGCTTGCAAATATAAAACTTCTGCTCCATGATGATTCTCCTTTTCTTTCTTTAATAGTTTTCTGCGTGAATTTCAAAATAGCTCTGGGGATGGTTGCAGGCGGGGCAAACCTCCGGGGCCTTCTCGCCCACGACGATGTGACCGCAGTTGCGGCACTCCCACACCTTGACCTCGCTCTTGGCGAAGACCTCCGCCATCTCCACATTGTGCAGCAGGGCACGGTAGCGCTCCTCATGGTGCTTTTCAATGGCGGCTACCAGGCGGAAACGCTGGGCCAGCTCATGGAAGCCTTCCTCATCGGCGGTTTTGGCAAAGCCGTCGTACATATCCGTCCACTCGTAGTTCTCGCCCTCAGCGGCGGCGAGAAGATTTTCGGCAGTGTCGCCAATGCCGTTCAGCTCTTTGAACCACAGCTTGGCGTGTTCCTTCTCATTATCAGCGGTTTTGAGGAACAACGCCGCGATCTGCTCGTAGCCTTCCTTCTTGGCCTTGGATGCAAAATAGGTGTACTTGTTGCGTGCCTCGGACTCACCGGCAAAGGCGGCCATCAGATTTTTTTCGGTTTGGGTTCCTGCGTACTTCGTTTCCTTCATGGTCGATGCTCCTTTCAGCTTCTTTTGCTCATATTATAACACGGATTCGTGTTAAAAACAATATTTTCATTTTAAGTGATTCAATCCTTCTGTATCCCGCAGCGTGATCGCACCGCGCTTCAACTCCACCAGCCCGTCCTCCGAGAAGCTCTTGAGCATCCGCGCCACCGCCTCCCGCGCCGAGCTGATGTGCTGAGCGATCTGCTCATGGGTCATGCGTATGGTATCGGAGCCGGTACGCTCCGCTTCGGCCAGGAGAAAATCTGCCAGCCGCCGATCCAAACCCTTGAACATGATCTGCTGCATCGCCCACATCACATCAGAAAACCGTTTCGTTGCCAACTCATAGAGGAAGCAGCGGACATGAAGATTTTGCTCCTTGAGCACAGCGATGACATTTGCGGGGATAATCAGAACGTCCGTATCCATTCCCGCGGTCATTTGCGTATCAAAGGTGATCTGACTGATCACACAAGAGGCAGAAAGCACGCATAATTCGCCCGGATACAGGCGGAACAGCGTTACCTCCCGCCCCTCCTCGGAGAGAAGATAGGTGCGGATCTCGCCGGAAAGGACGAACAGCATTCCGAGACATTCATTGTCGCTGCTGTGAACGAATGCACCCTTTTCATAATGACGGACAAAGGCACTTCGGCGTAGCGTTTCCATTTCGTGTTCGGTCAAGGATGACCAGAATGGGATCTGTGTCAGTGTTTGTTCCATATCAATGGCAGCTATGCTTGCCGCAGCCGTGGTTACCGCAGGTGTGACCTTCCTCGCCGTGCTCGTGGTCATGGTGGTCACAGTGAACATTGGGATTGTAGCCCAGATTTCCGTTGAGCAATGCGCTCACCGCCGCGTCAGCGTCCCCGCTGACACCGCCGTAGAGCTTGATGCCCGCTTCGGCGAGTGCTGCCTGCGCACCGCCGCCGATGCCTCCGCAAATCAAAGTGTCCACGCCGTGCTGCATCAGGAAGCCTGCCAGTGCGCCGTGACCGCTGCCATTGGTGTCAACGACTTCCGCATGAGTGATTTTACCGTCCCCAGCTTCATAAAGCTTGAACTGTTCGGTATGGCCGAAATGCTGAAAGATTTGACCGTTTTCATAGGTAACTGCAATTTTCATAATGGATTCTCCTTTGCAATTTTTGTCGGATTTTTCTGTGTTGGCTCTCTGCATCCGGCAGCAACGGTCGCAGTGGGCTGCCTCCTGTCCTCCGCAGATGCGGTAGTTTCCCCCGGTGATGTGCAGCGGTTTCCCGTGGACAAGGCACGCTGCGATCTTGCGCCGTGCGCTTTCGTAAATCTCCTGCACGGTGGAGCGAGAAATGTCCATTTGTGCGGCACACTGCTCGTGGGTTTGCTGCTCCAAGTCAACCAGCCGGATGACCTCGTATTCGTCCAGCGTCAGCAGGATCGGCTCGGTATTCTCGCACCCGCTGGGGCAGAAGGTATCAACTTGTGGTGCGCCACAAATCCGACGGCACCGTGGCGGTCTTGGCATGGACGCTTTCCTCCTTTGTTTTCGGTATATACCGATTATAGCACTTTGGAAAGGAAAAAGCAATATTCTTTTCAAAAGCCGCTGCAATTTCTGCCCTCATATAGATGCTGGCTGATAGTCGGAGTTGAATACAACAAGTGAGCTATCCTCAAGTTAGATACTTCACGAAAAGAAGCGACGCCTGAACGAGTGCCCGTGGCACTCGTTTTTTTGTTGCAATGCAATGCGGGTTAAAACATTTTTGATACGCTATAAACAAGCACAATTCGATAAATGACTTGAATCGCAGAGCAAAAAACATAATTCTTTGTATTATAGCATAAACTCCTGTATGCTTTCAAGGCAAACGGCGTAAAATCGTGGGTTATTTTTCTTCGGTCATCACCTAAAATAATCATAAGATAGGTGGTGAATATCATATGGACACACAATTCGTGCGTGATCGAATTACTCAGCTGAGATTAAAAAAAGGTGTCTCTGAATATCAAATGAGTTATGATCTCGGGCATAGCAGAAGCTATGTTTATAACATATCCTCTGGCAAATCGTTGCCACCTATGGCAGAATTTCTTCAAATCTGTAACTATTTTGATATTACACCAAGCCAATTCTTCGATGAATCCGAAGAAAATCCCGCACTCCTGCAAACGGCCATTGAAGAATTGCGAAAGCTGAATGACGATGACTTAATGCTCATCATCGGCAATATTCGTCGGCTGACCCGTGAGTGACCATTCCCTGAAATAACACATTTGTAAGTACAGAGAAACCGCAAGGCATCGGTGTATAATCCATGCCTTGCGGGATTTTGCTTTATAGAGGTGATTTGCATTGAAGCCTGAGAGAAAAACAATTTGCAGTTCTAACTCTGGGTAATACGCCGGAATTGCATAGTATATCACCACAAAGTACACATCATTTGATTGCCATATACCATACCGATGAGTTCTACAAGGATAATCAAATGAGGTGTAAACTAATAACATAGTAGGTGGTATATATGTTCAATGCACAAAACCGAATCCGGCAGCTGATGGCCGAGCGTGGATGGACTATTTATCGATTAGCGCAGGAATCCGGCCTGTCGCAGACAACGATCAGCAATATCTTCAAGAGAAATAATCAACCATCCCTGCCAACGGTAAATGCGATTTGTGACGCTTGCGGGATTACACTGGCGCAGTTCTTTACGGAGAATGATACAGCAAATTCGCCTAACGCCAAGAGTGAATTAGATAATAGTGTTGCGGCTCTCAAGGAGGATCAGCGCGAGGCACTTGCCGCTTTCATCAAGACAATCGTATAGTACATAACCGCTCAGCCATACTGTGCGGCTCACAGCAGAGGCTGCCCGAGTTACATTGGACAGTCTCTGTATTTTTTTACCAATCAAAGGAGGCGTATCCATGAGCAACGAAATCATGCAGGAAAACATACCATTTGTTGAATGCAGTGCATTCCACCGTGGGATGAGCGTATTGGAGGCCAGTCTGCGAAACACCGAGGATTCAGAAGCTATCATCAGTGGCCTTCTGAAAGGTGCAGCTGAGTTTTATGACGCATCAAGAGCCTCTGTGGTGGAAGCTGACTGGGATCTGGGAATCGGCGTCATTACCTACGAATGGTGCAAAGATGGTGTGCCGGCGCAAAGGGACATGCTCCAGTGCCTGCCCATGGAGAAGTTCCCGAGATGGAGGAAAGCACTTCGGGCCAATAAACCGGTCGTGATTTCTGACTTGCAGAGATTAGAGAAAGTCTATCCAGATGAGGCAGCCTTCTTTCGGGAGTATGGGGTGACTACACTGCTGGCGGCACCATTCTCCAAACGGATTAATCAGGGATTCATTGCCGTGGACGATCCGACCCGCTACACGGATGACCCGGTTTTCCTATTCATCGCCTCCTATGCAGTGGTTGCGGAGCTCAACGAAATCAAACAGCAGCAGTCCCTGTTGGCAGCAACAAAAGCCTCCAAATACAATCCGGAAGACATCCATATCAATTTCTTTGGCGGCATGGAGATCATCAGCTCCAAAGGGACATTGACCGGAGAAGATATTAAAGCGGACCAGTGCTACCTGCTTCTGGCATATCTCATTCTGAACCACAAAAAGAATTTCACTGTTGACACACTGGCAGAGATCATCTGTCCATACGACGAACTCGATTCGCCATATAAGGTCGTCAATAATATCGTTTACCGCCTGCGGCGTACTCTTTCCGTCATCGGGCTCGACAAGCTGGTCATCGGGAAGAATGGTACATTCCAGATCAATCCCAACTTCAATATCCATACGGATTTCGACCGCTTTGAGGATGCCTGCATTCAGTTGAAAACAGAAGAAAACCCGGATATGCGGCATTCCCTCTACCACAGCGCAGTCGATATGTATAAAGGACAGTTACTCCCAAGATGTGAACATGAGCTGTGGCTGATGCAGTTGTCCATGTACTATCAGTCCCTGTACCTGCAGATTACCAAGGGATATGTCTGCCTGAAGATGGAGTGCAAGGATTATATTCTGGCGCAAAAGACGGCCATTGATGCTCTGCGCTTCGATCCGAAGGATAGCGAACTGAACATGTATGCGATCCTCGCCATGGGATTCCAAGGAAATCTCTCTATGGCGCAGACCTACTATACGGCGGCAAAGCCCTATCTGGCGTTAGAGCATGCCGAGGTCATCAAGAAGTATTTGCACATAAAATGAGAGCTGCTTAATGTCGCTCCGGAGGTTGTAGCAGAGGTTACGCAGTAGGTTGCTCCAGAGGTTACGGAGGAGGTCGTACAGGAGGCTGCGCAGTAGGTTGCAGCTGAGGTCATAGAAAAGTCATACAGCAGGTTGTCCAGCAGGTCACGGTTGAGGTTGCCCGCCCGTTATCATTGGTTATCGGATGCGTCCGATAGATGATGCGGGCGGGTGATTTTTTTGCTGTACAGGAGACGATATTACGCCGTTGGTCACCACAAGGCCGGTTTGCGCCCCTTGTGTACGGATCTGTACGGCCCCCCTGCGCCGCAGACAGCCCATCATTCTAATATTGCGTCCTGCTCCCGGAGCCATTGCGCTCCGGGAGCTTTTTTGCATTTTGGGGCTCCTTTGCCACGCTGCCGTGGCCCTCCGTTTTCGAGATTTGCTTCACCACCAAATCTCGAAAAACGGAGGACAGAAAATGTCGTATCACAATGACCCATATCGGGTTGATTATTTGAAGATATATCCCTGCTTAAAAGAGCGCCCGGATGTGTTGGAAGTCTTAAAGAAAAGCGACCGCAAGATGAAATACATGGAGGTGGATCTGAAAAGCGAACAGCGCAGGAAAAATGCCGAGAATGGTGCGGAGAGTTATGTTCCCAGTAAAGAGGATTCGCTGGAGCGACTCGTATATTCTGCAAAGTGCCAGTTTGCGGACGATGCTGAAGGCGTCGAGGATGCCGTGATCAAGAAAGACGATTTATGCCGTTTGCGGGCCGCACTGGATCAGTTGAGCGAAGAAGAACGGGCTCTGATCCATGCGCTGTTTTTCGACGAGTGCTCAGAGCGTGAGCTTGAAGAAATGATGGGTATCCATCGAATGACGATCCATAATCGAAAGATCCGTATTTTGCAGAAAATGAAAAAGATGCTGAGATGACAAAAAAGTTTGGTGCAAACGGTGTTTTCAACGGCTAATAGAGTGAGAGGGCTTTGAACCTCATTCCGCTGCTGATAAATCAGCGGCTTTGTTCCTTGAAAAACACCGCCCAAGCGGTCATATCCGGCAACTTGAATACATTAGCTGACGGAGCCAGCGTCAGACCGAGTGCGCGATGACCACCTGTGCGGAGAAACTCCGCATCAAAGGACGGCCAGGTAAGGTGCAGAGCGATACCCACTCAGGCCAAGGCAGCCTTGGCAAGCTGTCCCCGCCATGATCCCGTCAGCCCACAATGATACTCCTGTACGCAGCTTCGAGAGATCCTCGGAGGGGTGAAACTCCCGTGATGTGCGCCAGCACAGTTCAAGTTGCCGCCCCGCCTGGGGAAGTAGTGTCGAATACAGGCAAAGGAAAATTTATACCGCGCAGACCAAAGCTGTGCGCTATGGCCTGCGCGGATTCCTTTACTTAGTTTGTAGCAGGAGAAAAACGGAAGCTACTATGGATAATGACAACATCCACTCCGCATACCGCGGAGACATATTCTATGCGGATCTTGAACCGGTGCGCGGCTCCGAGCAAGGAGGCGTCCGACCGGTGCTGATTATTCAGAACGACATAGGTAATCGCCATAGTCCCACTGTCATCGTGGCAGCGATCACCAGCCGCATAAAGCATCACCGACTGCCAACCCATGTGAACCTGAACGGAAGGCAATGTGGACTGCATAACGAATCAACGATCATGCTGGAGCAGCTCCGAACATTAGATAAGCAGCGTTTGCTTGGATATGCGGGAACTGTAGGAAAAAGCAAGATGCGGGAAGTGAATACCGCCTTGGAGATCAGCATTGGGATCAAGGATCTACTACCTGACAACAAAAGAAAGCGAGGAAGCGACTATGGTAAATCAGAGCACAGAGAAGAAAAACACCAGGCAGATCCAGATGACCATTGAGGGTCATAAGGTAACGATCAGCTTTGCTCAGGAGGCCAATCCGACCCTCTCTGCTCTGGTACGCAACACCCTGCTGGACGCATATATCCGAAAGAATGGGCTGTGCGGCGAGGAACAGCCTGCATAAAAAAGTGGTTCTGAAATGCTTCTCTTCGTTGTAAAAACGCTTATCATGTGTTATACTATGCAAAAGGGGCGTGATGACCAGTGACTTTTGCAGACTCTATTGTTCAGCTTCGTAGTGAACTGCGTATTTCGCAGAAGGAACTTGCAGAACAGCTGAATATAAGTGTTGCGACCGTCAATCGCTGGGAGAACGGAAGAACCGAGCCGAATAAAATGACGCTGTTTGTGATTCGGGACTTCTGCAAATCCAAGAATATCGCTTTTGCATTTGACACATCGAAAAGTGCTGAGAGGGGTGAGCATAATTGAATCTCGGACACGAAACCGAAACCTTAGAATTCAAAAAGACTACTGGAGAACTGAAGGAAGGCGTCGTATCAATTGCTGCCATCCTGAACAAACATCAAAAAGGCGAACTCTATTTCGGGATAAAACCAGATGGAACGCCTATTGGACAGCAAATTTCTGAAAAGACCCTACGGGATATCAGCCAAGAGATTGCGAACCACATCGAGCCGAGAATCTACCCGGAAATCGCAGTGGTCCATATTGATGATAAGGATTGTATCCATGTCAGATTTGAAGGGCACAACACACCGTACTTTGCCTATAATGTGGCCAGAATCCGTGTCGCAGATGAAGATAAAGTAATGTCCCAGCAGGAATTGACCGACTACATTATGGAGAGGCAAAGCAGCGAAGGTGTATGGGAGCGCAAAGTTTCCGAATGCCTGACAAGCTCGGTAGATGAGAACTCTCTCAAAGAGTATATCCACCGCGGTCAGGAGTTCGGCAGAATCAGCTTCGATTATTCCGACAGGGATACGGTGCTGGGTAAGTTGAGCTTGACTGCGGGAAGCTACCTGCTGAACGCAGGCATGGTCCTGTTCGGTGAGACACCTTACAATGACCTGCAAATGGCGGTATTCGCCGGAACGGAGCGGCTCACATTTTTGGATATTCAGCGCGAGCATGGAACGATCTTCGAACTCGTTGACCGTGCCGAAAAGTATATTTTCAAAAATATCCGCTGGCGGGTAGAGTTTGGATCTTTGCAACGCAAAGAAATCCCAGAAATTCCTGTGGATGCCGTCCGTGAAGCGCTGATCAATTCGTTTTGCCACAAGGAATACGGAACCGGACAGAACAACGAGGTTTCCATATACAAGGACCGAGTTGAGATTTATAACCCCGGTACTTTTCCGGCAGGCTATGAGCCGGAGGACTTCATCTCTGGTCGAGAGCGCCCTATCCGCAGGAACCCGCTGATTGCACAGACACTTTATTACTCCAAGAATGTTGAGAGCTTTGGTACTGGACTGAAGCGTATTGCTGATGCGTGTGACGCTGCTGGATGCAAATATAAATTTGAGGTTTTGAAGTCCGGATTCGTAGTCGTATTCTATCGTACAATTGAAGCAGAGGACGATAGCTTAGGTGGTATCACCCAAGTTACCACCCAAGCTACCACCCAAGATAAAATTCTCGAGTTCTGTGCGGAGGCACGGAGCAAGGCTGAAATCGCAGAACATTGCGGCTACAGAAGCATAAAACACTTTACCGATAAGTTTTTGAAGCCTATGCTGGCGAGTGGACAGTTGTTGATGACGATTCCGGATAAACCGACAAGCCCGGAACAGCGGTATGTTGCAGCCGGTAGGAATGCAGGAGAAAAGCAATGAGCAAGGAAATCTACACCTGTGACGCTTGCCACTATACCTTCGAAGCGGAAACTGGATGTGACCAATGCCCGGATTGCGGCAAAAAGCGAGTGCGGCCTGCCGATGAGCAAGAATCAAAGGAATATCTGGATCGTCAAAAGCACACCGAGAAGTGGAATTGAGAAACTGCGGAGGAAAAACAAAATGGTTACCAGAGATGATTTGGAGCAGTTGGTAAAGAATCGCGGCCAAGAGGCTATTGGCGCAGCTGTCGTCAAAATCCCTGACGAGGATGTGCGTCCGGCTCTGATGCTCATGGTTATGATATATCAGAAATCGGACGAAATAAATCGTGAGATATTTCGTCGAGATCAGAAGCGCATTGCTGAATTGGAAGAAGAACTTGAAAAAGCCCGCGCAGAACTCCATCGGTTAGAGCAGGAAAAATAAATTCTTTTGTCATTACGAGCAGGCTGCAGTTTAAAGCTGCGGCCTGCTTTCTATTCTCGGCAAGCTGGCGCTTGGGCAAAAAGTCTTTTGCTCAAGCGCGATTTTACCGGATCGGAGGCCGTTTCTTTGTTGCTTATATTTCGAGGTTTTGATAGCTATTCAACCTGAAATGTGAGATAATCAAGGTGGCAAAATGCCGTGTACTTTGAAAAGTGAATACATGATAAGGTGTATCTGAACCTCTCACATTTCTAAATCATTCATTGAGAGGAAGGATACATTATGGCTGAAAGAGTTTGTTGTTCTTATCAAAATGTACTCAGCATCCAGAACAGAGTATGCTGTCTGTACCGCGTCTCCACCACCAAGCAGGTCGACCACGATGACCAGAATCAAGCTGACATCCCCGTGCAGAGAAAAGCCTGCCGTGAGTTCGCAGAGCGGATGGGCTGGACCATCGTGTACGAGGAACAGGAAAACGGCGTGTCAGGCTTCAAGGTCAGCGCCAATGACCGTGATAAAATTCAACTCATCAAGGAATATGCCGAACAGGGCAAATTCGATATTCTGCTGGTGTTCATGTTCGACCGTATTGGCAGACGAGCCGAAGAAACGCCTTTCGTGGTCGAATGGCTCATCAACCACGGCATTCAGGTCTGGAGCGTCAACGAAGGTGAACAGCGAATCGACACGCATGTCGACCGTCTCACCAACTACATCCGCTTCTGGCAGGCAGACGGAGAGAGTCAGAAAACCTCCATGCGTACCAAGGCTGCCCTCGGGCAGATGGTACAGGAAGGCCGCTTCCGTGGCGGTTCCGCCCCTTACGGCTATGACCTGGTACCCAGCGGCACATACAACAAGCGCAAGCATGAGGTCTTCAAACTGGAGATCAATCCTGATGAGGCAAAGGTCGTGCGCATGATGTTCGACCTGTGTGTCGGCTCCGGCTACGGCAGATTCAAAATCGCCAACTTCTTGTCTGAGATGGGCATCAAGACCCGTGACGGGAAGAACTGGCATGAAGCTACCGTCGGTCACATTCTGCATAATATCATGTACACTGGCGTGCTTCGGAGCGGCAGTACGCAATCTAAAGCATTCCCTGATTTGCAGATCATCTCGCCGGAAAACTTTGAGCTGGCGCAGAAGCTCATGGCCGAGCGTGCTAACGAGTGCAATGCGCTGCGAACCATGCCCCGCAACACCAGAGGGCAGTCCCTGCTATCCGGTAATGTATTCTGTGGCCACTGTGGCGGACGTCTGACGCTGACCACCAATGGGACAACTCGAATCAACGCTGCCGGCGAAAAGGTTGGCCGCAAGCGCATCCGCTATGTGTGCTACAACAAGACCCGCAAGCGCAGTAACTGCGATGGGCAGACCGGCTACACCATGCACATTCTGGACAAGATGGTCACCGACATTCTCCATCAGGTATTTGATCGGATGCGCTCTGTAGAGGAGAACGAGATCATCTCCCGTACCCACCGCAGTGCCATGGTCAGTCTCAAGAAGCGCCTCGCGGATGCCAAAGCAGAGTCTGCTAAGGCTACCAAGGAATATGAATCCCTGAAGCTGGAGATCATCAAAGCCGTGCAGGGCGAGAGCGCGTTCCCGATGGACATCCTGTCGGAACTGGTCAACAATGCCCGCACCAGGATGCTGGATGTCAATGCCCAACTGACGGAACTCAATGAGGAAGTCGAGAAAAGCAATCAGCGCATCGAAGCCATCAAGGCGGATTACCGCCGCATCATGGAATGGTCTGAGATGTTCGATGGCAGCGACATGGATGTGAAGAAGATGATCGCAGGATACATCATCAAGAGAGTGGATGTGTACTCCGATTACCGCCTGCACATCGAGTTCAATATGAGCTTTGCACAGTTCGAGCTTGGCTTGGAAACAGAAGTTGAGTATGCAGCACAGGACATAGTATCATGAAAAAGCACTGCCTGACAGTGCGCTCATTCAGCCTCTCCGATTGACAGCAAGTCCGAAACACGCTAAAATAGTCACAGAAATTCGTGTGGGTGGATTCTGATGGAGATATGACCCCAGATGCCTGTAGGGGTGCTTAACCGATAACTCGGGAGAGCGCTTGAATGGCATTCAAGAGGTCAGCGGTTCGATCCCGCTTATCTCCACCAGGAAAGTTCCGAAATCTGCGGATTTCGGAACTTTTTTGCATTTTTTGCGTGACTCTTGAAAATTCCGAAAAAGTCGTGCATAATGCGTACATAATTGCCTGGTTTTTGGGATGTCAAAACGGAAGTCAAAAATCCAGATTTTTACATGATTTTTTGGCCTTTGAAAATTTTTTTATTTTATAGTCAGGCTGCCAGTGTGAAATTTGTCCGTCACAGACTGACAAATTATGCGCGCCGCAGACTGCGATCCTTTTGTCGGAAAAACCGGAGAGTTTTTCGAAAGTCTCAACCCCCTTACCTATCTGCCAGGTCTGCCGGCTCCCGCTTGCTCTCCATGGGGAACACCGTCACCTGATTTCCGTCCGCCATAGCCAAAAACACCTCTCCGGCCTCCCTGTACCCCTGTTTTTCCAGCTGCCGCACAAGCCAGCTCTCGTCCTTTCCGATTCGCTGCAGATTTCCCCGCAGTATCACCCCATCCTGGATCACCGAGGTCTGCAGCAGCGCCTGGTCCGGCTGCATGGATAGATCCGCCGGTGTAGCGGGCCTCTGCATCTCCACGGGCAAAAAGGTCACCGTACCGTTGTGCTCCAGCAGCGCCGTCTGTATCTGTCCCAGGTCAAAATATCCCCCGATGCGGCAATACATAAGAAAGTCCCCCAGATCCATCTTGGCCTTTTTCAGATTCTCCCGGTAAATCACTCCGCCGTCCATCAAAATCAGCGGCTTTCCCGTAATGATCCGTCGAGCCCCCAGGGATTTGTTGGTCCATAGGGAAATGCACACCGCCGCCACCGCATACACCACCATGGCAACCAACGAATTTTCCGGCGTGTCCAGCTCCGTGGCCATCTCCGCGGCGATGGAGCCCACGGTGATGCCGATGACATAGTCAAACAGGTTCATCTGCGATACCTGCTTGTTTCCCATGAGCTTTGTCAGCAAAAACATGGCCGCCAGGGACACCAGGGATGTCACGGCCACCTGCACGAGATCCATAAAAATACCTCCCCAACCATACTTTTCCTCAGTATGGCCGGGGAGATGATTTTTTATCCAAAAAGTCCCTTGCAGCGTTTGCGCCCGCGTGATCTTTCGCCATTTCTTTTTATCCATGCTTATCCTCATTTTCATTGGTGTGGATGTTGATAAACTCCGCCCGCATCTTGGAATAGAGGATGGTCTGGCTGCTGTACAGTCCGCAGTAGCCAGACAGCAGATAGCTGATGGCGCAGGCCATAGCAAAATACAGCAGGTCCCCGGTGCCGAACAGCTCAATGCTCAAAAACACGGACGCAATGGGGCAGTTCACCGCTCCGCAGAACACCGCCACCAGCCCGATGGCCGCTCCAAAGCCCGCCGGAAGCCCCAAAAAGCCCCCCAGCACGCACCCAAAGCAGGCGCCCACGAAGAAGGAGGGCACCACCTCGCCGCCCTTGAAGCCGAATCCGATGGTCACAGCGGTAAACAGCAGCTTCAGCAGCCACGCCCAGCCCCCGACCTCTCCGCCGATGGCCCGGCTCACCACCTCCATGCCTGCGCCGTTATAGTCCGTGGTGCCCACCAGCAGCGTCAGTCCTATGACCAGCACGCCGCCCACAAAGGCCCGGATAAAGGGATTGGGCAGCAGCCTCGCCGCCCTGCGACCCGTCTCCTGAAGTCCCCGGCAAAACAGGATGCTCACCACCGCGCACCCAACGGCGAGTAAAATCACCAGCACCATAGTCCAGGCGTCCAGCCCCGGGTCCGCCACCGCAAACCGCGTAGGCGGCACCTTCATCATCAGGCTCACCAGATAGCCCACCAGCGCCGCCGTCAGGCACGGAATAAGCCCCGCGTAGTAAAACACACCCACGCTGATGACCTCCATGGCAAACACCGCCGCCGTCAGCGGCGTTCCAAACAGGGCCGAGAACACCGCGCTCATGCCGCAGAGGGTCGCCAGGGGCAGGTCCTTTTCCCCCAGATGCAGCAGCCGCCCGGTGGTGTGTCCGATGCCGCCGCCTATTTGCAAGGCCGCGCCCTCGCGCCCGGCGCTTCCGCCCCCCAAATGGGTCAGTACCGTAGACACAAAGATCACCGGCACCAGCAGCACCGGCACATTTTTCCCGAAATGCACCGACTCAATTACGGCGTTGGTGTCCTTTCCCTCCACCTTTGTCACCCGGTACAGCCCCGCAATGATAACGCCCAGCACCGGCAGCAAATACAGCACCCAGGGATGGGCCAGCCGTACCTGGGTGGCGTAGTTCACGCCGATGTGGAACACCGACCCAATGATCCCGCCGATGCCGCCGATGAGTCCCCCCACCGCCAGCCACTTGCCCAGCACCGCCGGATACGCGCCGATATGTACCATGAGCTTTTTCCACTTGTCCATCCCGTGCCGTCCTTTCCCGGAGATCCGCCAAAATTCTCCCTATTTTATACCATCTTTGCCCCTCCCTGTCAATCGCCGTCTATGCATTTTTCCCCCGAAGCCCTGCCGCTGCCCCCACGGCGGCAAGGTTCCCCGCCCCCCGGAATTTTCTCCCCTCTGTCTGTCCCTCTGAAAATTTTTTAGATAAACTCAAAAAATGTGGTTTTTTATGGTTGATTCTCCCGACGGAATGTTCTATACTATATCTGTATGAATCGTAAATCCCCGATTACATTACACAAACAGGAGGTACTATCAAAATGAAGTATAACCGCACTTTTAACTTTTCCGCCGGTCCTGCCATGATGCCGGAGCCCGTCCTGGAGGAGATCCGTGACGAGATGATGAACTACCGCGGCAGCGGTATGTGCGTCATGGAAATGAGCCACCGCTCCAAGGTGTTCCAGCAGATCATCGACGAGGCCGAGGCCGACCTGCGTGAGCTGATGAACATTCCCGATAACTACAAGGTCCTGTTCATCCAGGGCGGTGCCACCCTGCAGTTCGCCGCCATTCCCTGGAACCTGATGAAGAACGGCAAGGCTGTGTATGTGGAGACCGGTGCCTGGTCCAAGAAGGCCATTGCCGAGGCTAAGAAGTACGGTGAGGTCATTGTGGCCGCCTCCTCCAAGGATAAGAATTTCAGCTATATTCCCGACTGCTCCGACCTGGACATTCCCGAAGATGCCGACTATGTCTACATCTGCGAGAATGAAACCATCCACGGCGTCACCTGGAATAAGCTCCCCAATACCAAGGGCCATGTCCTGGTGTCCGACCAGTCCTCCATGTTCCTCTCCAAGCCCTGCAATGTCTCCGACTATGGCATGATCTACGCCGGCGTGCAGAAGAATGTAGGCCCTGCCGGCATGGTGGTGGTCATCATCCGTGAGGATCTGATCCGTGAAGACATCGATCCCAAGATGCCCGTCTACATGAGCTATAAGACCCACGCTGACAACGGCTCCATGTACAACACCCCCAACTGCTGGGCCATCTACTGCTGCGGCAAGGTGTTTAAGTACCTCAAGAGCATCGGCGGCCTGGAGGAGATGCACAAGCGCAACATCGCCAAGGCCAAGGTCATCTATGACTTCCTGGATTCCTCCAAGATGTTCAAGGGCACCGTGGAGCCCGAGTTCCGCAGCCTGATGAATATTCCCTTTGTCACCGGGTCCGCGGAGCTGGACGCCGAGGTGGTCGCCGCTACCAAGGCTGCCGGCTATGATAACCTCAAGGGCCACAAGTCCGTGGGCGGCCTCCGCGCCAGCGTCTATAACGCCATGCCCATCGAGGGCGCCCAGGCTCTGGTGGAGTTCCTGAAGAAGTTCGAGGCTGAGCACAAGTAATATAAATAATTAAAGCCGTGGCGGACACCCCGTTCGCCACGGCACCCTCAAAAAACGCATCCGTAGGGGCCGATGATCCTGTTGCGGTGCCCAAAATTTCTGCGCTGCCTTACGGCGGACGCTGGAAATTTTGACCGCGGCCACTCGCTCACTTCGCTTCCTCTGCCACCGGCAGCGCTCAGTTCGCTCCCCACATCGGCCCGCACGCAGGCACTTCTTGCAACCATCCGTAGGGGCCGATGCCTACATCGGCCCGCCCCACCGCATTTCTTGCAAAAAACTGTCATTGCGAAGCCCGTGCGCACACTGGCTGTGGCAATCCGTCCCCCCTCAAAAAGCCCCTTGCCTAAAGGGGCTGTGGTTAAAGCCGACTGAGGGATTCTTCCCCGCACCCAATCAAAAATAAATTATAAGGAGATTACAATTATGCGTATTCTGGTTACCGACGGTATGGATAAGACCGCCATGGCTCAGCTCCGCGAGATGGGTCACGAGGTCGTCGAGCAGTTCTATGAGCCCGATCAGCTGGGCGCCGCCCTGAAGGATTTTGACGCCGTGGTGGTCCGCTCCAAGACCAAGGTCCGCGCCAATCATATTGACGAGGCCAAGACCGGCAAGCTCAAGCTCATTATCCGCGGCGGCGTGGGCGTTGACAATATCGATGTCAAGTACGCCGAGTCCTGCGGCATCACCGTGAAGAACACCCCCCGTGCTTCCTCCCAGTCCGTAGCCGAGCTGGCCATGGGCCATATGTTCTCCTGCGCCCGTTATCTCTCCATCGCCGGCCACACCATGCGTGAGGACAAGTGGGAGAAGAAGGCTTACGGCAAGGGCATCGAGCTTCAGGGCAAGACCCTGGGTATCGTGGGCTTTGGCCGCATCGGTCAGCACCTGGGTGTCATGGCCAAGGCCATCGGCATGAAGGTGGTCGCCTTTGATATTTTCCACATCCCCGGCATCGAGGAGCAGCTGGGCATCCCCTATGTGGAGATGGATGATCTGCTGGCCCAGGCCGACTTTGTTTCCGTCCACGCTCCCGCTGTGGATGGCGGCGCTCTGATTTCCGCCGAGAATATCGCCAAGATGAAGGACGGCGTGGTGATCATCAATACCTCCCGCGGCACCAATGTGGACGAGGCTGCTCTGCTGGCCGCCCTGGAGTCCGGCAAGGTCCGCGCCGCCGGCCTGGATGTCTACGCCGATGAGCCCGCCACCAATAAGGCCCTGTATAGCCATCCCATGGTTTCCTGCACGCCGCACATCGGCGCCGCCACCCTGGAGGCTCAGAAGCGCATCGGTGCCGAAATCGTTGACATCATCAAGAACTTCTAAATCATCGCACGGCACCTCGTTCGGCTTCCTCGCGGCATAGCCGCTGCGGTCGGCGGCTAAAAATGTGCCACCGGCACATTTTCTAAACGCCCCGACATATCGGCGCCGCCACCGTGGAGGCTCAGAAGCGCATCGGTGCCGAAATCGTTGACATCATCAAGAATTTCTGATCTGTACGGTTCAAGCAGTAAGGAGAACGCCCCCGGCGTTCTCCTTTTTTATCTGAAAAAACATCCATAGGGCGGGCTGCCCTCAGCCCGCCGCCGTTAACCACCGCACCCCCATGAAAAACCAATGTCATTGCGAGGCCAGTGCGAACACTGGCCGTGGCAATCCGTACCCCCGTCCCCAAAGTCCTCCCCCCTTTCACTCTCCATGCCACACAAAAAAGCCACCGCATCAACCCGATACGGTGGCTTTCCCTATTTCACTTTTGCGCCGAATTCTCCGGCCGTCACTGGCCCTTCATCATCCGCACAGCCGCCTGCCGGGCCAGTGCCCGATGCAGCGCAATCTGCGCGCGCTTCACATCCAGGTCCGCGCTGTGCTCCGCCAGCCGCTCCCGGGCCCGCTTCTCGGCGGACTGGGCCCGAGGCAGGTCAATGTCCTCAGCCCGCTCTGCCGCACGCACCAGCAGCGTCACCTCGTTGTGAACGATGTTGGCCACGCCCAGGTTTACAGCCACGAATTCCTCCGTGCCGCTGTCCTTTCGGGCCGTGACCACGCCGTCCTCAATGGCCCCCAGCATCGGCGCATGGTCCTGCAATACGCCTACGCTGCCCCCGGCAAAGGGCAGCTCCACATAGCTGACCATGTCGTCATACACGGTGCTGGCGGCGGTGACGATCCGGATATGGATCCCGTCTTTCATAGGCACCTCTTACATCTGCTTGCGCTTAGCAAGCACATCGTCGATGGAGCCGCACATGAGGAATGCCTGCTCCGGTATATCGTCGCACTCACCGCCCAGGATGATCTCGAAGCCCCGGATGGTATCCTCCAGCTTTACATACTTGCCCGCCAAGCCCGTGAAGTTCTCAGCCACATGGAAGGGCTGGGACAGGAACCGCTGGATGCGGCGGGCCCGGTTCACCGTGGCCTTATCCTCCAGGCTCAGCTCGTCCATGCCCAGCACGGCAATGATGTCCTGCAGATCCTTGTATTTTTGCAATACGGTCTGCACAGCTCGGGCCGTTTCGTAATGTCTGCGTCCCAGCACATCCGGCTCCAGGATACGAGAGGTGGACGCCAGGGGGTCCACCGCCGGATAAATGCCCAGCTCGGAAATGCCGCGGTCCAGCACCGTCGTGGCGTCCAAATGGGCAAAGGCCGTGGCCGGAGCCGGGTCCGTCAGGTCGTCGGCAGGCACATAAATGGCCTGCACGGAGGTAACGGAGCCGTTGCGGGTGGAGGTAATACGCTCCTGCAGCGTACCCATCTCCGTAGCCAGGGTGGGCTGGTAGCCCACGGCGGAGGGCATACGCCCCAGCAGGGCCGAAACCTCACTGCCCGCCTGGGTGAAGCGGAAAATATTATCAATGAACAAAAGCACATCCTGTCCGCTGCTGTCGCGGAAGTTCTCCGCAATGGTCAGACCCGACAGGGGCACCCGCAGACGCGCTCCGGGGGGCTCGTTCATCTGTCCGAATACCAGCGCCGTCTTGCTGATAACGCCGGACTCGGTCATTTCGTTCCACAGGTCATTGCCCTCCCGGGAGCGCTCGCCCACGCCCGCGAACACGGAGTAGCCGCCGTGCTCGTAGGCCACATTGCGTATAAGCTCCTGAATGAGCACCGTCTTTCCCACGCCGGCGCCGCCAAACAGGCCAATCTTGCCGCCCTTGGAGTAGGGTGCCAGCAGATCCACCACCTTGATGCCCGTCTCCAGGATCTCGGTGGAGGGGATCACATCCGTAAAGGAGGGCGCTGCCCGGTGAATGGGCATCCGCTCCGCCTCTACAGGTCCCTTTCCGTCGATGGGGTCGCCCACCACATTGAACATCCGCCCCAGGGTGGCCTCGCCCACAGGCATAGTCACCGGAGAGCCGGTGTCCACGGCGGTGCAGCCCCGGGCGATACCGTCGGTGGAGAACAGCGATACACAGCGCACCGTGTCCGAACCCAGCTGCTGCATGGCCTCCATGACCACCTTGCGGTCCTCCAGTTGAATTTCGATTGCGTTGTAAATGTCCGGCAGATGTCCGGCAGGGAACTGCACATCCACCACAGGGCCGGTGACCCTTCTGACAATACCGTTTTTCATAGTAGCCTCCTATCGTAGGCGGAATTACTTTTTCGCCTTTTTCAAGGCATTGGCACCGCCGACGATCTCCGCGATCTCGGTGGTAATGGCCGCCTGGCGCACCCGGTTGAGCTTCAGGCTCAGTTCGCTTATCAGGTCGCCGGTGGCGTCGGTAGCGGTGCTCATGGCGGTCATGCGGGACGCCTGCTCGCTGACCTTGGCCTCCAGCAAAACGGAGTAAACCATGTTGTCCAAATAAAGCTGCACCATATTTTCCAGCACGCTCTTGGCGTCCGGCTCGAAAATATAGTCGTTGGTCGCCTCGTCCTTTTCCTCCGTCTCCAGCTTCGCCGGCAGCAGCTGCATCTGGCTGGGCACCTGCTGCAGAGCCGAGTAAAAGCGCTGATAGACCAGGTGGATTTCATCCGCCTCGCCGCTCAGATACAGTCGCTTCAGGTAGTCCGCCACCGGCAGCGACTGGGCCGTGCCCGGGGTGTCGCTGATGCCGTCAAAGGTATGCCGCACCGGCAGACCCGACTGTGCGATCACATCCCGGCCCCAGCTGCCGCACACCACCACCGAGCACTCCCGTGTGTCGGCGCGCACCAGCTCCTGGGCATAGCGCAGGATGGCGTGGTTATACACGCCGCACAGGCCCCGGTTCCCCACGAACACCACATAGCACACCTTTTTGATTTCGCCCCGGGGGCGCAAAAACGGGTTGTCGTACCCGCCGTTTCCCCCGGCCAAAAGCTCGCTGAGAATGTGCCGGCTCTGCTGGGCGAAGGTGCGTATGCCGCCCAAGCCCTTCTGGGTGCGCCGCAGCTTGGCCGAGGCCACCATTTTCATGGCCTTGGTGATCTGCTGGGTGTTTTTAACGCTCTTGATCCGCGCCCGGATCTCACGCATACTGCCCATATCCTTCTCCCCTTTCTTCGGTCAGTCAGCCTCAAAAGGTTTCCTTAAAGGACTTGAGGGTCTCCCGCAGCTTATCCAGCATATCGGCAGGGATCTTCTTACCTGCGCAGATGGTGTCCACCAGCTCAGGCATAGCCTGCTTCACATACTCCACCGCTTCCCGCTCGAATCGGGGCATATCCGCCAGATCCACATCGTCGGCGTAGCCCTCGTTGGCGGCGAAGATGGCAATGACCTGGTCCTCCACCGCCCGGGCGGCGAACTGATCCTGCTTGAGCAGCTCCGTCATGTGCTGGCCCCGCAGCAGCGTAGCCTGGGTAGACGCATCCAAATCGGACCCAAACTGGGCGAAGGATGCCAGCTCCCGGTACTGCGCCAGGTCCGTGCGCAGCCGTCCCGCCACCTGCTTCATAGCGGGAACCTGGGCCGCGCCGCCCACACGGGACACGGACAGGCCCACATTGATAGCCGGTCTCGTGCCGGAGTGGAACAGACCCGTCTCCAGGAAGATCTGTCCATCGGTAATAGAAATAACATTGGTGGGAATATAGGCGGAAATATCGCCCGCCTGGGTCTCGATAATGGGCAGCGCCGTCATGCTGCCGCCGCCGGAGGCCTCGTCCAGCCGTGCCGCCCGCTCCAGAAGCCGGGAGTGCAGGTAGAACACATCGCCGGGATAGGCCTCGCGTCCGGGGGGACGCTGGAGCAGCAGGGAAATTTCGCGGTACGCCGCCGCCTGCTTGCTCAGATCGTCGTAAACGATCAGCACATCCTTGCCCTTGTACATGAAATATTCGCCGATAGCCGCGCCTGCATAGGGGGCTATGTACAGCATCGGCGCAGGCTCGGAGGCCGAGGCGCACACCACGGTGGTGTAGTCCATAGCGCCCAGCTCCGTCAGCTTGCGCACCACATTGGCAACCGTGGACTCCTTCTGTCCGATGGCCACATAAATGCAGTGTACACCCTTGCCCTTTTGATTCACAATGGTATCCAGGGCAATGGCGGTCTTGCCGGTCTGGCGGTCGCCGATGATCAGCTCACGCTGGCCCCGACCGATGGGCACCAAAGCGTCGATAGCCTTAATACCCGTCTGCAGGGGCACAGTGACGCCCTGCCGGTGCAGCACACTGGGCGCCGGGCTTTCCACGGCCCGGAAGCCGTCGTTTTTGATGGGCCCCTTGCCGTCCACCGGGCGGCCCAAGGCGTCCACTACGCGACCGCACATAGCCTCGCCCACGGGCACCTCAATGATGTGGCCCGTCCGGCGCACGGTGTCGCCCTCCTGAATGGTGGAGAAGTCGCCCAGCAGCACCACGCCCACATTGTTCTTGTCCAGGTCCATCACCATGCCCCGGAGGCTTCCCTCAAACTCCAGCATCTCCCCGGCCATCACATCGGCCAAGCCCGACACATGGCAGATGCCGTCGGACACGCTGATAACCTTGCCGGTCTGATAAACATCAATGGAATTGTCCGTGCCGCTGAGCTTTTCACGAATGCTCTCCAGCACCGACAGCTCCTCCTGGTCATCCATGCGGCTGTTGAATTCCACCTCCTGGCTCAGTCGGTCCAACTGATGCGCCAGGGTTCCGTCGTACACGGTGTCGCCCACCTGCATACGCACGCCGCCCACCAGGCCGTCGTCCACCTCATTGCGCACGGAGAGGAAGGTCTCGCAGAGGATCTGCGTCACCTTCTTCATCTCCTCGTCGGTGAGGGGCTCGGGACTGGCGATAGAAATATTTAATTTCTTCAGTTCATTCATATTCAAAATATCACTCGGCATTGCTGCCACCACTTCTTTTACCTGCTCAATGTAGCGCTCCACCAGGGCCTGGCGCTCCGGGGCGAAGGTACTGGTTTTCAGCGTCTCCCCTGCCTGGCTTGCCACCTGGCGAATGACCTGGGCGCTCACCTGGCCGTGCATCTGGCTGCGCAGCTGCTTTTCCGTCTGGATAGCGTTGCGGCGCAGGGCGTCGGCCTCCTCGGTGCGGAGCTTCTCAGCCTCCCGGCTGCTTCGCTCCACCTGGGCCCGGGTCTCGGCCAGCAGGGCGTCCTCCTGCTGCCGCGCCTGGTCCCGGGCCTGGGCCACATCTGTGCTGAGCCTTTGGGACTCCAGGTCCGCCTGGTGCGACTGCTCCAGGTCCTGAGCGATTTTCTCCTTTCGCTCCTTGAACATACGGACGATCATTTTCCGCGTGATAAGGAACAGCGCGCCGAACAGGATCACGAAGTTGATGACTGCGAATAGGAAGTCTTTTATGGTCATATTCGCCTCATTTCTCCTCTCTCGACCCTGGGTCGCCGCCCACAAGATGCCGTGTCAGGGCATCCACCAGCTGGGGCATCTGCTCCTGGGCCTGGGCCCGAAGCCGCTCCTGCTCGTTTTGGATGCGCCCATGGGCGTCCTGTATATCCCGGGCTGCCTGGGCGTGTGCCGCCTCCAGCACTCGGGAGCGTTCCTCCTCGTCGGCCGCTTTTCCTTCTGCAATCAGCTGTTTGGCCTCAGCGCTTCGCTCCTTCCAGCTCTCGCGCAGGGCGGCGGCGTTCTCCTCTTTCTTCCGCTGCGCCTCCCGGCCCTTCTCCAGGCCTGCGTCAATGCCCGCCTGTCGCTGGTCCATAAACTTGATCAGCGGGTCAAACAGGAATTTTTTCAGCACAAACAGCAACGCAAAAAAGCAAATGATGGTCCAAATCACTTCTGACACATTAATGCTCAAAGCGTGTGCCTCCTTTTTTTCTCTCGGGATGTGGTTTAGACCTTAGCCACCAGCATAAAGGCGATGAGCAGACCGTAAATGGTCAGTGCCTCCATCAGGGCCATAGCGATGATCATGCTGGAGCGGATGTTGCCGGCAGCCTCGGGCTGACGGGCGATGGATTCCATAGCCTTGGAAGCGGTGATACCCTGGCCGATAGCGGGGCCGATGGTACTCAGAGCAACAGCCAAAGCGGCTGCCAGTGCGATGATTGCGGATGAAGTCATGTTTTGTTCCTCCTAAAGTGATCTGTATTTTTTATTTGTCTTGCACATGAATAAATAAAGTATTTGCGCTTGTAGGGCAGGACCCATGTGTCCCGCCGCCCCGTCTTGCAGGGCAGTCCTTGTTACCGTCCGTAGGGGACGATGGTCCTGTTGCGGTGCCCAAAATTTCCGCGCTGCCTTACGGCGGACGCTCGGAATTTTGACCGCGGCCACTCGCTCACCTCGCTGTATCTGCCACCGGCAGCGCTCGGTTCGCTCCCCACATCGGCCCGCCCACGGCACTCCTTGCAGCGTGTCATTGCGAGACCAGTGCGCACACTGGTCGTGGCAATCCGTAACCCCCGTCCCCTTGGCCCCCTTGCCTAAAGGGGGCTGTCAGCGAAGCTGACTGGGGGATTCCACGCAGGCACTCCTTGCCACGCACTCCGTAGGGGCGGGGTTCTACCCCGCCCGC
>CEAR01030194.1_pt1 | contig 44006 bp, 43 predicted proteins | sample 557461 | NCBI WGS metagenome assembly CEAR01 (sample SAMEA3182075, study PRJEB8094) | gut metagenome | biome: human; feature: gut; material: Stool; isolation source: human stools | place: Canada | collected 2012-03-14 | reverse complement strand
TGCAAGGCTTCGTTCCGTCGTGGTCGTTTCTGACGCGCCTCCGGCGGCCCTATCTTTTCCGTCTTGCCGGAAAAGATAGGGGAGAAAAGGGGCGCTTGGATGCGTTGGGTGCTTTCTGCATCTGATTTCAGGTAAGCCCTAATGTTTCGGTCTGGCGTTCCACTCGGTGGTCACCTTACGGGCGTTTTGGTACGCGCCGCCTGATACGGGGGTTCCAAATCTGCAGCTAGTTTCCGTAGAATATCTGCCATCAATAGAAGGTGCTTTGGAAATCCAGATGAATGTTACCTTCTTGCGGGGAAAGGCTCCCCTTCCAGGGGAGCTGTCACCGAAGGTGACTGAGAGGTTGCTGCAAATTTGCGGCGACCTCTCCGTCTCGGCTGCGCCGAGCCACCTCCCCTGGGAGGGGAGGCCTTGGGGAACGCACTCCAATGGCTTCCCCTATGAGGGGAAGCTGTCAGCCGTCAGGCTGACTGATGAGGTGGACACCGTCTCGTTAACGCAAGTGCTTCCACCTCATCCGTCACGGCTTCGCCGTGCCACCTTCCCCTCATAGGGGGAAGGCATTAGATAGGCGGCGATACAAAACCCGCCCGGCGGGGCCGGGCGGGTTGGATGGGTCATTTGGCTTTTCGCACCTTGGAGGCGACGATGGTGAAGGCGGGGATGACGACAATGGGGATGGCAGCCCAGCCGACGATGGAGGTGCCCTGCTGCAGCATGGCCTGGAAGCCCAGGGCCGCGCCGACAGCGGCGATGCCAAGCAGGATGGCCGTGATGACAAAGCGGCGCAGCTGCGCGTTTTTGATAAACCGGAACAGGCCGTCAAACCGGACATTGCCGGCATGCGCGAGTCCGGCCGCGCTCGTGAGCACGGCGAGCGTCATCAAAATCACGTACAGCCACTGCAGCCATTTCATGCCCAGGCGGTTCAGGACGGACATGACCGGCAGCGTCTCGGCGCAGACGTCAAAGACATTCGTATAGCTGAACAGCGTGAAGATCAGGCAGACCATCAGCAGGATCGTGATCAGATAGCCCGCGCCGATGGCCTTGCGCGCCTCCTTTTTGTCCTTCACCACGTCCGAGACGGACATGACGTTGAAGACGATGGTGGACTGGAAGCAGCCGTACTGCATGGCGCTGAGGATCGCGTCCAGGAGGCTGGGGTCCTTGGCGTTGGCCGCGGAGTTGGCGAAGGCCCCGGGCACGTCGCTGTCGCCGCAGGTCAGGGCCAGCACCGTGATCAGCAGGACGACGCCGACGATGGCGTACATCATATAGCCCGAGGACTTTGCCAGCAGCTTGGAGCCATAGAGGCAGAGGGCGGCGGAAATGAGGATCGTGACGATGGCCGTCGCCCAATAATTGACGCCGAGGAAGCCCTGCAGGAGCTTGCCCTCACCGGAGAAGGCAAGACCGCCGGCGCACATCATGGTCATCAGAAAGCAGATATCGTATAAGACGGCGACCACGCCGCCCAGCTTCTCGCCGTAGCAGGACCGGGCGAAGGGACGATAGTTCGGCGTGCCGTGCTCGCGGGCGTATTCCAGCATGAAATACATGACGCCGCCGGTGATCAGCATGGCGAGCAGGGGCGTCACAAGGCCGACCCAGCCGTATTTGACGTACCAGCGGACGCTGAACGCGCCGGTGGCAAAGCCGGGGCCGAAGTGGCTGCCGATCCAGACTGCGGCCACGCCCAGATAGGTGGGAACTGCTGTTTTTTTCTTCTGCATAACGTTTCTCTTCTCTCTTTTTCGGATTCGTGGAAGTTATTCCGCGTCAAACGACATTCTGGCAGCGATGCTGTCCTTCATCCCCTGCGCCAGAGCGACATGCTTCGGGTGCTGCAGATACGTGCCGAGCTGCTCCGGCCGGTCGATCTGCATGATCATCAGGATATCCGCGTTGGAATCGCGCACAGTGCAGCAGCGGATGACTTTGGCGTCGTGCAAAAACGGCAGCTCCGCTTCCAGCGCGGCGTAGACCGCTTCGCACTGCGCAAAGATGGCACCGGCATCCGCGCCGGGCTTCAGCTTCAGGAGATTGTAATGGGTCATGTTTTTCGCCTTCTTTTTTTAATATCCCATAAAATACCGCGCGGGCATTCCGCTTGTCAAGTGCCCGAAATGCGGCATTGCCGAGCGTTTCGGTGTGAAATGTTCCAGAAAGAATCACTTTAGCGATTTTAAGCTTTGCATAGATAAAGAATCATGCGATTTTCGGCGAAAAAAATTTTTTTCGAATTTTTCGTACCTGCAGCAGGATGCTTTCGCGTCGGATGGTGGATTTTTCCGATGGCTTCTGCTATAGTGGAAACAGAAACACAGGCTTCCTTTATCAGTTAACATAACTTATAATCAGGAGGAACACAGATGCAAACGCGAAGACTGGGGAAAACAGGGCTGCAGGTCAGTGAGATCGGCTTCGGCGCGGAATGGCTCGAGCGCCATCCGGAGGAAGAAGGTGTGGAGCTGATCCATTACGCCGCCGACGCCGGCATCAACATTCTTGACTGTTGGATGCCGGACCCGAAGTCCCGGGACATCATCGGTCTGGGCATCCGGGACGACCGCGCCCACTGGTACATTCAGGGCCATCTCGGCTCGACGTGGAAGAACGGGCAGTATTACCGCACGCGCGATCTGATCTATGTGCGCCCGGCGTTCGAGGATCTGCTGACGCGCCTGCAGACCGATTACATCGACCTCGGCATGATCCACTACGTGGACTCCGAGGAGGAGTGGGAGCAGATCCTGCACTCCGACTATCTTTCCTACGTGATGGAGCTCAAAAAGACCGGCGTCATCCGCCACATCGGCCTCAGCTCGCACAACCCGAAGGTCGCGGTGAAGGCGGCGGAGTCCGGCTTCGTGGAAATGATTTTGTTCAGCGTCAACCCGGCCTTCGACATGCTCCCGGCGAGCGAGGATATCGACACGATGTTCGCCGAGCGCTTTGACGCGGGGCTCAAAGGCATCGACGCGGCGCGCGCACATCTGTACAGCGTCTGTGAGCAGAACGATGTCGGCATCACGGTCATGAAGGGCTTCGCGGGCGGGCGGCTGTTCGATGAGAAACGCTCGCCGTTCGGCGTCTGTCTGACGCCGGTGCAGTGCATCCATTACGCGCTGACGCGCCCGGCGGTCTGTTCCATCCTGTGCGGCTACGACACGAAGGAGCAGGTCGACGCGGCCGTCGCCTACGAGACCGCGTCGGCCGAGGAAAAGGACTACGCGTCGGTGCTCGCCAACGCGCCGTTCCACTCCTACCGCGGCCAGTGCACCTACTGCGGGCACTGCAAGCCGTGCGCCGCGGAGCTGGATATCGCGATGATCAACAAATTCTACGATCTTGCGACCATGCAGCCCGAGGTCCCGGCGACCATCCAGTCGCACTACGAGCTGCTGGGGCATACGGCCTCCGAATGCATCGGCTGCCATGCGTGCGAAGCGCGCTGTCCGTTCGGCGTGCCGATCGCCCGGCGCATGGAGCAGGCCGCCGCTCTGTTCGGCCGCTGAATCCGGTATTACGCGCAGATCTGCGCCTAATATAATCGCAGGATAAAAACGCAACGTGGGCTGAGTCTTTGGTCCGCCAGAGCTGGTAGGTAGCCCAGCCGTCTGCGCCCGCGCGGCGCAGGTAAGTAACCCTCCCCTCCGGGTCGTCCGTTCCTGCGGAATTTCTTTTCAGGAGGGTTTCGTTATGGACAGCAATTTGACCAGACTGACGGTTTTGTTTGAGGCGCCGTTCTGGGTCGGGATCTTTGAGCGGATCGAAGGCAATACGCTTTCGGTCTGCAAGGTCACCTTCGGCGCGGAGCCGAAGGACTATGAGGTCCTGGCCTACGTGCTGAAAAACCACAGCCGTCTGCGGTTCAGTCCGTCTGTTGCCGCGGCCATCCGGCCGGACGCGGCAAATCCGAAGCGGATGCAGCGCCAGATCCGGAAGCAGACCGCCGCCGGCACAGTCGGCACCCGGTCACAGCAGGCGCTGCAGCTGCAGCGCGAGGCGCAGAAGCTTGAAAAGCAGACCCGCTCGCGCGAGCAGCGGGAAGAAGAAAAGCAGCGCCGCTTTACCTGCCGGCAGCAGAAACGAAAGGAAAAGCACCGGGGCAAATAGCCCCGGTGCCTTTTTCGCAGCAGCTCATGCTTTTCTTTATTCGCCTGTGATCTCCCGTTGTTTCTTTTTGGGGAGGGCGCGGAGGACCAGGCGGTAGGCTTCGTCGAGGAGGTTTCTCAGCAGATCGTCAGGGACGGAGCCCTGCGCGCGGACGGAGTTCCAGTGGGTCTTGTTCATGTAGTAGCCGGGCAGGATGTCTTCATACTGCCCGCGGAGGAAGTCTCCCTCGGCGGGGTCGAGCTTCAGGGTGATGTAATACGGCTGGTCCTGATCGTCCAGGCAGACGGCGGCGAACAGTTTGCCGCCGATCTGATAGCGGATCCAGTTCCAGTCCGGCTGCAGGTCCTTTGTGACACTGGGCTTCTGCAGGAGATAGTCGTCGATCCAGGGATATGGCATAGAGGTCTCCTCTCTTTCAGCGGTCAAAGGTCACGGTATAGGTCCCAAGGACCTGCGTGCAGGGGATCTTTGCGGCGATCTCGGCCGTGCAGGCCGTCTTATGGATCGCATGGTGCGCCTCCGTTTTGCTTCTGATAATCCGTGCCCCAGGCCACCATAGAGTCGAGGATGGGCCGCAGGCTGTAGCCGGTAGCGGTCAGGGTATATTCCACGCGCGGCGGTACCTCGGCGTAGACCTTGCGCGTGAGCAGGCCTTTGGCCTCCATATCGCGCAGCTGCGCGGTCAGGACCTTCTGCGTGACGTGACCGATGGACTTTTTCAGCTCGCCGAAGCGCTTCGTCCCGCTCATCAGATCGCGCAGGATCAGCACCTTCCACTTATCGCCGATGAGCATCAGCGTCGTCTCTACCGGACAGGCAGGCAATTCCATGCTGCTGGCCTCCTTTTCTGGTTTTACAGATACCGGCCGGTGACGCTGGCGGGATCCTGCCGGATCTCGTCCGGCGTACCGGCTGCAATGATGCGGCCGCCGGCGTCTCCGCCGCCGGGGCCCATGTCGATGATGTGATCGGCATTGCGGATGACGTCCAGATCGTGCTCGATGACGACGACCGTCGCGCCGCTGTCCAGCAGCGCCTGAAAGACGCCGAGCAGCACCCGCACGTCCAGCGGGTGCAGGCCGATGGACGGCTCGTCGAAAACGAAGACGGAATCGGTCTGCGTTTTGCCGATCTCGCTCGCAAGCTTCAGCCGCTGCGCTTCGCCGCCGGAGAGGCTCGGCGTTTCCTCGCCGAGCGTCAGATAGCCGAGGCCGAGCCGCTTCAGAATGCCAAGCTTCTGGCTGACGGTCTTCATATCCCTGCAGAAGTCAAGCGCGGAAGCTACATCCATGTCCATAAGCTCCGGCAGGGACACGCATTTGCCGGTCTTATTTGCGAGCTTCACATCATAAGCGGCTCTTGCGTAGCGCGAGCCGCGGCAGTCGGGGCACGGGATGTTGACGTCCGGCAGGAACTGCACGTCCAGACTCACCTCGCCCGTCCCGTCACAGCCGGGGCAGCGGAGGGAGCCGGTGTTGTAGGAAAAGTCGCTCGCCTGATAGCCCCTTTCCTTTGCGTCGGCAGATCTCGCATACAGCTTCCGCAGCTCGTCGTGGACGCCCGCGTAGGTGGCGACCGTCGAGCGGACATTGATGCCGATGGGCGTGGCGTCGATGAGCTTGACATGCGCAATACCGTCGGCTTTGACTGCGCGGATATGCGCGGGCAGGGCGCTGCCGCTGATGCTTGCCTCCAGAGCGGGAATGAGGCTCTCGAGCACCATGGTGGTCTTGCCGGAGCCGGACACACCGGTGACGACGGTCAGCCGTCCCTTCGGGATCTCGACCTCCAGCGGCTTGACGGTATGGATCTGAGACGTGGACAGATGCATGGTCCCATCTGCAAACACAGCTTCCTTCGCCGCCCGGGGCCGCAGCTCCGTCTCGGCTTTTCCGGAGAGGAAGGGACCGATCTGGGACGCGGGGTTTTCCTCGATCGCCGGGATCGTCCCCTGCGCGATGACGTGTCCGCCCTTCGCGCCCGCTTCCGGACCCATCTCTACGATCCAGTCGGCTTCCTTTAAGATCTGCGTGTCGTGGTCGACCAGAATGACGGAGTTGCCGTCATCCACCAGATCGTGCATCACGCCGGTGAGGCCGACGATGTTGGACGGGTGCAGACCGATGGACGGCTCATCCAGCACGTAGAGGACGCCCGTCGTGCGGTTGCGCGCGGCACGGGCCAGCTGCATCCGCTGGCGCTCGCCGGTGGAGAGCGTGGCAGCCGAGCGGTCGAGCGTCAGGTAACCGAGTCCCAGGTCCATGAGCCGTTTGGCGGTACTCTGGAACGCCTCGCAGATGCTCTCGGCCATCGGGCGCATGTCCTCCGGTAAGCTGGCCGGGACGCCCTGCACCCATTCGACCAGCTGCGCGAGCGTCATCGTGCAGGCTTCGTCCAGCGAAATGCCGCGCACCTTCGGCGCACGGGCGGCGGCGGACAGGCGCGTGCCGCGGCAGTCCGGGCAGACATCTTCCTTCAGGAATTTTTCCACCCGCTTCATTCCCTTCTCGTCCTTGACCTTTGCTAGGGCATTCTCCACGGTGTAGACGGCGTTATAATACGTGAAATCCAGCTCGGCAAAGTCGTTGGAGCCGGCCTTTTTTGCGTGGTAGAGGATGTGCTTCTTCTCGGCCGGACCGTGGTAGACGATGTCCTTTTCCTGTTCCGTCAGGTCGCGGAAGGGCACGTCGGTGCGCACGCCCATCGCGCGGCAGATATCCGTCATCAAGGACCACATCAGGCTGTTCCACGGGGCGACCGCGCCCTCGTCGATGGTCAGGGAGTCGTCCGGCACCAGTGTATCAAGATCGACCGTGCGGACGACGCCGGTGCCGCCGCAGGTCTGGCACGCGCCCTGTGAGTTGAACGCCAGCTCCTCAGCCGACGGCGCATAAAAATGCGCGCCGCACGTCGGGCAGACGAGCTCCTTTCCGGCTGCAACGAGCAGCGACGGCGCGAGTTCATGCCCGTTCGGGCAGCGGTGGCTGGCAAGGCGGGAGTACATCAGGCGCAGACTGCTCAGCAGCTCCGTGCCCGTGCCGAAGGTGCTGCGGATGCCCGGCACGCCGGGGCGCTGGTGCAGGGCCAGGGCGGCGGGGACATGCAGCACCTCGTCCACGCAGGCCTTCGACGCCTGCGTCATTCTTCGGCGGGTGTAGGTAGAAAGCGCCTCGAGATACCGGCGCGAACCCTCGGCGTACAGGACACCCAGCGCCAGCGAGGATTTTCCCGAGCCGGACACGCCGGCGATGCCGACGATCTTGCCCAGTGGGATCTCGACGTCGATATTTTTGAGATTATGGACTTTTGCGCCCCGGACGAGCATGGTATCGATCATGTTTGTTGACTCCAGATGGGATAGATCTTGTGGTTATTTGTTCTCGGCGATCTGCCAGTGCTTGAGCTTCGGCAGCAGGTCCTGCAGGTAGGCGCGGACCCGGACGGGCGGAAAGGCATCGTTTGCCATGTGGGCCGCGCAGAAATCGATCAGCGCATCCATGCTCTGATACGTGAATGCGCCGTCCGTATAGCACCACTTGCAGTAATCCTCGTTGAACGAGCCGTCCGGTTCGCGGCTCATGTTCCCGTCTTCGAGCGGCATGCCGCAGCACTGGCAGATGAGCTGCCGCGGCGCACCGAGCAGCGTGTTGATCGAGACGTCAAAAAAGCGCGAGAGCAGCTTCAGCGTCTCGGTGTTCGGGACCGTCTCGCCGGTTTCCCAGCGGGAGACGGCCTGCCGGGTCACATAGACCTTCTCCGCCAGCTCGTCCTGCGACAGGCCTTTTTTCGTGCGGAGCTCCAGGATCACATCTTTTGTATTCATAAAAAATCACCTCAGATCCAGATTACCACGCCGGCCTGCCGTGCGCAAGCAACGCGCAGTTGCGGGGGCAGCTGACGCTATGCTTCGGGAAGGTCCATGATGGGCCTTAAAATAAGTCCAGCATGGCGTCTAGGTAGATCGCCTCGCGCACGCGCAGCCGGTATGCCGGTTTGGTCAGGTAGTAGAGCAGAAATTCCAGCAGCATGGCGCTGCCGAGGCCGCGGCCCTCGAGCTTGAAATTGGAAAAGCCCATGGGCAGATAGACGTTCCGGATCGCGCCGACGCTGAGAAAGCCGGGGTTCTCCATGGCGCTGGAAAAACGGTAGCCCGCGGACGCACCGGGGGCCGTGCAGATATGCTCCGCCGGCTCGCCGAGGTTTTTCCGGCTGACGGCCTCGTAGCACGCGCGCCGCTCCCGGCAGCCGAACCAGCAGCACTCGTTGCAGAGGAATTCCGTCTTGTCCTTGAGCGGCTGCGGCAGCGCGCGGAGGTCATCAAAGGCCTTGTTCAGGCGGAAATCCGGCACGACGGCAGAAAAATCCGCCCGTTCCAGCTCCTGCCGGAGCTGGCGGAAGTTTGTCAGGACCTTGGTGGTCGAGGAGATGAAGCTCAGCTGCGGGTAATTGGCTTTCAGGTAGTCCAGCAGCAGGTCCGAGTGGACGATGACGCCGTTCTGCGGGCCATCGCTCCGGGCGAACGCGCGGCAGAGGGCGTTGCAGCGGCCATCCGAAAGGTGCTCCGGGCGGAGCAGCGAGTTGCTGAATGTCAGGCGGGCAGACAGGCCATAGGCCCGCGTCAGGGCCAAAACCTCCTGCGCCGACCGTTCGCCGGAGCCAACGCGGCCGCCGCCCCAGATGCAGTCCGCCGGCGCGCCGTAGAGCGAGCCGATGGCGCACCAGTCGTAAAAATATTCCCGGTGCTCAAAAAACAGCGGCAGGAAGACGCGGTAGAACGCATACGCCTCAAACAGGCCGGGAAGATGAAAATATGCAATCGTTTTGCGCATCCCATCCTCCCCTTCCGCCGCACAGCCATCGCGGACGTATTTTCTTTTATTCTACACCATCTGTGCGGCGATTGCAATTTGATCCTTTACCGAAGGGGGCTGCGCTTCTGTGCTGAGCCCGGACTCTTGCAATTCTTTAATAATTCTGGTAGAATTACCATATAGTTCCGCAGAACGTCCCCTGAAAGATGAACGTCAATCGTAATTGGTGAAAAACGGCCCGAACAGAAGGAGGCAATTGATATGAAAACGATCCTTTCATCAAAAAAACTTCTGGTTTTCCTCATAGTAATGGTATGTATGTTTGGTATGATCGCCTGCGCCGCACAGGAGGAAGAAGTCAAGTATGACTTGATCCCCATGGTCATGGTCGACGGTGTGATCTATGCGGACACCGGCTATACCGGTACCTACAAAAGCAACGATGACACGTATGACAGAGAGATCACCTCGACCGTTGCAGGTTATGAGGCTCCGACAGAAAATGATCAATCCAACTTCGGAACAGGCTTCAAATATCGGTACGGCGAGACGGAAGGTACCATTGAGATCAATATGAACCACCGCTGCTGCATTTTTGCGACCGAAGAAGTGCGGCAGCAGATAAAATCATCAAAATCGTAACGGTGCCTGCTTCAGACACCGGAACGTTTTCGGGCGGAGCAGAGCCCCGCCCCTGCAGAATGCTGCGCATCTCAAAGCCTCCCCTTCCAGGGGAGGTGGCTCGGCGCAGCCGAGACGGAGAGGTTGTCACAAATTTGCAGCAACCTCTCAGTCTGCTTCGCAGACAGCTCCCCTGAAAGGGGAGCCATGGGTGCGTGCAAATCCATAAAACCCCCACGCAAAAAGGTGCAGACCATCAAATCTGGTCTGCACCTTCTATTTATTGCAATCGTTCTAGGGCAACTAGTTGCAAATCTGGAACCCCCGTATCAGGCGGCGCGTAGCAGAAACTCGTAAGGTGTCCATCGTGTGGAACGACGCCTGAAAGATAGGTTCCCACCTAAATTCGAGGCAGAATGCACTAAACGCGTCCCCAGCGCCCTTTTCTCCCCTATCTTTTCCCGCGCAAGGGAAAAGATAGGGCCGCCGGAGGCGCCGGCAGCTGCAAATCTGCAGCAGTCAATCCCCCAGGCGCGTAGTTTATGCCATTATTGGTACGCCAGCTCCCTTTACACAAGGGAGCCTTTGAAACGCACCGCCAGAAGTACGGCAGAAATGTGGAACAACCTCTCAGTCAGCCTAGGGGCTGACAGCTCCCCTGGGAGGGGAGCCTTTTTATGTGCAAAGCAACGTGCAGAGGGCGGCTGCGGCGGCACTGGCGGGGAGGTAGATGGCGAAGTGGATGAGATGGGTGCGCTTGTTATAGCCGAACATGTGCGCGCCGCGGAAGCGCTCCTTCCGGTTGGGGATGGCGGCCAGATTCTCCTGCGAGGCGGAGGCGAAAAAGCGCTTATCCTGAATGAAGCCGACCGCGCCGTAGAGCAGGAGAAAATAGGCTAGAAAGACCAGGAGCGTCGCAAGGATGGTGATCTTCATTGCAGATACTTCCCGGCTTCCCGCTCGAGCGCCTGCCAGACCGGATCGTCTGCACCGGCTTCCTCAAAGAAGCGCTTCAGATCGCGGTCCAGGGCACTCATCTCGTCGACGGCGTTCATGGCGTGGTCGGACACGCAGATCTTGCCGAGGCTCGTGGCGCATATGAGCTTGAAGAAGCGCAGGCAGGTCTTGCGGTAGGCCGCGCTTTCAAAATCCGTGTCCTCCTTCGGCAGGATCGTATGTCCGGCGCTCCGGATGGCGCGGTAGCCCTCGATGTTGGCGTCGATCATCCGGCTGAGGTAGGCGGTATCGCCCTTGAGCTTTTTGAGGTCGCCGTCCGTCTTGTAGCACGCAAACGCCGCGGGCAGCACGAACGCCGCGTGGCAGAGCAGATAGTCTCCTATGTTCGGCTCGTAGGCGACCTTGTATTTTGTCTCCTCGAAGATCCGGCCGATCAGCGCCTCGTTGGAGGGCGCGGAGGCCAGCTGGCCGATGGTGCCGCCGAAGCGCCGCTTGAAGCAGACTTTTCATTTGCTCACAGCTTTCTGTGTATGATGCGTTTTAGTTAATGTTCTCTAACCGAATTGCATCAAAAACCTGCTGGAAAGTCAATCTGTCTGCAGCAAAGGAGAACATCGCTGCGAACCGATCATCTGTAAAGACTGTAAACGGATAAAGCAGGGACAGTCTTCTAATGTCCCTGCTTTATACCATAAACAAGCCTAAAAAGCGGTGCAATCAGCGGAGCATACGTACTTACACAGACTTAATCCGGTTGGAGGATCGTTACATAGGTTTGCTCCTCAACCGTATCAAACCGCAGCGTCAGTGCGGGAATATTCCGGGCCGTTCCTTTGCCGCGTACCGAGAGAATGGGCTCCTGCCATACAGCATCAAAATATCCTGTACTCTCATAAAATGCCGAGATCTCCTGCAGAATATCCTCCCATGTCTGACCCCCCGACTGTGACTGGATCGCAGAGGTAGGGCGTATCATAGGAAAGCTTAAGTATGTCATCATCCGGTGCATCCAGGCAGAAGCCCGGGAAAAGAATAGAATCCGTGCCTTCCTGGTCGTTGTAAAGCCTGTAGCACAGGCTGGAAAAGAGATACCAGTTCTTTTCGCCGTCCTGGCCGACTTTTTCCAGATAATATACATCGCGCGTGCCGTTGCCTTGCGGAACCCAGATCAGAGCACCGATACTCCCCTGTGAAGGAGTGGAGACGGTCTGAAATACAGCGTCGTCGCGGTATATTTTCTGTACCAGCGCAGATAATGACAGATCGGTTGAAAACTGATTCGCGCCATAGGCAATATAGGTTCCCGGATTCAGTCCCGCCCCCGTGCTGATCTCAAGTACGTTTCCGCTGGGATATGCCATGGCGGGGATACTCCGATCATAGCCTGTCCCGTAGCATCCCGAACACACAGATAACATGAGACAGACCGCGATCGTGACGAGGAAATAACGAACTTTCATCAAGCAAATCGTCTCCAATGCAAACTTTGTTCCGGCTCCGCATATACGAGTACATAGGAAAACAGAGTTTTTCCGTTGTGTAAAGGAAGGATGCCGTAATGCCGGTATAAGCCTGAAATATCCAGCCATGATCCGACAATCCCTTTTTAATATTATAGCATGAATTTCCTGACATAACAAATGTATCAAAACGTTTTCATCCCGGAGCAGAGATCACGCTGTCAAAGCGAGCGCGATTGCAGCGCGGCACGCATGAGTCGCTCCCCTTTCCTCTGCCCCCGCAAAGCTCCCTCGCTTTGCGAAACAGGCGGGCCCCGCGTTTCCGGGATCCGCCTGTTTCTTTCGTTTCGGGACCGCCCGAAGGCGATTGCGTTTGGAGTCCGGGTTTGCTATAATGAAGCAAATTGCGATCGGGAGGGACCACACAGATGAACAAAAAGCTGAGCGCCGCCGAAGTTTTGAAGGAAGCGGCGATCCTGACCGCGGCGGTGGCGATCATCGCGGCGGCGGTATATTTTTTCCTGGTGCCGAGCCATACTTCGGTCAGCAGCATTTCCGGCCTTGGCATCGTGCTGTCAAATTTCGTGCCGCTGCCGCTGTCGACGATCACGATGATTTTGAACGTCGTCCTGCTGCTGATCGGTTTTCTCACCTGCGGGCGGGAATTCGGAGCGAAGACCGTCTATACGAGCGTGATGCTGCCGGTGTTTCTGGGGCTTTTTGAGCGGCTGTTCCCGGATTTTGCATCACTGACGGGCAGCCAGACGCTCGACGTGCTGTGCTACATTCTGGTGGTGAGTATTGGCCTCAGCATCCTCTTTAATCGCAACGCGTCTTCCGGCGGGCTGGATATCGTGGCGAAGATCCTGAACAAATACCTGCGCATCGAGCTCGGCCGGGCCATGTCGCTGGCCGGCATGTGCGTGGCGCTGTCGGCAGCGCTGGTCTATGATTCGAAGACAGTGGTCCTGAGCGTCCTCGGCACGTATTTTAACGGCATCATTCTGGACCATTTCATCTTTGACAACAACAAAAAGCGCCGCGTCTGCATCATCACCGAGAAGGAGGAGGCGCTCCGCCGGTTCATCATCGACGACCTGCACAGCGGCGCCACGATCTACGAAGCGATCGGCGCCTATAACTTCGAAAAACACAACGAGATCATCACCATCGTCGACAAAAGCGAATACCAGAAGCTCATGAATTTCATCAACCGCGAAGACCCCAAAGCCTTCATCACCATCTATAACGTCTCCAACATGCAATACCAGCCGAAGACCCGCGCGTGAGCGCGGGTCTTTGCCCGCTGGCGGCTTGACAGGGGGCGGGGTTCTTGTTAGTATAGAGGTAAGAATGCGGCTGGGGCCGTGTTGTTTTTGGGGCGGCGGTTAGGATTGTCTAACCGTTTGATTTTAGGCGAGGGTTAGATATGTTTAACAAGGTGAGGTGGGGAACATGAAGGTTCTGGAGCATGGGGGCAGGATCGGGCGGACGCTGCTGTTCTTTCCGTGCACGGCGGAGCCGGTCTGGGCATTTGCAGAGACGATCGCGCTGCTTTCGGAGCAGTGGCACGTGTTTCAGGTGGTCTTTGACGGGCACGAGCCGGAGGAACCGGGCGATTTCACCTCCGTAGAGCAGACTGTAGACGAGGCCACAGAGTATTTGAAGGCCCACGGCATTGCCCGGCTGGACGCGGCCTACGGCTGCTCGCTTGGCGGCGCGTGCCTGACCCGGTTTCTGGCGCTGGGCGAGATCCCGGTCGGCCGGGCGATCATTGACGGCGGGATCACGCCCTATCAGCTTCCGTACCTGGTGCGAAAGCTGATCCTGGCCCGCGATGTGCTGTCCTTCAAGCTCGCGGCGAACGACCGCAAGGTTCTGGAAGCGGCGTTTCCCCCGGAACGGTTCACCATCCCCGGGCATGACCCGGTGAAGGAATACGACGCGATGGAGGCCTATCTCAAGACCTATTCCGACCGGACGATCCGCAATGTGTTCTGGTCGGGCAACAACTACGCTCTGCCCCAGGTGCCCGCCGCGGGCGGCACGAAGATCACCTACTGGTACGGCGACGACGAAAAGAAGGACCGCCGGAGCAATATCCGCTTCATCAAGCGCTATTTCCCGCAGATCCGGATCCACGGGATCCCGAAAATGGCGCACGCGGAGCTGGTCATCGTGCATCCGGAGGAATTCTGCCGGTACGCGGAGAAATTCCTGGCCGGGCCGGCGGAGGCGGCACAGCCCGTCGGGACACAGGATCGGAGGATGACCAGATGAAAGACAACGAACTGCAATTTGACCGCAGCTGCCACATGCTGTATTCCAAGCCGTGCAAAAAGGAGATCCTGGCAAAGATCGCGCTGCACTATCCGGCGGCGGAGCGGGAGGCCGTATGGGAGCAGGTGCAGCGGCAGTATGTGGACTTCCTCTCCGACTGGCGCACCGACCTTGGCGGGAAAAAGAATTTCCACAACGGCGTGGGCGGCACCTATGACTGCATTGCGATCCTGAGCTACTATGTGGCTTGCAAGGCCGTCACGTCGTTCCGGGAGATCGAGGCGATGGAGGAAAACCTGATCCTCCCCGCTTTCCGCAGGTTAAAGTTCGTGGACTGCAACAAGCCGTTTTTCAAAAAGCTCATGTACAAGGCGTTTACGCGGGCAAAGTCGCTCTGCGACCATTGGCACGATTACGAGATGGCGGTCTCCCCTTTTGACAAGGACAAGCCCATCTATTATGAATTCACGGCCTGCCCCGCGGCAGAGTTTGCGATCAAGCACGGGTTGATGAACATCATGCCCGCGCTCTGCAACGTGGACTATGTATCGATGGAGCTGATCCACGCGCGGCTGGTGCGCACCACCACCTGCGTCAACGGCTGCAAGTGCGACTACACCATCTGCGGCGACAAGGACCCATATCTGCGCGATCACCCCGAATACCGCGACGAGGCGGGCTACCGGCGGAACCGGTGAGCGGCCGCCCGGGATGCTCCGGGCGGCTGCGGTTGTGTTTTGGGGGCGAGTCTGGTATAATGAAGCTGATCAGAATTTGGAACGATACTAATTTCCAGCTTGCGAGGGCGTATATGACGATAGAAATCAAAGAAACTCTGACCGGCTCGATCCTTGATATTGGAGGCGGGGGCGAGGCTGTAATCGGGCAGATCTACAAAGACAGGGTCACTGCCATTGATAACTGTGAGGAGGAATTGGAGGAAGCTCCGGACTGCTGTTCCAAGCAGCTTATGGACGCAACAGAATTGTTATTTTCGAACGATTCGTTTGACAATGTGACCTTTTTCTATACGCTGATGTATATGACGGCGGAAGAACAGTGGAAATCGATTCGTGAGGCTGCGCGTGTCCTCAAAGCCGGCAAATGGATGCATATCTGGGATTGCGACATTCGCTCTGCCTATCCGGAACCTTTTGTGATCGATCTGGATATCAAGTCTGGCACCCACAAAATCCATACCGCCTATGGAATCGTCAAAAGGGATGCACAGTCTTCAGATTCTGTCGTTCACCTTTTAGAAAACGCCGGACTCAGGATTGAATCCCTGCAGGAAAAAGACGGACAGTTCCATATCCAGTGCAGAAAAGGATAAGATCAATTCCGGTTAATCGAAGATCAACGCAGCCGCCCGAAAGGTTTCGGGCGGCTGACTTGTATTTCAGCAGTTGTTCTGGTACAATGAAAACAACAAAATTTGACAAGGAGTGTGAACACAGGAAAAGAAAGCGATTGTTGTTATGCATTCGCATCCCTTCCCGCGCAGTGCAGCCCCTGGAGAGGGGCTCTGATCACGACTACGCTATACAAGGAGTCTTTGCCTATGATGAAGCACCTGAAGCAATTGCATGGGATCCGGGGCCTGCTCCCGTACCTGAAAACGAAAAGGCCCACGATCCTGCTGATCTTCTTCCTGTCCGTGATCGACGCAGGGCTGAGTCTGCTCCCCATCCAGATCATCGCAGCGGTGGTGGACCTTCTCTCCACCGGACGCAGTGCCTTCTCCCCTATTCTGGGGACCAGCCTCACGCTGCACCTTGTGTTCTTCGGCGTTGTGTACGCGTCGAAGCATGCGGTCAGCCTCGCATACGGTCATACGAATACCATGCTGTCGACCGGGATCATCGAATCGCTGCGCGACGACGCCATGACGTGGGCGCTGGAGTCCTACAAGCCGTATAAGGAGGAACGGCGGGAGGGCGACATCGTTTCCCGGATCTCCGGAGACGTCGAGGCCGTGGTCCGCGCCGTGGCGGGCCCGCTGAACGGGCTGCTGCCGATGGTGCTTAAGATGATTGGCTCTGTCGTCATGATGTTCGTCTGGAGCCCGGTTCTCGGTGCGATTTCGCTGGCGCTGGTGCTCCCGCTGTATGTTTCCAGCAAGCGTGTGGCAGTCAAAAGCAAGGAGATCGCGACTGAGCAGCGCGCGGCCAACGGCCGGCTCGTGGGCGCGGTCGGAGACCTGCTGTACTGCATTCCCATCATCAAGGCATGGGGAAGCGAGCGTTTTGAGGCGGCGGGCTTCCATGCCTTCTCGCATCAGATGTATACCCTGAACAGAAAGAGCCAGCGGATTTTTAATGTCTACTGGGGCATTACCTACACGCTGATGACCATCGGATATCTGTCGGCAGTCGTCTTCTCCGCCCGTTCTGCGTTGGCCGGGGCCGCGACTGCGGGCAGCATCGCCGTCGCGTACTCCTATATGTCCAATATCCTGACGCCCGCTGCTTCGATCAGCCGGTACGGCAACGATATTTTCCAGGCCGACGCCGCGCTCTCCAGAGTCTTCGAGCTGAAGCCGGAACCCACGGCACCGGCCGCTCCCTATGCGCTGCAGCACGCGCCCGCGGTCGAATTCGACCATGTGACGATCTCCTGCAGCGAGCACAAGCAGCTGCAGGATCTGTGCTTTACCGCGGCGCCCCATCAGCTCGTCGTGCTGGCGGGCGAAAGCGGCAGCGGCAAGTCCACGATCCTGAACACCTTGCTTGGAAACCAGCCCACCATGGGCGGCAGGATCCTGGTCGATCATGCGGATATGACGGGTCAGCTTGACCGGCTGCGCAGCTCCGTCTCCGTCGCCTTTCAGGCGTCCTACCTCTTTGACCGCAGCATTGCGGACAACGTAGCCTACGCCAGCGACGCGCCGGATGGGCAGCGGATCGGCGAAGCCCTGCGCGCCTCTGGGTTGGACGGGCTTGTCCGCGAACGCGGCACGGATTTCAAAGTGGGCAGCAAGGGAAAATTCCTTTCCGGCGGCGAACAGCGCCGCGTGGCGCTTTCGCGCGCTCTTTATAAAAACGCACCGCTGGTTTTGCTCGACGAGCCTACGTCTGAGCTGGATCCCAAGACGAGCCGGGTCATCATTGAGCAGATTCTGCGCTTAAAGCAGTCCGCGACCGTCATCGCCGCGTCCCACGACGCAGCGCTGATCGAACAGGCCGACGTCGTCGTCACGCTTTGAGGCAGCTTGCAGGCGCGGCTGACTTTCTGACGACTGCGATTCAGGCCCTATCCCAGAGGTGAACGCAGCCGCCCGATCTACGTTGGGCGGCTGCGGTTGTGTTTTTGGCGCGATTCTGCTATCATAAAGCAAATCGGCAATCGAAGGAGATGACGCGTTATGGCGCGGGCAAGATATCAGGTTTTGGTCATTCCCTATTGCATCACGGACGGGCAGGTGCGATTCTGCGCGTTCCGAAGAAAAGATCTGGACATCTGGCAGTTCATCGCGGGCGGCGGAGAGGACGAAGACGCGTCCATCATCGAGTCCGCACGGCGGGAAGCCTTTGAAGAGGCAGGCATCCCTGTCACGTGCAGCTATTCGCCGCTCGACACCTGCTGCAGCATCCCGGCGGACTGCTTCCGGGATGCTGCAGCGCTGTGGGGCCAAGACTGCCTTGTCGTCCCCGAATACGCATTCGCGGTCAGGGTCGAAAATACGTCTCTGCAGCTGTCCCGCGAGCACACCGAATACGAATGGGCAGCGTACGCGCGCGCCCATGCAATGCTGAACTACGACAGCAACCGGACCGCCCTGTGGGAACTGAACCGACGCTTGGAGCTGGGAGTGCTAAACTAACAGCTGCTTGCAGATGCCATGTCAGCAAGGCCGGAGCACAGGAGCACAAAACGGAGGACGTCAAAGCGTCCTCCGTCAATTTTTCTGCCTAAAACAGTTCAAAACGCACCGCTTCATAGTCTTTTACAAAGTACCGGATATTCGTTCGGCCCTTTTGGATGATGGTGTGCCCCTCGGCTTCCAACTTCACTTTCTGTGCTTCCGTGCCGCCGGGGTATTTGGGGTTCAGCTCGCCGTTTGCTTTCAGTGTGCGCCAGTACGGCGTTTCGTCGGTGGAACGCTGGAAGCTGGCCCAGGCGCAGATGGACACAAAAATCCCCGCTGTGATGGGGTCGGTAAAATCCGCCTGATTTTGCCGTGCAAAGTACACGCGGAGCTCCCCTACCGTGATCAACTTTCCCTCGGGGACCTGCCGCATCACGCGGTCATAGTCGAGCGGCGGCGCAAAGTACATTCGGTTCCCGCCGTATTTCTCGATGCTCTTTTCGTCCGTGATGATCTGGATCTTCGGCATTCCCTTGCTGTCCTGCAGCATCGCGTTAAAATCTTTGCTCGCTTCATTCGCCATGCGAAACCACCTCCTGCAGGTCATTATAGTGCAGGATCGCAGGCCATGCAATGAGGCGGTTCTTTTTTTAAGTGATTTCTGCCGCCTGATCGTGCAAAGGATGCAGCCGCCCGGGGAGGTCCGGGCGGCTGCGGTTGTGTTTTGGGGACAGTCTTGCTATAATGGAGCAAATCAGAGCTTGACGAGGAAGGCGATCCGTATCCGATTTTGTATATGAAGCGGGTGCGGTAAAACGGAATTTAACGGAGGGCATGCATGAAAAGAGAACTTGGAATTGCACGATGTGGCCTGGCGTGCTGCCTTTGCTCGGAAAACGACCATTGCAGTGGTTGCAGCTCCAACGATTGTCCGGATAAAGATTGGTGCGAGAATCGAAAATGTTCCATTGAGAAACAGTATGCACACTGTTACGACTGTAAATCGACATGCAGAAAAGGATTGTTGTCTAAAATCAAGCCATATGGATTTACGGTATTTGTAAAAAGATACGGAGAGGCGGAGCTTTTGGACTGCCTTGCAAGGAACGAAAAAGCGGGTGTTATCTATCATCGCGAAGGGGTCAGCGGCGACTATGACGCCTTCGACGATGTGGAGCAGCTGATCCGCTTTATCAAGACAGGAAAGAGATGATTTTGGTTTTATCGAATCCGCAGCGCAAATCCCACCCCGCGGTCAGCAAAGGATACTCACTTTCCACAGTATGCTGCAATCGCCTTGGATACGAATGCCGCGGTGCCTTCGCCGCCGACCTTGTCGATGTTTTCGCGGAAACGTTCGTCGGCGACATACATCTCGCCCAGTCCGGCCAGAATTTCCGGTGTGCAGGTGTAGAAATGGTCAGTGATGAACTGCTGCAGCTTGCGGATCGCGTTCTGCACCTCCGGCGCGGCAGGCGCAAGATTTTTCAGCTTACTCAACTCTGTGAATTGAGCCGTCAGCTCGGCAAAATCACCAGCAGAACCGTCCTTTTCGCGCTGCTGGTATTCCTGATACGCGGCTGTGCCGCCCCACTTTTCTTTGACCTCAGCAGCAAAACGTGCCTGCTCGGTCTTGTCAAATGCGTCAAAATTCATAGGTGTCACTCCTATTTTCAAAGTCTCACGGGCGAGAGCGATGAGTTTTCCAAGCTGCTTCCGCCGTAGTTCCAGCAGTTTGATCTGGTCCTCCAGCGCGGCAGCCTGGTCAAAGTTCGGATCATCTAAGATCCGTTTGATATCCTTGAGCGGAAATTCCAGCTCTCGAAACAGCAGAATGGATTGCAGCCGCGCCAGTGCTGTATCGTCATACAGCCGATAACCCGCCTCGGTGAGCGCGGTGGGCGGCAGCAAGCCAGTCGCGTCGTAATGGTGCAGCGTCCGGACACTGACACCAGCCAGTTTGCTGACTTCGTGAATGGTCATCATGGCGATCCCTCCTCCGTGTGAGTTTAGCATACACTATGACGTAACGGAAGAATCAAGAGGGAAATATGACATTTGCGAAAACATCTATGTGAGTACCGTTTGATGCAAAAACTGTGCAAATTCATCATAGGCCCGGCGAACCATCGCATCAGCAGCGCCACGACGTGCCCCTTTAACGTCTTCGGCAGCGCCTGGACGGAAAAAACGCCGCCGCACATGGCACATCCGCTTCTGCGGGAGCAGCTTACTGATTGAAAAAACGGAGGACGGTCAGCCGTCCTCCGTCAATTTTTCTACGCCTGCCGCGACCAAAGCATCTGAAGTTCCGCTTCATTCGTATCCTCGTCAATGCCTTCCGACTGCACAGTGAACTGCTCGCGCTGATAAAACGCAAGCGCCCGCTCGTTTTTCTGATAGACGCTCAGGTCCAAGCGCGGTTTGCGCGACTTCGCATAATCCAGCAGCGCTTTGCCAATGCCCTTGGAACGCGCGGATTTTACAACAAAAATCCCCTCAATGTGGTTCTCCGTCAGACCGATGAAACCGTCGATTTGCCGGGTACCAGCGTCTTCGTGAACATAGAGCTCCGCTTGCGGGAGCAGATCACGCACCATCTCAAAATGCGCTTCCCAAAAGCTCGCCGGGATAAACGCATGGGCGTCCAGATTGGCTTGCAGCCAGATCTGCATGACGGCGTCCAGATCCTGAGTTTCAAATTTTCGTACCATGATTCTCGATCTTCGTTACCCTGTTAACATACACAGCCCCGACAACACTGACAATAAGAAACAGCGCCAGCCCGATCCACAGCAAGGCGATTTTCTTGAAAATCTCGCTCGACGCAGTAACCAGCCAGCAGCCGGCCAGCGCAAACATCAGCCGTGACATGGCCTTGCAGAGCTTCTTTTTGTCGTAGTTTGCTTTTTCCTCGGCACTAGCTGTGTTATAACCGGCGATCAACCCGGTTCCCTTTCCGGCCGCAAACACAACGCCCAGCAGAACGAACAATCCGGTCATAGCAAGATAAATCGCAAACAGCATATAAGTACCCTCCCCTATCGTTGATTATTTTCTGTGAAATTTCTCTTTACAGCGCCTCAAAGCGATACCTCGGCTGGCCAACGCTCTTTTTGCCGTACTCGATCGCTTCTTTTGGGCAGTAGCAGATGCACGCCATGCAGTGCGTGCAATTTTTGCCCCAAACCGGCTTGCCGTCTTTCAGCGTGACGTTATTCATCGGACAGCGCTTCGCGCACTGCCCGCAGCCGATGCAGGTGTCCGAGACAGTGAACGCATCCGCTTTGACGCAGAATTTATAGAAAATCGGGTTGACCGGCCCGCTCATGAAGCGGTCGTAGAGATTGTTCCGCGTCGGCGCGAAGCACTCCCCTGCCCGGATCGCCGCAATGGCGCGGTCGATGTTCGGCTCGGCCTTAGCGACGATTTTGCGTGCAGCGTCCGCCTGCGGTGCAGAGAACATCGCAATGTAGTTTTCCGGCATGACGATCTGCGCCGTCCCCATGCAGGCAAGACCCTTTTCTGCGCAGAGTTCACGGTTATACTGGTCGGCGTTGCCGATCTCGCCGCCGCAGGTCATAACGAACCAAGCCTGCCTTGCGCCGTGCAGCTCCGTTTTCAGAAGCCAGTCGCGCACGACGCGCGGAATGCGCCAAGCGTAAGTTGGCGTGACGATAATAACCCGCTCGCCGGTTTCGACGGACGAAGTGTCGGAAGCCTTGATGCGGTCGTTCAGATTCACAAGCGCATCGCCCAGCGCGTCTGCGATTCGCTTGGCGACATATTTGCTGTTTCCGGTGCCGGAAAAGTATAAAATCATATCAAAATTCCCTCGCAATGGTCGATTTCGTGTTGAATGATCTGCGCTGCCCAGCCGGTGAACGTTTTAATGCGCGTCTGGAACTGCTCATTCTGCCACTGGACTTTGATGGTCTGGTAGCGCTTCGTTTTCCGCGTGCCGGTCAGGGACAGGCAGCCCTCCTCCGCGTCATAGGGCGCGGATTTTTTGACGATCACGGGATTGAACATGACCATGTATGTACCAATGTTGTCGAACGCGATGATGCGCTTGTTGACGCCAATCATATTCGCCGCCATGCCCACGCAGCCATCCTTGTGCGCGGCCAGCGTGTCCAATAAATCCTGCACGATTGCCAAATCGTCAGCCGTGGCAGGTTCTGACTTTTGAGATAAAAAGAATTCGTCTTTGCATATTTCACGGATCATGGGAAAACCTCCGTTGCGTTTTTCTTATTGTAATTGTAGCAGAGAAATGGGAAAGGCTCAACTGCATTTGTGGGAGTTTCGGTGAAGACACTCATTTTCGCACCCGCTGCTGATATTCCTCGATCGTCACAAAATGCCCGTCCACGTCGCGGATGTGGCGGAGATTCAGGCGATAATCCGGGAAGAAAAAGCGGGCGGTTTCCAAAAACTTCGGGAAGCGGTCTCCATCGGCAAACGGATATTCGGATACATAAAAGACGCGGTATCGGTTGATCCGTTCCGTGTCCACGCGGACAATTTGCATGGCGTAACCGGCATCGTCTATGTAAGACTGAAACAGCTCCGCGAGATTTTGCAGTACCGCTTCCGTGGCGGCTTCCTGCTCCCGTTTCATGCGCTGAAGCTGTCTGGCCGTTTGCTTCTGCTCTTTCTTTCGGGCGCATTCTTTCCAATAGCCTGCCTCCTTGTATTTTTCAAAGTACCGGCAGTTCTTCCCAAGGCAGTCATGCTGCGTCATAAGCCGCTTTGTCAGTTTTCCGGGATGCAGCAGGTTGTGGCAGCAGCCGACGATGCGCGTTTGCGGCAGGATCACGCACTGATTTCCAAGCAGCCGCGCCTTTACAAGCTCCGACTTTCCTGTTTCCGCTTCTGCATGTTCCTTTGACGGCCGGTCGATGATCGGCTGCAAGTCTGGGTGACACAGTTTGCAGGGGCGCCGATTTTGGGAAGCTGTCTGATAGTACACGCTGCCAAGGAGTTCTTTCACGCGCAGAAGCTGCTTGCAATTTTGGCAGTGAAAGATCTCGGAATTTGGAGCGTACAGGTAGTTATAGCTCGATGCCGCAATGATTTTCGCGTTTTGCTCCTGTCTGGGGATCGGTTCTTTGGCTGGCGCGTGTTTGGGCGCTTTTGACTGCGCGAGTTCAAGCGCCTGAAACAGCATCTGCATGACGGCGACATCGTTGCTGGATTGATGCTCCGGCGCGGGCGTTGAAAGACCGCACGCTTCTGCAATTTTGTAAAGAGAGCGCGCCGGAATTTCGCGTACTTTGATGGCATCATAGACTTTTTGGTTCATGCAGCGTACCTTTGCGGAAAACGTTCCGAACAGATAGCGGCGGTACAGCGATCTCAGTGTATTTTTTGTTTCAACGTGCCAGCAGCAGATCGCGTCGTCCGGCTGAAGCCAGCGAAAAAATCGCTGGACGCAGCTTTTCTCGGAATCCGATGCACAAAACTCGGCAGGCGCGTAGCCGTTGAACGCCAGATGCTCCCACGGCACAGTTCCGGGCTCGCGCGGACAGACCAGCGCGTCAAACGCACGGATCGTGTTCCACTTTGCATCGACCCGCGCAGCGTATAGCTGCGTCAAACTCCGATGACCGCCACAACTCTCAATCCACTCCATATCCAACAGGACAAACATTGCGCTCCGCCCCTTCTCTATCTTGGTAGGAACATCATAGCACATGAAGTGTCCAATAAAGCGTACTTCTCAAGGTGATGCGGAAAAACTGTTAAAATGTTTGTCCATTCGGTATGAATAGAATAGATTTTTCGCATAGCAAACAGCATAATTCATACGCCTTGAGATGCAAAAATTGCGCGGCAATATACAAAGATAAGGGTGAATTTGAAAAGTGATCTGCGAAATAAAAATCGTTCGTTTTTATCATTTCCTTGCATTTTCCATTCTGTTTTGATACAATAAAATACAACGCTGCGAAGCGCTGTTGTTAGACTTGGCAGCTTTGCACAAAGGTGTTCTGCCAAGCAGCAGAGCACTTTTTTCATCTGGAGGAATCGAACTATGGCTGTGAGCTACAAGAAGCTTTGGAAACTGCTGATTGACAAGGATATGAAAAAGAAAGATCTGTGCGCGAAAGCGGGCATTAGCCCGGCATCCGTCACAAAAATGGGGCGAAACGGTCATGTTACGACGGAAATACTTTTGAAAATTTGCACGGCGCTGGACTGCGGCGTGGAAGATATTATGGAAATTGTGCCGGATTTGAGTGAAAACACATGATCAAGTCCGCTTTATAGGACAGCCAATATGATATGATGACAATGAGCTTCCGAGAAATATACTGCTACTCCGCAGCATCCGCGGAACCTTTGCTGCCGAAGGCATGACGATCAGCAAATCGATCAATAGCGACCTTGACCGCATTGCCAGCGGGCAGACCAGCTACCAGCAGGTATTGATCGATCTGCGGGCAAAGTGCGAAAAGAGAGGATAGCACGTAATAAGTACTTTGTTTGGCCGTCTCGAATTTTAGATGGTTTCAATGAGAAGATATGTGTGCGCCAGGGAGAGAAATGTAGCTGCGCAAAGATAAGCCCTGGCAAACCGTGAATCTCAAATTTTTTTGAGGTGATGGAATGCAGATTATAGACAACATTAACAAGACCGTCAAAGACGATCTGCAAGCGGGTATTCACAAAGGCAGTAAGATGTCTGTTGCTGCTGCCTGCTTCTCGATCTATGCGTATCAGGAACTCAAAAAACAACTTGATAGCATTGACGAACTGCGTTTTATCTTCACCTCCCCCACCTTTGTGACTGAGAAGGCTTCCAAGGCTCAGCTCGAGTTCTATATTCCTCGCATTTCCAGAGAATGCAGTCTTTACGGTACGGAGTTTGAGGTAAAGCTCCGTAATGAGCTGACGCAGAAAGCAATCGCGAAAGAGTGTGCAGACTGGATTCGACGCAAGGTGGTTTTCAAATCGAACGTCACGCAGGAGCAGATGATGGGTTTTATGACGGTCGATGAAAGCACCTATATGCCCATCAATGGATTTACGACAGTTGATCTCGGTTGCGAGCGCGGCAACAACGCCTACTATCCGGTGCAGAAGACAGAGAGCTTTGAAAATGCCAACTACTTTCTCAGGCTCTTTGAACAACTTTGGAACGACAAGAAGAAGTTGCAGGAAGTCACTGACGTCGTAATTGAGAATATCTCCGCTGCATATCGTGAGAACGCCCCAGAATACATCTACTTTGTTGCACTCTATAACATTTTCAAGGAGTTCCTTGAGGACGTTTCAGAGGACGAGCTGCCGAACGAAGCGACAGGCTTTAAGGAAAGCAAAATCTGGGGAATGCTCTATAACTTCCAGCGGGATGCTGTTCTTGCTATCATCAGTAAGCTTGAGAAATTCAACGGCTGCATTCTGGCAGATAGCGTAGGTCTTGGTAAAACCTTCACTGCGCTTGCCGTCATCAAGTATTACGAGAACCGCAACAAATCTGTGCTTGTTCTCTGCCCCAAAAAGCTCTCTGAGAACTGGAATACATATAAGGGCAACTATATCAACAATCCCATTGCAGCGGATCGGCTGAGATACGACGTCCTCTACCATACGGATCTTTCCCGTGAGCATGGACAGTCGAACGGAATTGACCTTGACCGCCTGAATTGGGGCAACTATGATCTTGTTGTCATTGATGAGAGCCACAACTTCCGCAATGGCGGGGAGGTGTCCGGCGAGGACGCAAAGGAAAACCGCTATCTGAAACTACTCAATAAAGTCGTTCGCGCCGGGGTGAAAACGAAGGTGCTGATGCTCTCGGCAACACCGGTCAACAACAAGTTTATTGACCTCAAAAATCAGCTTGCACTCGCCTATGAGGGCGATGCTTCGCAGATGAGCAAAAAGCTCGATACGACCAAAAGTATTGACGAAATCTTCCGTCAGGCACAGAAGGCTTTCAACGCATGGAGCAAGCTTCCTGCCGACGAACGCACGACGGACGAGCTTTTGCGGACGCTGGATTTTGATTTCTTTGAATTGCTGGACAGCGTGACGATTGCACGGTCAAGAAAGCACATTGAAAAGTATTACAACACTTCTGACATCGGCAAATTTCCAGAGCGTCTGCCGCCGATTTCGCTGCGTCCCTGCTTGACCGATTTGAACGATGCGATCAACTATAACGATATTTACAATCTGCTCATGTCGTTGAGTCTGATGATCTATACGCCGACGAATTATATTATGCCATCGAAGCTGGCAAAGTACATCGACATGACGCACCACAAGGGAAACAGCCTGACCCAGCAGGGACGTGAAGAAGGCATTCGACGTCTTATGAGTATCAACCTTCTCAAGCGGCTGGAAAGCTCAGTCGCTTCTTTCCGCCTGACGATTGACCGCATTAAAAAGCTGATCAACGATACGATTGGGACGATCAAAAATTATCAGTCTGGGGACTGCGTCCTGAATCTGACGGAGATTTCCGGCGCAGAAGATTTTGATTACGACGATCAGAACACTGATTTCTTCTCCGTCGGCAAGAAAGTCAAAATTGACCTTGCTGATATGGACTATGTTTCATGGATGCGCGAACTGGAAAAGGATGCGGAGAATCTGGAACTCCTGTCCCTCATGATTGCCGACATCACGCCGGAGCATGACACGAAGCTGCAAACATTGTTTGGTTTAATCCGGAAGAAAATCGAGCATCCCATCAATCCTGGCAATAAGAAGATCATTATTTTCACGGCGTTCTCTGATACCGCAGACTATCTCTTTGCGAATGTCAGCAGATTTGCAAAAGAGAATTTTGGGCTGGAAACGGCAGAGATCACCGGCACAGTTGACGGTAAGACTACCATTCCAAAGCTCCGGGCAGACCTCAACACTGTACTGACCTGCTTCTCGCCTGTTTCAAAAGGCAAGTCGGTACTCCTGCCCGGAAGCACCGACGAGCTTGATATTCTGATTGCAACCGACTGTATTTCCGAAGGTCAGAACTTGCAGGACTGCGACTACCTCATCAACTATGACATTCATTGGAACCCTGTGCGCATTATCCAGCGGTTCGGACGAATTGACCGTATCGGAAGCAGAAACGACCATATTCAGCTCGTAAACTTCTGGCCGGATATGGACCTCGACGAGTATATCAACCTGAAAAGCCGTGTGGAAACCCGCATGAAGATTTCGGTCATGACCTCTACCGGCGACGATGACCTGATCAACGCCGAGGAAAAAGGTGATCTTGAATACCGCCGCGCACAGCTCAAGCGGCTGCAAGAGGAAGTCGTGGACATTGAGGACATGACCAGCGGCATTTCCATCATGGATTTGGGCCTCAATGAGTTCCGGCTTGATCTGCTCGAATACATGAAGCAGCACGAGGACATTGAAACCGCACCAAAGGGTCTGCACACCGTTGTTGGACAGACGGAGGATTCTCCTGCCGGTGTGATTTTTGTCCTCAGAAATATCAATGACAGCGTGAACATTGACAATCGGAACCGGATTCACCCCTTCTACATGGTCTACATCAGAGAAGATGGCGAAATTGTCTGCGATTACCTCAACCCGAAGAAATTGCTCGACACGATGCGTCTGCTTTGCCGTGGCAAGGGTGAGCCTTGTGCGGAGCTTTGTAAGCAATTCAATGATGAGACGGATGATGGACGCGAAATGGGTGAAATCTCTGAGCTGCTGAGCGAGGCGATCAATTCCATTATTGACGCAAAAGAAGAAAACGATATTGACAGTCTGTTCAAAAGCGGCGGCACATCTGCACTGCTCAGTGCAGTTTCGGGGCTGGATGATTTTGAGCTGATTTGCTTCTTAGTTGTGAAATAAGGATGGTTATATGAAAAATATTGTTGATTTTTTGAAGTTGCCCCCGCGCATACTTGGTGCTTTATCGGTTGCAAGCGGATTGCTGCTTTTTCTTCCGAATGTAATAATAGAGAAACTGTATATGACAAGTTTCCGCGACAAATACGGATTTGCAATTGGAATTGTATTTGTTGTATCGACATCAATTTTGGTAGTGTTTTTAGTTGTAATCATCGCAAAAAAGATCAAGGACAAATATTATAATAAGCGGCTGAAAAAAGCTCGGGTTGCTTATTTAAAGCGAATTGACGGCAACAAAGTAGAACTAATAAGGTATCTCCTTAATGAGCCTACTCATACAGCGATGCTTCCGATGCATGATGGGGTGGTTTTAGAATTGCAACATTTTTATGTCATTTTGCCTGCAGGATCAACCCATGCAGTAAATATGGCAGACCCGCAAATAAATTATTTTTTGCAGCCGTGGGTAATTGAAGAGATAGATGGTGATCCGGAACTAAAAGCTAAGTTTGGCAGGTGACTTTAAAAGTGGTAGGCTTTCCTCAAGCGACTGAATTTAACAAAAGAATACCGAAGCAGAAGTTCTATGAGAACCTTGAGGTTTCCCCTGCGTTGCGCCATGTGTTTGTCGATCAGATCCGGCTGGTGTACTGGCGAAACAAGCTGGCAGCGTCTACGCTGAATATTGCTGCGGGCGAAGCCGTGACCGAGATTGAAGTGTTCGAGGTGCGGCTGAACGATCTGCAGCTTGACGAAGCGGTGCTGAAACAAATCGACAAGGAAATCCCGTACCACATTCTCTTTATTCTGACTTGTGACGGCAAGGCTCAGGCGTGGATCGGCTACAAGGAGGCTGCCGCATCCGGCAGCAACGCCTTCAAGGTCAGCCGCTATTATCACACCGACTGGATGCCGGAGGATGAACTGCATCTTAGTATCGACGGCTTGAACATGGATGCTATCTATGAAAGCCTCGTTCGCCAGATTGCCGGGGACAAGCTGCAAACAGATTCCGGCGAGAGCCTGAAAGAATCTGTTGAGCGGGATGAAAAGAAGAAGCAGCTTGAAAAGCAGATTTCCGTGCTGGAAAACAAGATGAAGAAAGAGAAGCAGCTTAACCGGCGGATGGAAATGAACTCAGAGTTGAAGAGATTGAGAATGGAGAGCGAAAGAATTAAATGAAGATAAAAAAGATAGAACTGAACAACTTCAAGCGGTTTACCCATTTGAGCGTTGAGGACATACCCGAAACAACAAAGCTGGTAGTTTTAGTTGGTCCAAATGGTTCAGGAAAGACATCCTTTATGGAAGCGATGAACCATTACTATAAGTGTGCAGGATATAATGACGCAGGAGATTATCATTATCTAAGCAAAGCCGGCAATGTCGAAGAATTTAATTACTTTGAATGGAGAAGTAGAGCATTAAAACTTGTCAACATTGATTTTCATGAAGCAACATTCTCTAATACACTGGGAAACCACGACGATATTAAGGGACATTTCTATTTTAGAAGCGCATATAGGAATGAACCGGATTTCCAAATAGAATCCATGCAGAAGCAGCAAGATCCGACCAAATCGATTAGGCTTTCTTCACTGATTCAAAATGATCAAACAGTTTCCGCCAACTACCAGAGGCTCATTGCCAATGCAATCGTGGGCGTGTTTGACAATGCAAATGACACAAAAGTTGTCGCTACTTTGCGTGACGAACTGATTGGAAAAATTCAATCAGCACTTAAACGTGTATTCGAAGATTTGGAACTCTCATCGGTTGGTAATCCGCTGCAAAATGGTAACTTCTATTTTACTAAAGGAACCACTAAAAATTTCAGTTATCGCAATCTCTCGGCAGGAGAAAAATCTGCCTTTGATTTAATACTAGATATGGTTGTTCAGTCTAAATATTATCCTGATGCTATTTACTGTATTGACGAACCGGAAACGCATATGCACACCAAGTTGCAAGGTAGAGTCTTGCGGGAGCTGTATTTGCTTATTCCGGGTCAGTCACAGCTTTGGCTTTCAACACATTCGATTGGAATGCTTCAAGAGGCAGAGGAAATTGAAACGGAGCATCCGGGAACAGTTGCCTTCTTGGATTTCGGCGGACGAGACTTTGACACAGATCAAGTGATCCGCCCTGCAAGAATCGGGAAAGCGGTTATGGACAAGTTTTACGAACTCGCTTTTGGCGACTTTGCAAAACTAATGCTGCCTAAAACAATCGTGTTCTGTGAAGGTGACCCTAATGGTAAAACACGCAAGGATTTTGATAAGATAATTTACAGTACTATTTTCGCAGATACACATCCAGAGGCTTTCTTTATTTCGGGCGGCTCGTGTAACGATATAGAGAATATTGAAAAGACGCATGGAGAAATAATCAGTACACTACTCCAAAATTCCCAAATCATTAAAGTTGTTGACCGAGATGATCGTAGCCCGCAGGAAGTTGCCGACCTTGCCAAATCCGGTATAAGGGTTTTGAAAAGGCGTAATCTTGAATCCTATGTGCTTGATGATTCTGTGATCAAGAAATTGTGTGATAAAGTTGGGAAACCAGAAGAATGCGCCGCCTGTATACAAGAAAAGCAACAAGCACTCACAGACTCTGTTTCCAGAGATAATGCACCAGATGATTTCAAAAAAGCGAGTAGTGGGATATACCTCTCTCTTAAACGCCACCTTTCGCTCACGCAATGCGGGAATAACCCCGACCCATTTATGCGAGATACCCTTTCTCCTTTGATTACACCAGATATGGATGTATATAAGGAGTTGGAAGCAGAGATATTTGGAAACAACGATAACGGAGGAACTACCAATGGATAAACTACGCATGGAATCGCCGGATATGACGGCGCAGAACATAGAACGCATTGCTGCCCTTTTTCCGAACTGCATCACGGAAATGCTGGACGAGGAACACAGCACGCCGGAGAAGAAGGTGTACAAGCGGGCGGTCAATTTTGAGCTGCTGAAACAGATGCTTTCGCCGGACGTGGTGGACGGCGATGAGGCATACGAGTTCACATGGGTCGGCAAGAAGGCGGCTATCGTGGAAGCCAACAAGCCGATCCGGAAGACGCTTCGCCCGTGCGTGGCGGAGAGCAAGGACTGGGACAATACCGAAAACCTCTACATCGAGGGCGATAATCTGGAAGTCCTCAAGCTCTTGCAGGAAAGCTATCTCGGTAAGGTCAAGATGATCTATATTGATCCGCCGTACAACACCGGCAACGACTTCATCTACGCCGACGATTTCATGCGCTCGCAGGAAGAAGAAAACGAGCAGATGGGAATGTACGACGAGGACGAAAACCGCCTGTTCAAGAATACCGACACCAACGGACGGTTCCATTCCGACTGGTGCAGCATGATTTATTCACGGCTGATGCTGGCGAGGAATCTGCTGACGGAGGATGGGGTCATTTTTATCAGCATTGATGACAATGAAGTAGACAATCTCAAAAAGATATGCGATGAAGTGTTTGGAGCAGTAAACTATGTTGCAACCTTCCCTTGGAGAAAACGAACTGCAAAATCCGATGTGCCATTTGGTGTGTCACAGGATTACGAGTACATACTGTGCTTTGCTAAATCCAGTAATTTTGTAGCAAGCGTAGATGGGAAAGAACGCAAATACTACGAAACGCCAGACTTTGCGGGTAGACCGTGGCGAGTCCACGATTTGACGAAACAGACAACTGCAAGTGAGAGACCAAACAGCTATTTCACAATCGTCAACCCCAAGAATGGAGAAGAATATCCAGCAAATCCAAATGCAACTTGGAGAATTACCGTTGACACTATTGAAGATTATTTGGCTCAGAATCGAATTGTTTTTCCAGGGGACTATGAGTTTTTAAAAATTTCAAAACCAGTCCTGCGTTATTGGAAAGAAGACGATATGAAAAAGGCAGGAGACAAATTTGGTAAAGTGGCTGTAAGTACTAAATTGCCGGATAATATAGGAATGTCGCAGGACGGAACAAAAGAAATTACCAATCTGTTAGGGACCAAAGCATTTAGCTTTCCTAAGCCGACTGTTTTGATTAAATATTTGATTTCTACATCGACTGAAGAAGGAGATTTTATCCTCGACTTCTTCTCTGGCTCTGCTACCACCGCCCACGCTGTCATGCAGCTCAACGCCGAGGACGGCGGGCACCGCAAATTCATCATGGTGCAGCTCCCCGAAAAGTGCGACGAAGCAAGCGAAGCCTACAAAGCAGGCTACAAGAACATCTGCGAAATCGGCAAAGAGCGCATCCGCCGCGCCGGGGATAAGATTAAACAAGCTTTGCTTAACGATGGAATAGCAATTAGAAAAATGACCGAATACAAAGCAACTCAAGGGAATTTGGAGGGCTTTTCGTATGGGGAGTGGATGGAAGCTCCTGAAGTAATTCAAGCAAAAGAGAAAATGGCTAGCTCATTAGATGTCGGCTTCCGCGTCCTCAAGCTGGACGATACCAATATGAAGGACGTCTACTATGCGCCGGATGATTACGATCAGGGGATGCTCGCGGGGCTGGAATCCAACATCAAGGATGACCGCACCGACCTCGACCTGCTGTTCGGCTGCCTGATCGACTGGGGTCTGCCGCTGTCCCTGCCGTACAAATCCGAGAAAATCGATGGCTGCACCGTCCACACCTACAACGACGGCGACCTGATCGCCTGTTTTGACGCGAATATTCCCGAAAGCGTGGTCAAGGAGATCGCACAGCGCCGCCCGCTCCGCGCCGTCTTCCGCGATTCCGGTTTTGCGTCCAGCCCGGAGAAGATCAACGTGTTTGAGATTTTCAAGCTCTATATGCCGGAGGACGCCAACGATATTTCCAAGCGCGTGAGGGTGATCTGATATGGCTTTTTCAGAAGATATAAAAACGAGGGCAATGGTTGCGTGCGGGAGATGCTGTTGCATTTGCCACAAGTTTTGCGGTAATAATATGGAAGTTCATCATATTAGGGCACATGCAGATGGCGGTACAGATACATACGACAATGCAATCCCACTTTGCTTTGATTGTCATGCAGAGGTTCGGCAATATGATCCTAAACATCCAAAAGGAATTAGGTTTACAGAAAAAGAACTAATCCAACATCGTGATAATTGGTATAAAACCATAGCGTCAAATGGCGAAAAAGAAGCAACAACTAATGTTGAATATAAACCGATAAAGATATTCAGAGAAAAAGGACATGAGGATATTCTTCTGCATTGCATATCAACGGGTCAAGAATTAGTGGCAATTGTGGATGGCTGTTCCGCTATGGAATACTCTTATGAAGAACCGAAAACTGCTGAAGAGGCCGAGGAAATTAGCAAATTTATTCAAATTGTAAACGATCAACTTGACTGCTTGGATGAGTATGAGCCAGGTTATCGGGTTGTGATTGCGTTTTCGTTAAATGAATCTATTAGCTCTCTTAATAATGCTGGATTTTTACCATTTATGGCAGTAGAGAAACGAGTATTAACTGGTGGTATTACAAATGCAAAAGAGCCTTTTCCAACCTTGCTGCTTAGAATTGTCCGAAAGGATAATGACGAGATTATTAAGAGGGAGAACACATGAAACTCCAATTCAAACATCAAAAATTTCAGGCAGATGCAGCAAAAGCAGTCGTTGACGTCTTTGCCGGACAGCCGTACCTCACGCCTACCTACATGATGGACAGAGGCTACGGTCAGCAAACCATGACAGACGATACGGATTTCACCGGCTGGCGCAACGAGCGTATTGTGCCGGAGCTTTCCGACAAGCTGATTTTAGAACACTTGCAAAAGGTGCAGCGCACCAATCAGATCAAGCCGTCGGACAAGCTGGAAGGTCGTTATAATCTGACGATTGAAATGGAAACCGGCGTCGGCAAGACCTATACCTACATCAAGACCATGTATGAGCTGAACAAGCACTACGGCTGGAGCAAGTTCATTGTGGTCGTGCCGAGCATTGCCATCCGCGAGGGCGTTTATAAGTCCTTTCAGGTGACGCAGGAACATTTTGCGGAGGAATACGGCAAGAAGATCCGGTTCTTTATCTATAATTCCGCCCAGCTCACGGAAATTGACCGCTTTGCGTCGGATAGCGCCATAAACGTTATGATTATCAACTCTCAGGCGTTCAATGCCAAGGGCAAGGACGCGCGGCGCATTTACATGAAGCTGGACGAGTTCCGTTCCCGTCGCCCGATTGATATTATTGCAAAAACGAACCCGATTCTGATTATCGACGAGCCGCAGTCGGTCGAGGGCAAGCAAACAAAGGAACGCCTGAAAGAGTTTAATCCGCTGCTGACGCTGCGCTACTCAGCCACTCATAAGGCGGACAGCATTTATAACATGGTCTATCGCCTTGATGCGATGGAAGCGTACAACAAGCGGCTGGTCAAGAAGATTGCCGTTAAAGGCATCACGGAGTCCGGCAGCACGGCAACCGAAGGATTTGTCTATCTGGAAAGCATCAATCTTTCCAAAGCTGACCCGACGGCAACTATTCAGTTTGATTACAAGGGCGCGTCCGGCATCCGCAAGAAAACAGCGACGGTCGGAGTCGGTTATAATCTTTACGACAATTCCGGTAATCTGGACGAGTACAAAGTCGGCTTTGTGGTGAAATCTATCGACGGACGCGATAACTCTGTGGAGTTCCTGAATGGCATCAAAATCTTTGCCGGAGATGTGATCGGTAAGGTCAGCGAAGACCAGCTTCGCCGCATTCAGATCCGTGAGACGATTCTTTCTCACCTGGAGCGGGAGCGTCAGCTTTTCCATAAGGGCATCAAGGTCCTGTCGCTGTTCTTCATCGACGAAGTTGCAAAGTACAAGCAGTACGACGAGGCTGGACATCCGTTCAACGGCATTTATGCGGATATGTTCGAGGAAGAGTACAACGACATTCTCAGCTCCATGCAGCGGGAAATTGGAGATGAAGACTACATACGGTATCTGGACGCGATTTCTGCCCATGATACCCATGCTGGTTACTTCTCCGTTGACAAAAAGGGCAAGATGACCGACAGCAAGCTTTCCGACAAGAAGGAAGGCACATCCGATGATATTGACGCCTATGACCTGATTATGAAGAACAAGGAACTGCTTCTGGATCGTGATCCGAAAAAGTCTCCTGTGCGTTTCATTTTCTCGCACTCCGCGCTGCGCGAAGGCTGGGACAACCCGAATGTGTTCCAGATTTGTACACTGAAACAAAGCAGCAGCGAGGTTCGCAAGCGGCAAGAGGTCGGTCGCGGTCTGCGCCTGTGCGTCAATCAGGACGGCGAGCGCATGGACGCCAACGTGCTTGGAAATGATGTGCAGTCCATCAATGTTCTGACCGTCATCGCCAGTGAGAGCTATGACAGCTTCGCAAAGGGCTTGCAGACTGAGCTTGCCGATGCGGTTGCCGGACGTCCTGTGGCTGTTACCGCTGATCTCTTCAAAGGCAAGGTCATTGTGGACGCCAGAGGCAACGAGCAGGTCGTGGACGGCGATACGGCGCAGGCGATTTATTTTGATTTGATTGTCAACGGCTATATCGACAAGAAGGGTGTGCTGACCGATAAATATTATGCCGATAAAGCAAATGGTGCAATTCAGGTCGCGGAGGAAGTGGCGGACAGCCGCGATTCTGTGATCAATATTCTTGATTCCGTCTATGACAGCCGCGCTATGCAGCCGGAGAATGCCCGCGACAAGAATGTCGAGCTGCAAGTTGATCCCGACAAGCTCGCCATGCCGGAGTTCAAGGCACTCTGGAAGCGCATTAGCCCGAAATCCGTGTATGTGGTGGACTTTGATACGGATGAACTTGTTGACAAGGCGATTGTTTCCATCAACCGAAATCTTCGTGTGCCGAAAATCTTCTTCAAAGTTGAAACCGGCGCAATGGATGAGATCAAGTCGAAGGATTCTCTCCTTGACGGAAGTGCATTCTCGAAATCAAAGTCGTCTACTTATGATAGTCGGAAGCAGATTCGCACCAACAGCAGCGTGAAGTATGATTTAATCGGCAAGCTGGTCGGAGAGACCGGTTTGACACGCAAAGCAGTTGTTGCCATTCTAACCGGTATCGAGAAGGCTGTCTTTGAGCAATTCAAGTTCAATCCGGAAGAATTTATCATCAAAGCGGCAGCTTTGATCAATGACGAAAAGGCAACTGCAATCATTCAGCACATCACATATAATGTACTGGACGAGCATTACGACACGGACATCTTTACCGAACCGACCATCAAGGGCAAGCTCGGAACGAATGCGATGAAAGCGCAGCGGCATCTATACGATCATATCGTGTATGATTCCACAAACGAGCGCGATTTTGCGACCGATCTGGACACCAACACAGATGTTGCGGTTTATGTGAAGCTGCCGGATAGCTTCTATATCGCAACACCGGTCGGACATTATAATCCGGACTGGGCGATTGCCTTCTATGAAGGCTCGGTGAAACACATTTATTTTGTTGCTGAAACAAAAGGAACACTGGATTCTATGCATTTTAATCATATCACGCCGGTTGAGCAGGCAAAAATCGACTGTGCCAGAGTGCACTTCAAGGCCATCAGCGACGGAAATGTTGTGTATGATGTGGTGGACAGTTACCAAACCTTGCTGGAAAAGGTAATGAAGTAGGTTGAAAACTCTATCATAAAGTTTCTTTTGCAATCAGAAGGGGTGAGCGCAATATGAACTGTCCGTGGTGCGGAAGTCCGGTTATGATACGCGGGTCATCTTGGGAATGCGGCTGGTGCGGAGACTTTGGAAGTCTGCAAAGAACACCGGCAAAAAAGTCACCGAACACGGCGCAGATCACGTTGACGCTTTCCTTCGTCTACCATGTCAATTTACCCGAAACATGGAACGATTTGAAGAAGGCACTGGGGCAGCTTGCACCTAAGAACATCTTGCTGCCACAGCTTCTTGGAAAAGTGCTGCTGCACAACATTTCCACCGGAATCCAGAACGCGGGAGCTTTGCCGGATGAGAAGAAGGCGGAGGAACTGCGGACATTTCTACATAATACTCTTGAACTGAATCTGGGTGAAAGCGCAGACGAGATCATGCGCGATGCAAAACGCGGCGTTCTGTTCCGCGAAGAAGCTGCCCTTTCCGAAGCGGACTGCGGCACGTTCTGGACGGAATTGCTCTCGACGCGCCCGGTGGAAGACTATTATAACCACGTCGAGCCGGACGAGCTGTATGAGCTTTTGCACGCGTTATCCTCCGTCTATGCTTATTTCGGCGCGGAGTCAGGCGAGGAAGTGGGGGAGGCACAGGACTATCGGAGGGCGTTGCGGGATGCGTATGACATTCACTGGAAGAACAAGGTGCTGCTGCATCCTGATGTAGAACGGGCGAAGCGGCTCTTGGCGGAAGGAGCATTTCCGCGGGGCGAGGATATTTGCCGCGAGATTTTACTGGTCGAATACCCGGAGGAAGTCCCGCATGAGACCGCCGAGGATTTCGATGAATTGTCGTGGGAACGTGTTCTGGATGATGTATTTGCAGACGACCCGGAAAAGGGCATGGAGATGTGGCGAAGTCTTCTGGACATCGCAGAACCGTCTCTGAAAGCTAACCCAAAAACAGCCAAAGAACTGCTTTTGGACTGGGATTGGCTGGATTCTCCAACTGACGATCAGGCGCTTCCGCTTTTGGTTGCGTTGGATGACGAGCGGTTTGTATCGCAGCTTTTTGAGAGCGCGTTCCTCGACAGATTGCAGTTCAATGTTCTGGAGATCTGTCGGGATCGTGGGGAGGAAACGCTGGCGCGGCATTGCATGGACCTTGCACTGAAAAATCCCTGTCTGGATGAGCAGTGGAGGAAACGGTATACACAGGTCCTTGCGGCTGCACCTTCTTCAAAACGCACAAAGCCACCTGCCCGTGCACTTGCAAGACCGCCCGTCAGCACTCAGAAAAAGCCGACTGGCGAAAGCTATTATCAGTTCTGCAATGTGCAGTTCAAGGAGGATGGCGCGACATATGCCTATCTGACCGGGGGAATTTCGCTGAAAGCGGGCGATTTTGTAGTCGTTCCGATCGGCGATCATCAAGCAGAAAAGCTTGCTCGGGTGACAGAGGTGTTCGTTTGCAGCACACAGAATGCGCCATATCCGCCGGAGAAGGCGAAATTTGTGCTCCGCAAGTCTGAACGGACAGCCTTTCCAGAACGCAAAAAGCCGCAGCATCCTGCTCCAAAGCAAGCAGACGTGTCAGCACCGACTGAATCGAAGCGCGCAGTTCCGCCTGTGCAGTCCGCACCGATTGAAAATCCGCAGAAGTCTGCGCCGACTGTACAATCGGCAATCACATCGCCGATCGTCAGCCAGACGCTGACGGAGCTAGAAATAACCGAAAAGAAATCTACGCTGTCAAAGAAGCCGTTCCCGTTTGGGAAGCTCATCGCGGCAGTTCTGGCAGTAGCCGTGATTGCTGGTATCTCTATTTCCGTTTCGGACCGCAATAAGCAGAGAGCAGCAGCTTACGAAGCCGCCCTTCAAGAGCTGACAAATGGAAATTACACTTCTGCCGAGCAGGACTTCTCGGAGCTTTCCGGCTATCGGGACGCGGCGTCGCTGTCCATCTACTGCAAATACGCCGATATGTACAAAGACAGGACGGACTACGCAGGCGGGCAGGATGAGCTTTCAAACATCACGCTGCAATATGACACGAGCTGGCAGCCGGAGGTTGACGCGCTGGAAACCCGCGTTAAGGGCTATAAAGCAGAGAAAGACGCCGCCGAGGAAGCTGAGCGTCAACGCATCGCTGCGGAGAATGCTGCAAAGCGGGAACAAAGCCTAAAAGATCAATATTCCGGAAAGCTGCCCGTAGAAGGGATGCCGGTAAGTTGCCTGAAATACACGTCACTCGGCGAACCGGATAAGCGACTGAACTGCAAAAACTTTGAGAAGCTGGAGCAAAATCAGAAGTATTTCAATGTCTACTGGTATGATGGCAACGGAGAAATGATCGCTGCCGGTATGTGCGCTCAGTGGAGAGATGACAGCGAGTTTATGCTGAAAACCTTCTCGCAGTATTACCCGTCAGGCAGCAATAAAGGACAGACCTTCCATTACGGCAACGGAGACAACAATTCTGGAAGCATCCGGGACGACTACGACAATCCAGAAGACCTCTGGGAGGATAACCAAGATTGGTATGAGGACGAGGACGAAGCGTGGGATGAGTGGGAGAATGGCTAGGAGGCTATTTTATGGATCTACAACGAGCAAAAGAACTGTTATCCGGCTTGGCAGATGGCGTTGATCCGCTGACGGGAGAGGTCCTGCCGGAGAATCATGTGTGCAACAAGGCCGAGATTATTCGGGCGTTTCACTGTGTTCTGAAAGCGTTTCCGGGAAAGGCGTCGAAGCCGCAGCCTGAGAATGCAGGAAAACCTTGGAACGATGCGGACGATGCGGTCCTCTGCCAGATGTTCGAGGCCGGAGGCAGCAGGAAGGAAATGTGCGCCTACTTCAAACGCTCGGAGGGCAGCTTGGCCGCACGTCTGGTGCGTTTAGGCAAGATTTCTGATCGGGCAGAATTCAGGAATAAATAAAAAGTTGTATTGAAAATGGGGAGAGAAAGATGAAAGCCGGAGAGGTCTGTATCAACGACATATTTAATGGGGCCAGACTGATTGAGGTGCCGTTTTACCAGCGCGCTTATGTCTGGAAGGAAGAACAGTGGGAAAGATTTCTTACGGATATGGAATATGTGTCAGATACCCAAAGGCATTATTTTCTTGGGTCTATCATTTTGAAAAATGGCGAGACGCCAAATATGACAGACGCATTTTCCAGCCGAAAGATCATCATTGACGGACAACAGCGGCTTACAACGCTGATTCTGTTCTTTAAGGTTCTCTGCCTGAAAGTGGGCTGCAACGGATATTTTGATCATGACTTCCGTTTCTCAAACGGAGACATTGCCATGCAGCATGGCAGAAACGACAGTGCCGCGTTCAAACTGGTAACGAGCCAGAATACGGCTGGAGAAATCAAAAACACAACGCCGCCGTCGTCCATTATTGCGGCTTACAATTTCTTTATGCAGAAGGCTGATCCTGCAAGGATCAATCTTAACGTCATCAAGCAGAATGTTCAGTTTGTCTCTGTTGACTTGGTGGATAGCGAGGATGAACAGCAGGTTTTTGATACGATCAACTCGCTGGGCGTACGCCTTACGACGGCTGAACTCCTGAAGAACTATTTCTACAGCCGTGACAATGTGCGGGAATATGAAGAAAATTGGGTTTCTGTTTTTGAAAAAGACGCGGAGTGCAAGCAGTATTGGGATCAGGAAATTGAGACTGGTCGTATCAAGCGTTCTCTCATTGATATTTTCTTCGACGCATATTTCCAACTCCTGATTCAAAATAAAGACTATGCGGTTTCTGTTTCGGACAAAATCGCATATGCCAGAGTGGATCATCTTGCAAAGTCTTATCAAGACTTTATAGACAAATACTGCGCAAAAGATAAAAATGTTGTGCTGAAGCATATGGCTGACTATGCAGCATGCTTTGCAGAAACGTTCCGCCCAGATTCCTGTGAACGCAGTATCCCTTCCGCCTATGGTATGGAACGCATGAATGTAATCATATTCGGACTCAAAAATACGACTGTGATTCCATATGTCCTTTACGTTGCCAAAGAGATTCAAAATCCGGATAGCCGCAATGAAATATTTGCGGTATTGGAAAGCTATATTATGCGCAGGATGATTGTTCGCGCAACCACAAAGAACAGCAACAATTTGTTTGCATCTCTGATTCTCAACAATGTACTTGATGCTGCAATGTTGAAAGAGAGACTATCCAGAAGCGGCGATGTGACGACTTACTTCCCGGATGATCGTGATCTGCTGCAGGGATTCAAAGAATCCAAATTGATCAATTTGCAATCAAAGGGCGTCCTTTATATGATGGAATCGGCCATTCAGCCCGCAAACGCTGCAATGGTTCTTTTGGGATTCAAAGGTTACAGCTTGGAGCATCTCATGCCGAAAAAATGGAGAAACAATTGGGCACCATGCGAAACGGAGGAACTTGCGAAGAAACGTGATTCCTGCTTACTTACACTTGGCAATCTTGCAATTATTCCGCAGCCGCTCAATGCGTCGATTCGAGATGCAAATTGGACGGTAAAGAAAGCCGGAAAAGGAACAGCAAATCCTGGACTTGAGTTATGCGCCAGCGGTCTGCTTACCATCCATGACGTATTAAAAGAGCCGGAATGGACCGAGGGAAAAATAGACGCTCGTGCTGATTGGCTGTTTGAGCAGGCAAAACGGATATGGCAGGCTTAATTCTTTCGCGATGAAGCTTTGCCGCTGCAATTCCTGCTCCGCTATAGACAAAGAATACGCGGCCGGTGAGATTCACCGGCCGCGTATTTCATATTTTGGAGTCGCGGAGCCACTGCTGGAACTCCTCCAGCGAGATGATCTCGCGGTCACATTTTTTCTTTTCTTCTCGGGCTTTCTCGCTCCACGCATAAAACTGCTCGTCGGTGATGCGCCCGGCCTTGATCCACGCGAAGCGCTTTTTGTACTCCTTGCGGTATGCCTTAAAAATCGGGTCATCGGTCTGCTTTTTTGTCCACTGCCGGAACGCGCCGATCTCGCGGCAGCGCTGCTCACCGTACTTTACCGGGCGCTCGCAGTACTCCGCGCTCACGCGCCCGGTCTGCGGGAACCAGCGGCCGCAGTTCTTGCAGCGGCGCACGGTCACGCCGCGCTCGACGCAGCTTCGCAGCGAATAGTCGATCATGTCCCGCACGGCGGACGAGTACAAAACAGGCGCGCAGCGGCCCGGCTCGACCGGTTCAAAGCTCAGCGGGATCGGCTTAAATCGGAACAGTTCCGGATTTCTCGGCTGGTCGTGATGATAGTTTTTCGCCGCCTGTTTCTGCGGTTCACGCCCGGCGGAATCCACGTCCAGCACACATTCCAAAAACTTCTCGACCTGCTTCCTTGTCTCTGAAAACTGCTTTGCAAACTCCTTTAGATCCAAAGCAATCGCCTGAATCTCCGCTTGATCGAAGCCATTAACGGAAATGCAGCCGAAGCAGCGCGTATATAAAAGGCGAAAGTAAATGTGCTTCTCAGCCAGCATACCCAACTCCACCATCGCGGCTGTATGCGCTCCGAGGTCACTGCTTTCGACGAAGTGTTCCCAATTCACGCTGATGCGTTCCAGCATCGGCGTGATTTCTTTTTCGTCCAGTTCCAGAAACGTCAGCAGACTTTCCAAAAACGGAAGTTCCAGCTGCTTGGACGGCAGCCCCTGCATTCCGAACGCATCGTTTTCAAAAAACTCCCTCTCACCGGAGAAATACATCTTTGCATACCACATAGCTCTCACCTCAAATATGGACTAATTGTAAATTATAAATACAATAGTCTTGACAAAAATATAGCTCTGTGTTACCTTAAAGTCAGAAAGCTGTCTAAATTATTTTATCATAGTCTAGCATCCCATAGACAGCTTGTCAACGGAAAGTTGCCCTGTACCTTGAAAATTTCACACCCATCTCCAAAGACGATACTCGCCGGGGAAGTATGCCGCGACGCTGCAAGAGCAGCCAGCGTACCAAGGCGAAGCCAACGCCGTGTGCGTCAACAAAAGGCCGCAGGGCAGGAACGGGTATGGAGCATGGTAACCGGAAAAGAAAAAGCCGTCCGGCTGCTGCAACAGTCGGACGGCGCGCCGCGTTTCGGAAAACACGGATGGTAACTGTGTTCAGTCTAACAGAGGGACCTCCGAAACGCAAGTTTTTTCTCTGAATTTTCTAAAATCACATGGAGGTAAAAAAGACTTTGAACACATCAAGCATCAAAAATTTTGACGAGCTGCCGCTATTTCTAAATGCCCAGCTTGTCTCCCGCACGCTGGGCGTTTCGCCGTCGAGCGCCTATGAACTTCTGCATGAGGACGGTTTCCCGTCGCTGCGGATCGGCAGCCGGCTTGTCGTACCGAAGGAGCAGTTTCGTCTCTGGGTGGAGCGGCAGACGGGAGGCGCACATGAGGAATAAGTATTACACGTCGCGCGATCCAATCAAAAACTATTTTCCTCTGCCGAATGAGGTTTTCGCCCTCGGTCTCTCACCGGGGGCATTGGCGGTCTACAGCTATCTGATGTACATTGAGGATCGGACGACATATCAGTGCCATGCAAGCTACAAAACGATTGGTAAAGCCGTCAATATGAGCCCGAACACGGTACGCAAATATGTGACCGAACTGATCGAGCGCGGACTCATTCAAACGGAGCGCACGACGATCATCACGCAGGACGGCCGAAAGCAAAATGGGAGTCTTCTGTACACGCTCCTGCCCATTCAGTTCTCCATCCAGCAGTTTTACGAGCAAAAGCTTGCAAAGCTGGACGCAGAGTGTGAGCAGGAACGAATCCGAAAGCGGTTGGAAGCGTTCCAACAGGCGCAGCAGAAAAACGCCTGTCCGCCCGCGTGAGCCGCGTGTGGCGGCTGTGTCCGATTTTCCGGGCACAGCCGGGCGCGTGCCCACCAGAAGCAAAAAAACGGACGTTGCGCCGCCGTGCGGGAGAACGGGAAATTCGACCGAAGCCCAGCGCAGCGGGTTCGGTCGAAAGAGGAAATGCGGCAAACGTGGAACACGTCCAAATGGGTAGAATCTGGCGATTTTGGGCGCCGCGGCGAGAAAGCAGCCGGCTATGGATTTGTCAAGGGATAAAAATGCAGAAGAAATGAAATGGTCACCGCTGGAAATGGGCGCGGCAATGCAGGCTCACGGAGCGTGAGCAGGCGGATATGGGTGCGAAGCTTCTATGCGGCGGTCGGCAGAACAGGTTCATAGACCTTATGGTCACGCAGAATGGCAAAGATCACGGCAGTCATTTTCCTCGTCACATGACCGATGATCGTCATGTATTTGAGCCCTTCTGCGGTTTTCTTCTCGTAATATGCGCGGAACATGGGATCGCGCTGTACAGCGACCTGAGACGCCATCCAGATGCACCTGCGCAGATATGGAGAGCCACGTTTGGACATATGCGCGTGCGCAGCCTGGAACTCGCCGGACTGGTTGACAGACGGATCGAC